>VOFK01003078.1_pt1 | contig 77321 bp, 83 predicted proteins | sample 5384121 | NCBI WGS metagenome assembly VOFK01 (sample SAMN12384730, study PRJNA508395) | human gut metagenome | isolation source: healthy gut J | host: Homo sapiens
CGACAGGACACCTCCGCCACCGTCACCAGCGACCAGATCAACTCCGCCACCAAGCTGGTCTCCACCTACAGCATCATCCTCAAGAGCGATACCGTGCTGAATCAGGTCATCCAGAATCTGGGCCTGAGCCTTGACTACCAGCATCTGGCGGAGCGTGTCACGGTCAGCGCCGTGGATGACACACAGGTTATGAAGGTTACTGTCACCAGTGACAACCCCGAATGGGCGCGTCAGGTCTGTGAGCAGATTACCCAGATTTCCCCCGATGTCATTCTGGAGGCGGTCGAGGCCGGCTCCGTCAAGGTTATCTCCAACGCATCCATCAGCCCGGAGCCTGTCTCCCCCAACGTTTCCCGCAACACGGCGCTGGGCGCTGTGGCCGGTCTGGTCATCAGCGTCGGCATCGTTTTCCTGATGGTTCTGCTGGACAACAAGATTAACAACGAGGAGGACGTCTCCAAGTATCTGGATCTGACCGTTGTGGGCGTCATTCCCGAGTACGAGGGAGGTAAAAGGAAATGAGCAACGCAAAGAAAACTTCCAGCCACCGCAAGCTCCTTACCGTCGGCCCCAACGCGCCGTTCCCGTTTACGGAGGCCTATAAGTCCCTGCGCACCAACCTTGAATTCCTCTCTGCCTCCGGCAACTGCAAGACCATCCTGATTACCTCCTCTGTCCCGGAGGAGGGCAAGACCAACGTGGCCATCAATCTGGCCATCACGCTGGCCGGCTCCGGCAAGCGGGTTGTGCTGGTGGACTGCGATATGCGCAAATCCACCGTTTCCCGCTATATGCGGATTCCCCGCGGCCATGCGGGCCTGACGAACGTCATCACCTCCCGCGATGTCAGCACCCTGTCCACGGCGCTTGTCCGCATGAAGGAGACCGGCATCACGATTCTGCCTGTCGGCACGATTCCGCCGAACCCCGCCGAGCTGCTGGCCACCCCCATCACCGAGAAGATTTTCGGTGCGTTGCAGAATGCCTTTGACTACGTCATTGTGGACACCCCGCCCGTCTCGGTTGTCACCGATGCCGCGGTCCTCTGCCGCGTGGCGGACGGCGTGCTGCTGGTTGTGCGCCCCGGCGTCACCACCATTCAGGGCGCACAGCTGAGCAAAAAGAATCTGGAAGCCGTCAACGCCCACATTCTCGGCGTAGTGATGAACGGCTACAACGCCAAAAAGTCCGGCCGCAAGGACGGCTATTCCTACGCCTATTCCTACAGCTACTATGACAACAAGCAGCAGGGTTCTGATGAATGAGTACCGCCCTCGTTGATCTGCACTGTCACATCCTGCCCGGGATTGATGACGGTGCCCGGGATCTGGATATGTCGATGGCGCTCATCCGCAAGGAGCTGCAGGACGGTGCGGCGGGTATCGTGTTCACGCCGCACTTCCATTATGAGCGCATCACCGTTGAAAAATTTGTAGAGCAGCGCAAGGCCGCCTTCCGGCAGGTATCCGCCGCCGTCAGGGCGGAGGGGTTGCCGCTTGGCCGCCGCTGGGGGCCGAGGTGTTCTACTCCACGGCTCTGCCCAGCCTTGATTTGCGCAAGCTCGCCTTTGCCGGTACCAATTATATTCTGATTGAGTTTCCGACAACGATGCAGCCGCCGGGCATTGATGAAACGCTGTACGCCATCCGTGCGCAGGGCTACACACCGATTCTGGCGCACGTGGAGCGCTACCCCTTTGTGACCGAGGACCCGACCCTACTCTACAACTGGGTCAGCGATGGCTGCCTTGCCCAGATAAACGCCACCGGCCTGATTCGTGACGGCCACACGGCGCGCTGGCTGCACAAGCTCATCGAGTGGAATCTCGTGCATCTGCTTTCCAGCGACTGCCACCACCCCGCCAAGCGCCCGCCCAACTTAAAGGACGGCTTTGACCATCTGCCGCCCAAGGTTGCCGCCCAGATGAAGAAGAACGCCATCCACGTCTACCTCGGCGACGAGATAGACCCACCGGAGCCGCAGCTGCCCAAATACCGCTTCGGCCGCTGGGTGTGAGGGGGGACGGTTGTACCTTCTTTACAAAGAAGGTACTCTGAAATAATAAATAAAGAGGGGTTTGTGCCCCTCTTTTTGTTGTTTATGGGTTTTCAAAAAGCCCACCGGAACCCATCGGGCGAGCAATGCTCGCCCGATGGGGCTTGCGGGTGAATGGCTAGTCTGTAGGGGGCGGCGTCCCCGACGCCCCCTGCATTTCCCGGGCCAAGCCATTGGAATTTCTTTCGGTTCCTTTCTTTGCAAAGAAAGGAACCTCACGCCTCTGCCGTGGCCACCAGATACTTGTAAATCTGCGGCTTGTACTCCTCGTACAGGCCCAGATGCTCGTACAGCTCCTTGTAATAGGCAAACAGCGTAGCGCGGGTGGTCACAACGTTCATCGGGTTCAGTGCGGTGTGCACCGCACTGCCCGGCGTGTTGAAATAGTTGTAAATCGGCGTGGACAGCGCGTAAAAGCGCTCCGCATAGCGGATATAGCTCAGGTTGAAGTATAAATCCTCCGACCAGTCCATATCCTCGGCGCAGATAATATCATCGTGGGCACGCACAATATCAGCGCGGTAGAGCTTGTTCCACATAACGCCGTAGTAGAAGCTGGCCGGCTCCTGCATCAGGCCCGCCGCAAACTCCTCCTTCGTCATCGGCCCCTCCATCAGGAAGCCGAAGGTCTGCACCTTCACAGGGTGCTCGGGGCGGGGGTCATCCTCGGCCCGGGGCTTGGGCGGCGTGATGCGGTTATAGTGGGCAATGACCAAATCCGCCCCGCTCTCCTCCGCACGCTGCACCAGCATCTCGGTGGCGTAGGGCTGGATGGTATCGTCCGCGTCCACAAACTGCAGATACTTGCCCTTCGCCTCGCGCAGGCCCATATTGCGGGTGGCGGCCACGCCGCTGTTGGCCTTGTCAATCAGCACAATGCGCGCATCAACATTGGCGTACATCTTGCACACCTCCAGGCTCACATCCTTGCTGCCGTCATTCAGCAGCAGAATTTCCAAGTTCTGGTAGGTCTGGCGGCGGATACTCTCCACGCAGCGGGCGATATGGTCCTGTGCGTTGTAAATCGGCACAATAATACTTACAAGCGGCTGTTTCGTCATGGCGGGCGGCCTCCTTTATTTACTATTATATCCACAATACCACACTTTTGCCCGGTTGGCAATGGAAAAAGCGCACGCAATATGGTATGATAGAGCAAACGCCATTTCAAAATCAGGAAACGAGGTTTTGTTTATGAAAGCATCCATTCTCCGCCTGCGTGCGCTGGAAAAGCAGCTCTACGCCTACCGCTACGCGCTGAACGTTGTCGATTTTGACGCCGAGACCGTCGCCCCCGAGGGCGGTGCCGACGGCCGCGCCGAGGCCACCGAGGTGCTGAGCCGCGCCAGCTTTGATTTGCTGGTCAACGCCGACACCGCCGCCCTGCTGAAAGAGGCCGCCGCCGACGCCGAAACCGAGCAGGAAAAGGCCGAGGTTCGCAACCTGCAGCGCCAGTATGATGAAATCGCCAAGATTCCTGCTGACGAGTACGCCGCCTTCACAAAGCTGTGCAGCCAGAGCGTGCCCGCGTGGGTCAAAGCCAAGCGCACCAACGATTTCAGCCTCTTTGCGCCGTATCTGGAAAAGATTGTTGCCGCCCGCCGTGCGCAGGCCCACTATTTTGCCCCCGACCGCGACCCCTACGAGGTCTTGCTGGACAGCTACGAGAAGGGCCTGACCATCGCCCAGTGTGACGCCTTCTTTGCCACCCTGCGCGAGACCATCGTTCCGCTGCTGGCCGACATTGAGGCCCGCGGCAAGGCCGTGCGCACCGATTTTCTCGACCAGGACTGGCCGCTGGAGGGCCAGCGCAAGGTCAGCCAGAAGATTATGGAGCTGTGGGGTCTTGACCCGGCACACTGCCATCTTTCCGAGAGTGAGCACCCCTTCACCACCGAGTTCTGGCGCGGCGATGTTCGCATCACCACCCACTATATGGAGCGCGATATGTTCTCCAACCTGTACAGTGTGGCGCACGAGGGCGGCCACGCGCTGTATGAGCTGAACATCAACCCCGACTACGATTACACCGCCGTGACCGGCGGCGCCACCATGGGCATCCACGAGAGCCAGTCCCGCCTGTTTGAGAACATCGTGGGCCGTTCCCGCGCCTTTGTGGACTACCTGTACCCGACCCTGAAGGAGATTTTCCCCGCCCAGCTGGCCGACGTCAGCGCCGAGGAAATCTGGCGCGCCGCCAACCGTGCCGAACCGAGCCTGATTCGCACCGAAGCCGACGAGCTGACCTACGCACTGCACATTATGGTGCGCTATGAGTTGGAAAAAGGCTCTGATACAGGGCACGCTGGCCGTGGCCGACCTGCCCGCCGCCTGGAACGCCAAGTATAAAGAATATCTGGGTGTGGACGTGCCGGATGACGCGCACGGCTGCCTGCAGGACATCCACTGGGCGATGGGCGACATCGGCTACTTCCCCAGCTATGCGCTGGGCAGTGCCTACGGCGCACAGGCCATTGATGACCTGCGCAAGACCCATGATTTTGACGCCGAGTGGGCCCGCGGCGACATGGAGCCGCTGAAGGCCACCCTCAAGGAGCGTGTCTGGCAGTGGGGCAGCATGAAGGAGCCCCAGTGGCTGGTGGAAAGCCTCTGCGGCGGCCCCTTCGACCCCCACCACTTCACCGACTACCTCAAGCGCAAATACACCGAGCTGTACGCGCTGTAAGCAGCCGATTTCCCTGAACGGCCTTACCGGGTTGTACAACCGCGTCTATCTGGAATTTCTGCAGAAGCAGGCCGACAACCAGAAAGATACGCCGGTGATGAGTTTGTGGTCATGCTGAACACCACCGATGAGCAGCTGGTTCAGCAGCCGATTGCCAGCGCAAAGCGCAATTTTGCGCTGGAAAGCGCCGCAAGCGGTAATATCTCCGCCCCTACAGTCACCAATCCCACCCGCAGAACGGGTGGGATTTTTACGTTATATTCTTATGCCATTTCCCGGTACAGCTGTTCCAGCACGTCCCCGGCCCGGCGGGCGGTGTCGGGGTTTTCCTGCGCCCATGCCTGCAGGGCGGTGCGGGCGTACAGGGCGTCCCCGGCCTCCGGATACGCCCAGCCGTCAAAGCTGCCGTCCGGCAGCTGCACCAGCTCCACCAGCGTGTTGCCGCGGCTCAGGTAGAACAGCTGCTTGCCGCCCAGCGCGGCCATCTCGGCGGCGTCGGCCTCCCGGTTGGTGCACTGGGGCACTGTGTCCACCAGCCGCCGCAGCTCTGCCAGCAGGGTGTCCCCCTCCTCCGGGTAGGCGTCCGTGCCCTTTGCCTGCGCAATCTCGCCAAAGCAGTAGTCCTGCTGCCATGGCGGGCACTGCCCCTTGGCTGCGCGTGCCACACAATCCTGCAAATCTTCCTGATAGCCTTGTTTCATCATGTTGCGATAGTTGTTCATAAGTCATTCTCCATTTATCTGTATTCTTGCATTTGCTTCCCGTGTCACCTTGCAGCTTTATCCTACCACATCCTTTTGTCGAATCCTGCCGTATTATAGGACCGAACGCTGTTTTATTTTGGCACCCGCTGATTTTTTCCGTCGAATCAGCTTCCACAAGCGCAAAAAATGCGCACCCGCCGCTTTTTTTGCACGGCGGCATAGGTTTCGACAGGGAATTTGTTGCACTTTGGGCGCGGAATTGCTATAATATATTCTGTAAATTTATACTATGGAGGAGCTATCCCCATGAACTGGATTGACAAATTGGAGCGCCGCTACGGCCGCTTCGGCATCCCGCACCTCGTCAACGGCCTTTTGGTCGGCCAGCTGGTGGCGGGGCTGATTGTGCTGCTGATTAACTGGCAGTTTTCCGCCCTCATCGCGCTGAGCCGCGCCTATGTGCTGCACGGCCAGATCTGGCGTCTTATCACGTTTTTGTTCCAGCCCATCTGGCTGGGCAGTGTACTGGGCATCCTGAATCTGGTGTTCTACTTCTGGATCGGCAACGCCCTGACCCGCGTCTGGGGCGATTTCCGCATGACGCTCTTCATCGCGCTGGGCGTGGTGGGCGCGTGGGTCAGCTGCCTGCTGACCGGCTCTGCCGGGCCCAGCGCCATCTTCCAGAGTATGCTGTTCGCCTACACATGGCTGTGGCCGGACCAGATGGTGCTGCTGTTCGGCATCATCCCCTTCAAGATGAAGTATCTGGGCTGGTACGAGCTGGCGTTGTGGGCCATCAGCTTCCTGATGGGCGACTTTGCCACCAAGCTCAGCCTTATTTTCGGTCTGGCAGGCTTTCTGGCGTTCTATGGCCGCGAGGTCTTTGACTGGTGCCGTGATGCCATCACCAGCTGGAAGCGCCGCCGTGACTGGGAAAACCGCAACCGCTGAATCTGCACCATACTATATAAGAAAGGTCGAGTACCATGAAACTCATCACTGCCATTATCAATAAGGAAGATTCCAAAAACGTCTGCAACGAGCTGCTGAAAAGCAAGTTCTACGTCACCCGTCTGGCCACCACCGGCGGTTTCCTGATGGCGGGCAATATGACGCTGCTCATCTGCACCGATGACGAGCGCGTTGAGGACTGTATCGGCATTATCTCCAAATGCTGCAAGCAGCGCACCGAGATCGTGCCCGGCACCGCCACGCTGGGCCTTGGCATTGAGAGCGCCATGCCGATGGAGGTCACCGTGGGCGGCGCAACCGTCATGGTCACCAACGTTGAGCGCTTTGAAAAGCTGTGATGCTGGAGCGTCTGGCCGGCAATGACGCGCTGAAGCGTGAGCTGGGCACGGCTTTGCGCGGCGGGCGGCTGCCCCACGCCATTCTGCTGGTGGGGGAGCCGGGCTGCGGCGCGGGCTTTGCGGCGCGCTGCCTTGCCGCCGATTACCTCTACCCGCAGGGCGGCCCCCACGCCGAGGCCGTGCTGAAAAAGGAGGACGCCGAGTGTCTGGTGCTGCAGGGCGAGGGTGCCAGCGGCCAGATACCGGTCAAGAAGGTGCGCGAGGCGCGGGAGGCCATCCAACGCTCGGCGCTTTCGACCGATGCCGCGGGCCGCGTGCTCTTCATCTACGGCGCGCAGAATCTGAACGGTTCCTCCGCCAATGCCATGCTGAAAATTATCGAGGAGCCGCCCGAGGGCGTGCTCTTCCTGCTGACGGCCACCAGCGCCGCCACCGTGCTGCCCACCATCCGCAGCCGCTGTGCGGCGTACACGATCGCCCCGGTGCCCACGGCGGACTGCGCCGCCCGGCTGCGTGCCGAGCGCCTGCCCGCCAAGGCGGCGGACGAGCTGGCCTTCCTGTTCGAGGGGCACATCGGCACCGCGCTGAAAAGCTGGAATGACCCCACGGCCAAGGCCGCGCTGAGCATGGCCAAGACGCTGTGCGGCTACGCGGCGCAGGGCGACACCTACCGTGCCCTGACGCTGCTGACCAAATACGAGCGCGACCGCGAGGGCTTTTCCACCCTGCTGTGGACGCTGGACCAGCTGTGCAGCGCCGTGCTGCGCCGCCCCGCCTACGGGCAGGAGCAGTGCGGGGGGTTGACCCCCGAGGGGGCTGCCCGGACGCTGAACGCGGCGGCGCGAGCCCGCAAAAGCCTGACCGGCAACGGAAACCTGCGTTTGACCGTGGCCGTGCTGGCGGGCGAACTGGCCTGAAGCCCGCAGGCTGTACAAACAACCCCATTTCATAAAAGGACACATTCCATGAAAGTAGTTTCCGTAAAATTCAAAGACAACGGCCGGGCGTACTATTTTGACCCCGGTGATTTCAAAATCAAGGAGGGCGACTTCGTGGTCGTCACCACGGCCCGCGGCACCGAGTGCGGCGAGGTTGTCCGTGCCGCGCATGAGGTGCCTGGCTTCTCCCGCGAGGTCAAGCCGGTGCTGCGCGTGGCGGACGCCGTGGACGTGCGCCGTATGCGCCAGAACCGCGCCGACGTGCAGCAGGCCTACACCATCTGCGAGCAGCGCATTGCCGCCCATAATCTGAAGATGAAGCTGGTGGACGCCGAGTACACCCTCGACCGCAGCAAGCTGGTTTTCTACTTCACCGCCGACAACCGCGTGGATTTCCGCGAGCTGGTCAAGGACCTCGCCTCGCAGTTCCACACTCGCATTGAGCTGCGCCAGATCGGCGTGCGCGATGAGAGCAAGATGCTGGGCGGTCTGGGCCTGTGCGGCCAGCCGTTCTGCTGCAGCCGCTTTCTGAAGAACTTCCAGCCGGTATCCATCAAGATGGCCAAGGAGCAGGGCCTGAGCCTGAATCCCGCCAAAATCAGTGGGTCATGCGGCCGCCTGATGTGCTGTCTGGCTTATGAACAGAAGAGTTATGAATATCTGAACTCCATCACGCCGCAGGTGGGCAGCATTGTCCGCACGCCGGACGGCGAGGGCACCGTCATTGAGGTCAATGTGGTGGCCGGCACGTTGAAAGTGCGTTCCAACGTAGAGATTCTGGCCCCGCGCATCTATAAGCGGGAGGAATGTGTCTACATCCGCGGCGGCAAGCGCGCCCCGCAGCCCGCCGACAAAGAGGACAATTAAGGGACTATATCACAGGTTAGTTGCGGCTTACCGTCGAAAAATTTCAAGATATGGCACTTGCCAAAACCGTCACAATGTGGTACACTAAATACAACGCAGTAGGCAGAGCAAACCCGCTGTGTGCCGATCCGGGGAGCAGCCGTGCAGGGCCGGGACGGTACAAAATATAGATTCAGCACGGAGATAAGGAGTTCACGATGGCTCATACCGTTTCCAGCGAGTGCGTTGCTTGCGGTGCATGTGTTGATACCTGCCCCGTTGGCGCAATCACTATGGAGGACAAGGCTGTTGTCGATGCAGCTTCCTGCGTTGACTGCGGCGCTTGCGAGGGCGTTTGCCCCACCGGTGCTATCCAGGCTGAGTAAGCTACATTAGCACATTCTGCGCGGCCCCCAGGCAAAGGGGGCCGCGCTTTTTTTGTGTTTGTTCGGTTTGTTTTCGGGTATCGCGGAGGGGTCAAGACCCCCTCCCTACAAATCATCCCATAAACAGCATATCGCGGCAACCTCGCGGGCGGCATATATGCCGCCCCTACAGACCAGCCCGCCCACACCTCGCAGTAGGGGCGGGGCTCTGCTCCGCCCGCAGAAGTCCCCCAAGAAATGCAGTTTGCGGGAAACAACCGGGCCGGGCATACCCGGCCCCTACAGCGAGTTGTTTCGTCACCCCAAATCCGCCCTGTTCAGCAGCTTTTTCCGCAGCACATCGGCCGGGGGCTGGCCCGGGGCGCTGGCGGTGGTGCCGCTGGTCACACCAAAGGTAGCGCAGCTGCCGAAGGCCCCGCCGCAGAAGCGGCTGACCGCGCCCAATGGGCCCATGCTCATCGTGATCAATGGGGTGTCCGGGCGGGCGGCGGCGGCGCGGGCCGTGGCCTCCAGCAGCCGGGCGGCGTCCGCCGCGCAGTGCGGCATCACCGCCAGCTTGGCAATGTCCGCCCCTGCATCCGCCATGCCGGTAAGCGTCTGCGCCATCGCATCGGTGGCGGGCGTGCCGTCAAAATGGTGCTCACTGTAAAGCGCCACAGCTCCGGCGGCGCGGGCGGCATCCCGCAGAGCGGTGCAATACTCACCGCAGGCAAGCCACTCAATATCCAGCACATCCACGCCGCCCTGCGCCAGCAGGGCGCGGCAGTGGGCCGCGTACACGTCGGGCGTCAGCGCCAGCTCGCCGCCCTCGGCCTTTGTGCGGATGGTCACAAGCAGCGGCTTTTCCGTCAGGCCGCGCACCAGCGCCAGCGCAGCAGCAAAATCTGCCTCGGGCAGCGGGTCAAGGCGCAGCTCCACTACCTCGGCGGCGGTGTCTGCGGCGGCAGCCAGCGCCAGCGGGCGCAGCGCGTCCAGACTTCTGGCAAACAGCGGCACAATAATGCGCGGGCAGGCAGCCTCCAAGGGCAGACCGCGAAGTGACACCATACAAATCATCCTCTCGAGCTCTAGTGCCTTCTATTTTAGCACAATTTGCCCAAAGTGTAAAACAACCCCGCTTTTTTGCTTGCGCGGGGGTAGGAATACGGTAAAATAACCGAATGAGGTGAATTTTATGCGTAACATCACAATGCCCGGCAACGCCATTCTGCTGCTGGAGGGCGGCTCTCTGCGCGGGCTGTACACGGCGGGCGTGCTGGATACCTTTATGGAGAACGACATCTACTTTCCCGCTGTGGCGGGTGTCTCGGCGGGCACGCTGAACGCCATGAACTATGTGGCGCACCAGCCGCCGCGCCGCCAGCATCAATCTGCGCTACCGCCACGATGGCCGATACTTCGGCCCCAAGGCCGCACTGCGCGGCGGCAGCCTGTTCGGGCTGAATTTTATGCTGCATGACGTAAAAAAGGAGGTTCCCTTTGATGAGGAAGCCTTTGCCAACGGCGGTATGCGCCTGATTGCCGTGGCCACCAACGTCAAAACCGGCAAACCCGCCTACTTTGAAAAGGGCAAGACCGATTTTGACTTTAACGAGGCCGCCCGCGCCTCGGCCAGCCTGCCCCTTGCCTCCGTGCCGGTCATGCTGGACGGCCAGCCCTATCTGGACGGCGGCTGCTCCTGCCCCATCGCGCTGAACTGGGCGCTGCAGCAGGGCTTTGAGAAGATTGTGGTGGTGGCCACGCGGCAGAAGGGCTTCCGCAAGACGCAGCCCGGCCAGCGGATGGTTGACCTCTACGATGATTTTTACGGCGATCAGCCGCTGTTCCTTGCCGATTTGCTGACGCAGGAGCTGCGCTACAATGCCCTGATGGACCAGCTGGATGAGCTGGAGGAGGCAGGCCGCATCTGCTGCCTGCGCCCGCATGACCCCATCGACATCGGCCGGTTTGAGGGCGACACCGGCAAGCTGCTGGACCTCTACAACCGCGGCCACCGCGAGAGCCGCGAGGCGCTGGACACGCTGCAGGCGTATCTGGAAAAAGCCTGAGGCGGCGGGGTTGCATCCCGCCGCGGACTGCGGTACAATATTTTTGATATAGGGCAACGCCGCATAATTCTAAGTGCCGATGCGGCGAGCGAGAAGTACAAGCTGCTAAGCAAAAAGCGCAGGTAATACTGGATGTATTACCGAGCATTTTTGCAACGCAGATTGTGCTTCGCAGCCGCGGCAGCGGTGCTTAAGCCGTAAGGCGGGAATTGTGCGATGTTGCCATAGTTCGCGAAAGGATGACACCCAATGGTTAAAGGCGTTATTTTTGATATGGATGGGCTGATGTTCGACACCGAGCGTCTGTGGGATACCCTGTGGGAGCCCGCCTGTAAGGAACTGGGCCTGCCCCTGCCCCCCGATATGGAAAAATTCACCGCGGGCGGCCGCGGTCTGGCGGGCGAGAATCTCTGCCGCCACGTTGCGGAGTATATCCCCGGTGACCCGCAGAAGGTGCTGGCCAAGGTCTGGCAGCTGGCCGACAAGCGCTTTGCCGAGGGCGTGCCCTGCAAAAAGGGCCTGAAGGAGCTGCTGGCTACGCTCGAAGATATGGGCCTGCCGCGCATTGTGGCAAGCTCCAGCCCGCGGAATATGATTGAGATGAATCTGCAGACCACCGGCACAGTGCGGTATTTCCACGATGTTGTCTCCGGCACCGAGGTTGCCCACAGCAAGCCCGCGCCGGACACGTTTTTGCTGGCGGCGGAAAAGCTGCACCTTGATCCGCATATCTGCCTTGTGCTGGAGGACAGCTTCAACGGCGTGCGGGCGGGCCGTGCGGCGGGCTGCGTGACCGTGATGGTGCCGGATTTAATGCAGCCGACCGAGGAAATCACAAAGCTGTATGACCGCAAATGCAGCGATTTGCTCGAGGTGCGCGACCTGCTGATTGAGGGCAGGCTGTAACTCTACCCCGCATTTTTCCTCTTGCCTTTTAGCCGTCAATGCGCTATACTGGTCTTTGGCGGCCCGCCGGGGCCGTACATTTGCGCTGTACTCCCGATGTATAGGAGACGGCAGCAGGAGGAAAATTGAATATGAAAAAACGTACCAACATCCGTTGGCTCACCCAGCTTGCGCTGCTGGTGGCCATTCTGCTCGTGTTGAACTACACGCCGCTGGGCTATCTGCAGATTGGCCCGCTGTCGGCGTCGTTGCTCACCGTGCCGGTTGCCATCGGCGCTATGACGATGGACCCCACAGCGGGTGCTATTCTGGGCGGCGTCTTTGGCGCCACCAGCTTTATTCAGGCGCTGGAAGGCAAGTCCGCCATGGGCGCAGCGCTGTTCCAGGTCAGCCCCGCGGGCAGCTTTGTGGTCTGCTTTGTGGCCCGCGTGCTGATGGGTCTGTGTGCGGGCCTGATTTTTGCCGCCCTGCGCAAGGCCCTGCCCAAAAATGAAAAGCTGGCCTGCTTCCTCGGCGGCTTGGCCGCGCCGGTGCTGAACACCGTTTTCTTTATGGGCTTTCTGGTACTGATTTTCTATAACTGCGAGTATGTGCAGAACCTCGCAGGCACCCTCGGCGCACAGAACGCGTTTATGTTCATTGTGCTGCTGGTCGGCGTGCAGGCCATCTTTGAGTGGCTCATCTGCTGCGTGGTGGCCGGTGCCGTTTCCCTGCCGGTGCGCAAATACCTGAAAATGAACTGATTGATACACAAATAAAAACCGTCCCTCCCGGAAGTGATATGCTTCCGGGAGGGACGGTTTGTTGTATGCGTAGCGCTGTAGGGGCGGGCATTGCCCGCCCGCCGTGGTTTCCCGGCAAATGGCATTTCCGGGAAACCGCCCTTCACACCGCGCCGTAAATTCCTTTGACGCTGACCTCGCCGGTGAACACGCGGGTGTCGCCGGATTCATCGTGTACAACGAGCTTGCCGTCCTCGTCCACATCAATGGCCGTGCCCGCGCCGCCGTCATAGGTGACGCGGCGGCCCAGATTGACACACCGCGCCTTGTAGCGCTCGCGGTAGGGGGCAAAGCCCTCGGCCTCGTAGGTATACAGCGCACGGTCAAAGCCGAAATCCGTCATATACTGGGCCAGCCACTCAGGGTCTGTGTCCATATCGACCGCCACACCCTGCAGCACCAGACTGGTGCCGTTGGGTAGGCCCGCGGCGTCAAAATATTCCTGCGGCTGGGCCAGATTGATGCCGATACCCACCACGATGCTGTGCCCATCCGGGCCGACCTCACAGAGAATGCCGACAATTTTCTTGCCGTTGAGCAGCAAATCATTGGGCCACTTAATCTGGCACTCAACACCGTAGCGCTCGCGCAGGGCGTCGCAGACAGCCAGACTGGCAAACAGCGGCAGGGTGGCGGGCTGCACTAAATCCGTCTTGATGACGGCGGTATAGTACAGGCCCTTGTGGGGCGCGTCCAGCCAGTCGCGGCCCAGACGGCCCCGCCCGGCGGTCTGGTGGGTGGTATACACCGCGCCGACAGGCCCGAACTTGTTCAGATTCTGCTTGGCCCAGAGGTTGGTGCTGTCTACCTCGGGCAGATACAGAACGCTTTCATTCATATGGCAGGCACCCTCTTCCAGCTGAATTCACATTGACCGTCATGGATGGTGATTACACCGTAGCTGCCGCCGTCCCGCAGGCTGCCGGGGTTAAATACCGTGGCCGCCGTGCCGACGCCGCGCACCAGCTCCCGCCGGTGGGTGTGGCCGAACAGCGCCACATCCGCGCCGCGCTCCCCGGCGCTCTCGGCCAGGCGCTCGCTGCCCATCTTGACACCGTAGTGGTGGCCGTGGGTGTAGAAAAAGAGCACCCCGCCGAACGGCGCCATTCCCTCGCTGGGCTCGCTGTAGTTGACATCACAGTTGCCCGCCACGCGGTAAATCGGGTAGGGCACCGGCTCCTTGCGCAGCTCCAGCGCGGCGTTCAGGTCATACAGACCATCGCCCAGATAGAACATTGCATCGGCCGTTTCGTTGTTCAGCACCCAGCGCAGGTCGCGCAGACGGCCGTGAACGTCGGAAATAACCAGTATCTTGCACATAAACTAACTCCGCGTGCGGGCGCACCGCACTTACTTCAACATTTCTTTGTAGATTTCGCCCTTGCTGAACGGCGTACCGGCTGCGGCCTGCTTGGCGGCAGCGGCCGGGGGCATACCGCCTGCCTGCAGGGCGCGGGCGGCGGCAACGGCCTCCTCCAATGTGGGGGCAGCCGCCTGCTCCACGGCGGCGGGGTCTGCCCCGGCCAGCACCAGCACATACTCGCCGCGGGGGTCGTTTTCCCGGTAAAAGGCCACGGCCTCGCCCAGCGTGGTTTTCTTGATTTCCTCGTGCAGCTTGGTCAACTCACGGCAGAGCGAGACAGAGCGCTCCGCGCCGAAGGTAGCCGCCAGATCGTCCAACGTGCCGCGCAGCTTGTGCGGGGCCTCGTAGAAAATCATCGTGCGGGTCTCGTTCCGCAAAAAGGCCAGACGCTCCCGGCGCTCCCGCTTGGGCACCGGCAGAAAGCCCTCAAACACAAAGCGCGCTGTGGGCTGGCCGCTGGCCGCCAGCGCCGTGACGCAGGCGGATGCCGCCGGAATCGGCACCACCCGGATGCCCCGGGCGTGCGCTTCGCGGACAATCTGCTCGCCGGGGTCGCTGATGCAGGGCATACCGGCGTCACTGCACAGCGCGCAGTTCTCCCCCGCCTCAATGCGCTGCAAAATGGCCTCGCCGTGGTGCAAGGCGTGCTCATAGTAGCTGACCATCGGCTTTTTCAGCCCCAGATGGTTCAGCAGCCGCAGGGTCACGCGGGTATCCTCGGCGGCGATGAAATCCGCCAGACCGAAGGTAGCCGCCACGCGGGGCGGCATATCGTCCAGATTGCCAATCGGCGTGGCAACCAGATACAAAGTTCCGGGCAAAACAAAAACCCCTTTTTGAAAGTAATATAGTCTATTATACCCGGATTGTCCGGCAAGTGCAAGCAAACCGGCGGATTTGGACGATAAAAAGCAAAAGAGGCGTACCCCGGCAGGCACGCCTCTTTGATTTGTTGCAAGACTTATTCGCCGCTGCGCTCTGAAAAGCCGTACTCGTGCTCCTTCAGGGGCAGCTCAGCGGTTTCGGTGCTCTCAATGCGGGCCCAGCGGTTTGTGCGCTCAATCGTGGGGACAAGCTCGTCCAGCGCGGCGCGCTCGCCCTGCGCCTCCATCGTGACGCTGCCGTCCCAGTTGTTGGCCACCCAGCCGGTCAGGCCCAGATGCTGAGCGGCGGCGCGGGCGTAGTAGCGGAAGCCCACCCCCTGCACCATGCCGGTGAACCGCCAGCGGCGGCGGACGGTGCTCATGCGTCGATGCCGGTGACGGTGTAGTCTTTGGCCTCGACAGCAGCCTTCAGGTCGGCATCGGCCACGTCAGCGCTCAGGGCCACAACGGCGGTGCCCTTCTCGTGGCTGACCTCGGCGCTCTGCACGCCCTCCAGCGCCTCCAGCGCCTTCTTCACGGTGGCCTCGCAGTGGCCGCACATCATGCCTTCAATGTGAATCGTCTTTTTCATAGTTGCTTCCTCCGTTTTATTCGTTTCGGCGGGCTGCACATGGCAGGCCCGCCGAGCTTTGCTTCCGGTTCGATGCGCGCCGGGGCCTTGCGCTTCGGCGGGGCATCGTGGGCGGCGTTGCGCGGGTCAAAGGCGTTCAGCCGCAGCGCGTTCGTGACAACACAGACGCTGGACAGGCTCATGGCCGCCGAGGCAATCATCGGGTTCAGCGTGATGCCAAGGCCGGTGAACACACCCGCCGCCAGCGGGATGCAGATGGCGTTGTAGAAGAACGCCCAGAACAGGTTTTCGTGAATGTTGCGCACCACCGCGCGGGACAGCCGCACGGCGGCAGGCACATCGGCCAGATCACTGCGCACCAGCACCACATCGGCGGCGTCCAGTGCCACGTCCGCACCGGCGCCGATGGCAATGCCGGTCTCGGCGCGGGTCAGGGCGGGCGCATCGTTGATGCCGTCGCCGACCATGGCCACGCGGCAGCCGGTGCTCTGCAGGCGGCGCACCTCGGCCTCCTTGCCCGCAGGCAGCACGCCCGCAATCACGTGGTCGGCGTCCAGACCGACCGTTGCGCCAATGTAGCGCGCCGTGGCGGCGTTGTCACCGGTCAGCATCACAACCCGCAGCCCCAGCGCCTTCATCTGGGCAATCGCGTCCTTGGAGGTTTTCTTGACAACGTCCGACACACCGATAACGCCTGCGGCCTTGCCCGCCAGCGAGAAATACAGCGGCGTGATGCCGTCGCGCTCATGGCCTCGCCCGCCTGCTGCAAATCCTCGGGCAGCTCGCAGGTCTCGCGGATAAAGTCGGCGTTGCCGCCTGCGATGACCTTGCCGGCCACCTTGCCCTGCAGACCCTTGCCGGGCACCGCCTCAAAGTCGGTCACAGTGGCGTAGGAGAGCTTGTCTTTCTCGGCACGCTGCAAAATAGCGCGGGCCAGCGGGTGCTCACTGCGCAGTTCCAGGCCCGCGGCCATGCTGAGCAGGAACTTTTCGGGCACGTTGCGGGTGCCCACGATTTTGACAACGCTCGGCTCACCGGTGGTGACGGTACCGGTCTTATCCAGCAGCACAGCGTCGGTGTAGCCGGTGGTTTCAAGGCTGGCGGCGGTCTTGAACAGGATGCCGTTCTTGGCACCCACGCCGCTGCCCACCATGATGGCAACCGGCGTGGCCAGCCCCAGCGCGCAGGGGCAGCTGATGACCAGCACGCTGATGCCGCGTGCCAGCGCAAAGGTAAAGGTCTGGCCCAGCAACAGCCAGATCAAGAAGGTTGCCGCCGCAATGCAGATAACCGTGGGCACAAAAATGCCGGAGACCTTGTCCGCTGTCTTGGCCAGCGGGGCCTTGGTGGCGGCGGCGTCCCGCACAAGGCGGATAACCTGCGACAGGGTGGTGTCCTGCCCTACGCGCTCGGCACGGCAGGTCAGAGCGCCGTTCTGGTTGATGGTGGCGGCGCTCACCGGCGAGCCGGGGAACTTGTCCACCGGCATACTCTCGCCGGTCAGGGCCGCCTCGTTGACGGTGGAAATGCCCTCGGCCACGGTGCCATCCACCGGGATGCTCTCGCCGGGGCGCACAAGGAACAAATCGCCGACCCTGACCTCACTGACCGGGATCGTGACCTGCTCGCCGCCCCGCAGGACGCAGGCGGTCTGGGGGGCCAGCTTCATCAGGCTCTTCAGCGCGTCGGTGGTCTTGCCCTTGCTGTAAGCTTCCAGCGTTTTTCCGACGGTGATCAGCGTCAGAATCATCGCCGCCGACTCAAAATAGAGGTCGTGGCGGTACTGCATGACCAGCTCCTCATTGCCGGTGGAAAGGCCCCGCAAATCATAACGATGGCAAACACACCGTAGGCCAGCGACGCGCCAGCCCCCAGCGCCACCAGCGTATCCATGCCGGGGGCGCGGGTCTTTATACCCTTCCAGCCCGAGAGGAAGAAGGCGCGGTTAATCCAGCAGACCGGCAGCGTCAGCACCAGCTGGGTGCCCGCAAACAGGATGGCGTGCCAGCCGCCGCCGTGGAACACACTGCCCAGCGGCAGACCGATCATATGCCCCATCGAGACATACATCAGCGGCACCAAAAAAACAAAGGCTGGCAATCAGGCGCTTTTTCAGCTTGGGTGTCTCGGTGTCCTCCAGCTCGGCGTTTTCGCTCTCCGCCGTGGCCAGGGACGCGCCGTATCCGGCGGCATCCACGGCGTTGATGATTCGTTTGGCCGTGGTGTCGGGGTCGGCGTCGGGGGGCATAGTCAACCTGCATCGAGTTGGTCAGCAGGCTGACCGCGACCGAAGCCACGCCCGGCACAGCCGACACAGCCTTTTCCACATGGCTTGCGCAGGCCGCGCAGCTCATGCCGGTAATTTCATAGCGTTGCATGGGGAAGTCCTTTCTTGAGAGAATAGCGATAAGAGAGATACAGTGTGGCGAGCAAATAATAAAGAATAAATAAAAAAATAATAAATTCGGTGGTGTGTTTTCGCCCCGGGGGCGAAAAACGAAAAAAGTAACGCACGGAATTTTTTTTTGCCCCGGCAGGGGAAAAACTTCACCTTTTTTTATTATTTATTATTTTTTATTTCTTATTTGTCTGTCTGTCGTTTTCCGCTTGCCCGCCACCCTAATTAAAACAAACCTTCCGGCAGAACAATGTCATTTTTCGGCACTTGGCCCCAATCAAATGTCCGGGCCAGCTCCTGCGGGGTGACCGGGCGTGGCGTGCTTTGCAGGCCACAGGCAAAGGCCAGCTTGCCGATGATTTCCTCCGCGGTGTATTTTTCCCGCAGATTTTCAAGGCTCTGGTCGCCGTCCCGCTTGGAGAGCCGCCGCCCGTCCGCTGCCAGCAGCAGCGGCAGATGGTAGAATTTCGGCGCGGTCAGCCCCAGCTCCCGGTAGAGCCAGAGCTGGCGCGGCGTGCTCGAAAGCAAATCGCTGCCGCGCACAACCTCGTTCACGCCCATCAGCGCATCATCCACCACAACCGCCAGCTGGTAGGCAAACACACCGTCCGCCCGGCGCAGGTAGAAATCGCCGCAGTCACGGGTGAGGTTCTCCTCGTAGTGCCCCATGTGGCCGTCCTCAAAGGCAATCGTCTCATCGGGCACCTGTACCCGCCATGCGGGGGCGCGGGTGCGGCTCTTTTCGGCAATCTGCTCCGGCGTCAGACCGCGGCAGGTCCCGGCGTAGACGACCTGACCGTCACTGCGGTGGGGCGCGCTGGCCGCGTGGAGCTGGCTGCGGCTGCAAAAGCAGGGGTAGACCAGCCCGCGGCGAGACAATTCATCGAAATAGCGTTGGTAGATCTCGCTGCGTTCGCTCTGGTAGACAGGCGGTATCGGGCCGTCGGCGGCAAGGCCCAGCCACGCCAGATCGTCTATGATGGCGTCCGCATAGCGGCGCGGGCAGCGCTGGGTGTCCAAATCCTCAATGCGCAGCAGCACCTGACCGCCCTTGCTTTTTGGCGCTCAGCCACGCCAGCAGGCAGCACATCAGGTTGCCCAGATGCATCCGCCCGCTGGGGCTCGGCGCATAGCGTCCGGTCATCATTCCAGCGTATAGGTGCCGTCGCCGAGGGCACGCAGATGCACGCGGTAGAAGGCCGCCACTGCCTTGGTCATCGCCTCGGCGTCCGCCACGGAGGCCGTCTCCACGGCGCTGTGCATAGCCAGCTGAGCCAGGCCGATGTCCGCCATCGGGATGGGCAGCGTGTGGCTCTGCAGGTTGCCCAGCGTGCTGCCGCCGGCCTCATCGGCGCGGTTCGTGAACACCTGTACCGGCACGCCGGCCTTCTGGCAGACGGCGCGGAACACCGCACCGCTGACGGCGTTGGTGGTGTACTTCTGGCTGGCGTTGTACTTCAGCACCACGCCGCCGCCCAGCCGCACCGGGGCGCAGGGGTCGGATTTCTGGGGGAAATTCGGGTGGGTGGCGTGGGCGTTGTCCGCGCTCAGCATAAAGCTGTTGGCCAGCGCCCGCGGCATGGCCTGCCCGCTGTGGGGCACAGCCTCGATGATACGGTCAAGCACATCGCGCAGATAGCTGCTCTCGGCGCCCATCCGGCTGGACGAGCCGACCTCCTCATTGTCGAGCATCGCCCAGACCGGGGCACAGGCGCTGTCGGTCTCGGCGGCCGCGTCCAGAAAGCCCAGCAGCGTTGTGGCGGCACATTCCAGATCGTCAATGCGCGGTGCCATAAAGAACTCGCCATCCGGGCCAATCTGGGTCGGCGTCTGGCGGGTCACCAGCTGCAAATCGGTGTCCAGAATATCCGCCGGGTCAACACCCAGCTCCTCGGCCACCAGGTCGGTCAACGTGCGGCTGTCCGCAGGGCCCCACAGCGGCTGCATATCAATCTGGGGGTTATAGGTGTGCCCCTTGTTGACATCCCGCTGGAAGTGGATGGCCAGCGACGGAATGACCAGCAAATCGCGGTCAATGCAGACAAGGCGGCTTTCGATGCCGTCCTCGGTCTTGACGATGACGCGCCCGCCAACCGTCAGCGGGCGGTCAAGCCAGGTGGGCATAATCATCCCGCCGTAGCCCTCCACGCTCAGGCGGCGGCAGCCATCGTTCTCCACGCGGTCATTCTTGACCTTCCACGAAGGGGAATCGCTGTGGCTGGCCACAATGCGCCAGCCGCCGATGGCGTGCTCCGGCACGCGCCACGCAACAACAGACGAGCCGTTCCGGGTGACATAGTAGCCCTTGCCCGGCTCCAGGTTCCAGTAGTCGGCCTCCTCCAGGCGGGTGTAGCCCGCGGCGCGCAGCCAGCTTTCCGCCGTGGCGGCGGCGTGGAACGGGGTGACGGACTCCTGCAGAAATTCTACCAGATCATCGTACATAGGTTATTTTCTCCTCTTGAACATAGTTCCGCACGGCGTGCGGGTTTCTTTACACACATATATAGACATTGTAGCGCAAATGCGTGCAGGAAACAAGTTGCAAACCGCGGAAAAATGCTCTATACTCAGTATATCCAAATGGTCGATTTTGACAAGTACGCACTTTTTGGAAACCGCTACCCAAAAGGAGAGTGAACCCTATGCACCCGAACGAGCATTGCAACTGCCGCTACGCCGATGTTGGCTGTGACAAGATGGAGCAGGTCATGGACCAGATCAGCGGCAAATGGAAAATGCGCATTTTATTTATGGTAGGCGCGCACGGCACCCTGCGCTACGGCGAGCTGCGCAAGCTGCTGGACGGCGTCACCCACAAGATGCTGTCCAACCAGCTCAAGGAACTGGCCGCCGACGGCCTTGTGGAACGCATCGACTACAACGAGGTTCCGCCCCGGGTCGAGTACCGCCTGACCCCCAACGGCGAAGCTCTGATGCCGATTTTTGACGATATTCAGGCCTACATCCGCAAGGGCGCGTGCAATTCCTGCTGTCCCCCGGAGACACACCACACCTGTTGTGAATAATATGGGGGAAAGAGTTGATTGGAAGAGGTCGGCCACGCAGACTTTCCCCTCGTCCGGCCCCGCAGATGACTGATGAGGGCGAGCCTTCCCGCAGGCAGCCGTCCCCCCTATACATACCACACCCAGAATCGGAGGCATACCTATGCGCAAACTAACCGTTCTTTTTCTGACCGCCGCACTGCTGGCCGGGTGCGCGTCCGCACCGGCAGATTCCCTCGCACCTTCCGCAGCGCCTGACACCGCACGATCTGAGGCCGCGCCCACCGAGGCACCTTCCGCGCCCGAGGCCACCCCCGCCGATACCACCGCCGAGCAGCAGGCCATTCTGGAGCAGCTGGTGGACTTCGGCGCGGACACAGCGGGTGGCAGCCTGAAAACCGCCTGCGCCGCCGCCGCTCTGGTGGAATACCTGAGCACCTCCACACTGGAAGCTGACACCATGACTGACTGGCGGGCCGGGCTGACCGCCGACAAGCAGGAACTTCTGGCGCTGAACTGGCCCGACATCCTGTTCCGGGCGCAGGCCATCTGCACTGACCCCCCGCCGCCGAGGCTGATTTGCTGGCCTCCGCCGGTGTGACAACGGATTTCACCGCCCTGCAGCTGGACGCCGTGCCCGACAGGCTGGCCGCAGCGGATGCTGTGCTGGGCTGCACAGACTGATTGCGTAAACGCCGGGACTATGGTAAAATATAGGTAAAATCGTGAAAATTTGTTAGTGAGGTCATTTTTATGGGAATCGTAGTCATCGGCGCAGTTTTTGTTGATATCAAGGGGTATCCCCTTTCCACCTATATCCCGGGCGGGCGCAACGCCGGGCGGGTCGAGCAGGTACACGGCGGCGTCTGCCGCAACGTGGCGGAGGATATCGCCAATGTGGAGCTGCGCCCCACCTTTGTCGGTCTGGTGGATGACACCGGCTCCGGGCAGGACGTCATTGACAAGCTGGCCAGGCACAAGGTCAACACCAAGTACATTCAGCGCGTGCCGGACGGCATGGGCACATGGCTGGCCGTTTTCAATAACGATGGCGACGTCTGCGCCGCCATCTCCAAGCGGCCTGACACCACGCCGCTGACCCAGCTTCTGAAGGACAAGGGCGATGAGATTTTTGCCGACTGCGACAGCATCGCCATTGAGTTTGACCTGGAAAAGGAAACCGTCAAGCAGATTCTGCGCTTTGCCAAAAAGTACCACAAGAAGGTCTACGCCGCCGTTTCCAATATGAGCATCGCGATGGAGCGCCGCAACTTCCTGCAGGAGATTGACTGCTTTGTCTGCAACCAGCAGGAAGCCGGGCTGATGTTCTCGGACGATTATGACCACCTCACGCCGGAGCAGATGTGCACCACGCTGGCTGCCAACGTGCGCAGTGCCAATATTCCCTGCATGGTGGTGACGATGGGCGACAAGGGTGCCGTCTACGCCCGCGCTGACGGCGAAAACGGCACCGTGCCCGCCAAGAAGGTGGACGTCATTGACACCACCGGCGCGGGGGACGCCTTCTTTGCCGGTACCACCATCGGCCTGACCTACGGCAAATCGCTGGCCGAGGCCTGCGAAATCGGCAGCCGTCTGGCCGCCTCGGTCATCTGCATCTCGGAGAATGTCTGCCCGCGCTTCCGCCCGCTGGAATTCGGACTGGATGTGCCGGTGGTGGATTGATTCCGCCGCAAAAATCGACGCGTCCTGCTGTGTTTTGCCAGTTTATTCCAATTTTCCGATTTCGCACATTTTGCCTTTTTAGCATTTATAGCAGCGCACATTTTCATAAATCGTGCTCGATTAGTCCTTTTCAGCATTTGTTTTTGCAAAGCACAATTCGCAAAAATCAAGATATTTTATTATAATATAACGTGATTACCAATATTTCCACCCCCACCACCCCGCTGGAGCTGCACAAGCTGGCGGCGGGTATCTGGCTCTGCTTTACGCGGCTGGACACCCACCTGTACGATGTGCCTGTGCAGTGCCCCCGGCTGCTGGTGTTTGATTTCTGCCGCAGCGGCCGCCGGGCCGTGCCCGATGCGGACGATTATGTTCTTGTGACGGAAGGCCATGCCGCCGTCAGCTTTGCTGTGCCCGATCAGCCGTTCTATCTGCCCGGCAGCCAGTATGAGGCCCTGCAGCTTTTCATCAACCCGGAAGCCGTCCTGCCGGACAGCTTCCTCACCCTGATGGGGCTGGAAATCAACGGCATAGCGGACTATTTCTGTCGCGACGGCGTGCACTGCTGCCCAATGAGCGAGGCACTGACCACCGTGCTGGACGAGCTGTGGGCGGACGCCGAATATGCCTCCGCCGGGGAGCTGCGCTATGCTGTCGTGCGCCTTTTGTATGAGCTGCTGCGCCTGCCCGACGAGGCCGGGGCCGCCCGCTGCCCCGCGCATCAGGTGGCGCTTGTGCGCGACGCCGAAACGCTGGTCCTGCAGGACCTCTCGCTCCGGCACTCCGCCAAGGAGCTCTCCGCCCGGTTCGGTCTGAGCGAAAGCGGCTTCAAGCTCTACTGCCAAAATGTGTTGGGCGAGGGCTACCTCGCCTACTTCCGCCGCAAGCGGATGGAGCGTGCCGCCGAGCTGCTGCGCACCACCTCCCAGCGGGTGCAGGACATTGCCGCACAGGTCGGGTACGAGAGTCAGGGCAAGTTTGCCAAGGCGTTTTACGACCAGTTCCGCCTGATGCCGATGGAATACCGCCGGCTGGCAAAATAAAGCGCAAAGCCCCGTCACCCGGGAAAACGGGCGGCGGGGCTTTTTGGGCGGTGTTACCGCCAGGTAAAGGTCACCATGCCGTACACATAGATAAAGGCGATGGCGCAGGGAACAAAAAAAATTGAAAGATGGGCTTCATCCACGGCCGGATCTTAAGCCCCCTGCCGGTGTTGGCCTCGGCCGCAAAGCGGTCCCAGCCCCAGCCGAGGCGGCTGCAGCAGAAGAGCGCCAGCACCAGAGAGCCGAGCGGCAGCACATTGTTGCTGACGATGAAATCCCAGAAGTCCAGCCACGCGCTGCCCGGCGCAAACGGCTGAAAGTGCAGCACGCTGTAGCCCAGCGCCGTGGTCAGCGCCAGCAGAAAGATGCCGACACCGCAGACAAGGCAGCCCTTGGGGCGGCTCCAGCCGGTCAGCTCCCGGATCATGGCAAGGATGTTTTCGCAGACACCAAGCACGGTGGAGAGCGCGGCAAACACCATGAACAGGAAGAAAAAGGGTGCCCCACCAGCGGCCACCCGCCATGTGGTTGAATACGCCGGCCATCGTGTCAAACAGCAGGCTCGGCCCGGCGGTGACCTCCAGCCCGTAGGTGAAGCAGGCCGGGAAGATGATGATGCCGGCCAACACTGCGACAAAGGTGTCCAGCAGGATGACATGGACCGATTCGCCCATCAGCGCGCGGTCCTTGCCGATATAGCTGCCGAAGATCGCCATGCCGCCCATGCCGACTGACAAGGAGAAGAACGCCTGATTCATGGCCGCCACGATGACTGAGCCGCTGATCTTGGAGAAGTCCGGCACCAGATAGAACCGCAGCCCCTCCGCTGCGCCGGAAAAGGTCAGGCTGTGCAGTGCCAGCACCAGCATCAGCACCAGCAGGGCGGTCATCATCGCCTTGGTCAGCCGCTCCAGCCCGCCCTGCAGGCGGAAGCTCAGGATCACAAAGGACGCCGCCACCGTGACAAACAGATAGGTCACATTGACTTTCGGGTCGGCCAGCATCTGCGCAAAGCCGAAGTCGGCGTTCTGCCCGGTGAGGAACTTGACGAAATAGTAGAGAATCCAGCCTGTGACAACGGTGTAAAAGGCCATCAGCGCAATGTTGCCGATGAGGCTGAATACGCCGAAAAGCCCCCACCGCTGGCCCGGCTTTTCAAGGCGCTGGTACATATAGATGGGGCTGGCCTGCGCTGCGCGGCCCACGGCAAACTCCATGACCATGACGGGCAGGCCCAGCACCAAAAGACAGAGGATGTAGAGCAGCATAAAGCTGCCGCCGCCGTTCTGGCCGCACATCCATGGGAATTTCCAGACATTGCCGCAGCCGATGGCGCACCCGGCGGACAGCATGATAAAGCCAAGGCGGCTGCCAAGGCGTTCGCGTTCCTGCATAGTTTTTACATTTCCTTTTCGGTAGTGATTTCAACACAGACGATCTCTGTGCGGCCCTGGGTGCGGAATTTGTAGCCCCAGGTGCCGGTGCCGCCGCTGACAATGGCGGCGCAATGGTCGTTAATGACCTTTTTGCCGTAGTTTCGCTCGTTTTTGGCAACCATGCCCACGGCGCCCGCAGGCCATACCTGCCCGCCGTGGGTGTGGCCGCTCAGGATCAGATCGGCCCCCGCCGCCGCAGCGGCCTTGAAGTCCCGCGGCTCATGGTCAAGCCAGACGGTGTAGCTCGCGTCCGGGCCACTGGGCAGCAGCTGCTGTGCGGCAAAGCGCTTTCCGTTCGTGTACAGGTAGTCCTTGCGGCCCACCACCCGCACGCCGCAGGGCAGCAGGACGGAGGTATCCTCCAGAATCCGCACCCCTGCCGCGGCCAGACCGCGCTCCAGCTCGGCGCGGCCAAAGCTCGGCTCCCGCCAGTGGTGGAACAGGTCATGGTTGCCCAGCACGTAGTATTTGCCCAGCGGCGCCTTGAGCTCGCCAAACAGCTTACAGAAGGCTTCCAGCTCCTCCGGCTCGGTGAATTCGTCAAAGATATCGCCGGTCAGCACCAGCATATCGGGCTGGCAGGCCTCGATCTTCTCGCGCAGCTCAGGGATACGGGTGCGGTCCATCGCGGCGCAGGCGCGGGGGTGGATATCGCTCAGCTGCACAATGCGCAGCCTGCCGCCCGGCAGCCCTTTGCGGGTCGTAAGGTGGTAGCGGGTCGTACAGAGGTGCAGCGCCCGGCGGTGGCCCCACCACATGATGCCGGCCGTCAGCAGCCACGGCGTTATGCCGCCCAGCCAAAAAATACGCCAAACGGTCAGCGGCACGCCGCCGATGCGCGCAGCAGCAGCCCAATGCCGGTGCCGATGCAGTAAAAGGTCACCAGATGCCCGACAAAGACGATGCCAAGGCCCAGCGGGTCGCGGCTGATATAGGCCAGCAGTGCCATCAGCACCAGCGGCAGGCCGTAGTACAAAACCGGCCACTGTGCCGCAAGCTGCAGCGGCGGCAGCTGTAAAAAGTTGAGATACAGCAAAATATCCAGCGCCGCCTGCCCCAGACGGGGAAGAACAAATTGGAAAAATGGAGGATGATACATACTAAAGCCTTTTTGTTTTCGCCCCGGGGCGAAAACTCCACCATATTTATTATTTATTATTTCTTATTTATTATTTGCAAAAAATAACCCCGCACCTCGCGGCACGGGGGCTAAAATGTAGTTTTTACTGTTCCTTTGCCTTGATAGCCGCATCAATCGCGCGGGCAGCTTCCTTACCGGCACCCATCGCCAGAATGACGGTGGCGGCGCCGGTCACGGCGTCACCGCCGGCGTAGACCATCGGGCGGGTGGTCAGGCCGTCAGGGCCGTTGGTGATCAGGCAGCCGTGCTTGTCGGCGTCCAGACCCGGCGTGGTGGAGCGGATCAGCGGGTTGGGGCTGGTGCCCAGCGCCATGATCATGGTGTCAACCTCCAGCTCGAACTCGCTGCCCTCCTTCACGATGGGACGGCGGCGGCCGGAAGCATCGGGCTCACCCAGCTCCATCTCCACACAGGTCATACCCTTGACCCAGCCGTTCTCGTCGCCCAGCACCTCGGTGGGGTTGGTCAGCGTCTTGAAGATGATGCCCTCCTCCTCAGCGTGCTCGACCTCCTCCTTACGGGCGGGCAGCTCGGCCATGCCGCGGCGGTAGACGATGTAGACGTTCTCGGCACCCAGACGCTTGGCGCAGCGGGCAGCGTCCATAGCCACGTTGCCGCCGCCGACAACGGCCACGGACTTACTCTTCATGATGGGCGTGCGGGAATCCTCTTTGTAAGCCTTCATCAGGTTGACGCGGGTCAGGAACTCGTTGGCGGAGTAGACACCGTTCAGGCTCTCGCCGGGGATGCCCATGAAGCGGGGCAGACCGGCGCCGGAGGCCACATACACAGCCTCAAAGCCGTAATCGTTCATCAGCTCGTCAATCGTCAGCACCTTGCCGATGACCATATTGGTTTCAATGTCAACGCCCAGCTCCTTCAGGCCGTCGACCTCGTGCTGAACGATGTCCTTGGGCAGACGGAACTCGGGGATGCCGTACATCAGAACGCCGCCGGCCACGTGCAGGGCTTCGTACACGGTCACTTTATAGCCCAGCTTGGCCAAATCACCCGCAACGGTCAGGCCGGATGGGCCTGCGCCGATAACAGCCACTTTATGGCCGTTGGGCGTGGGGGCAACGGACTTGGTGTGGACGTTGTTGCGGTACCAGTCGGCGACAAAGCGCTCCAGACGGCCGATGCCGACAGCCTCGCCCTTGATGCCGCGGACACACTTGCCCTCGCACTGATGCTCCTGCGGGCAGACACGGCCGCAGACGGCGGGCAGCGCGCTGGACTGTTGATCACGTTGTAGGCGGCCTCAAAGTCACCCTCGGCCACGTGCTTGATGAAGCCGGGGATGTCAATCTCGACCGGGCAGTCGGTGCGGCAGGGGTGGTTCTTGCACTGCAGGCAGCGCTTGGCCTCGTTCACGGCCATCTCCTCGGTGTAGCCGAGGGCGACCTCTTTGAAGTTCTTGTTGCGGACGTTCGGCTCCTGGCTGGGCATGGGGCACTTTTTCGGGTCCATATTCGGCATAATCACTGCACCTCCTGTTTCAGCAAGTTGCACTCGGCCTCGCGGGCGTGGGCCTCAAAGGGCTTGTACATCGTGCCGCGGTGCATAGCTTCGTCAAAATCGACCTCAAAGCCGTCAAAGTCGGGGCCGTCCACGCAGGCAAACTTGGTCTTGCCGCCCACAGTCAGGCGGCAGCCGCCGCACATACCGGTGCCGTCCACCATGATGGGGTTCATCGACACAACGGTCTTGACATTGTGTGCGGCTTTGTCGTCTTGACGACGAATTTCATCATAATCAGCGGTCCGATGGTGATGACCTCGTCAAAGTTGGCACCATCCACAATCTTCTTTTCCAGCGGGGCGGTGACAACGCCCTTCTCGCCGTAGGAGCCGTCATCGGTCATGATGATGAATTCATCGCAGCAGGCGCGGAACTCGTCCTCGAGAATGACCAGATCCTTGTTGCGGAAGCCGACAATGCCGGTGACCTTGGTGCCCTGCTCATGCAGTGCCTGGGCCACGGGCAGCGCAATAGCACAGCCCACGCCGCCGCCGACCACGCAGACATTCTTCAGGCCTTCAATCTCGGTTGCCTTGCCCAGCGGGCCGACAAAATCGTGCACAGCCTCGCCCTCCTTGAGGGAGTTCAGCTGCATGGTACCGGCACCCACAATCTGGAAGATGATGGACACAGTGCCCGCCTCGCGGTCATAGCCCGCGATGGTCAGGGGGATACGCTCGGAATCCTCCTTGGCGCGGACGATGATAAACTGGCCGGCCTTCGCCTTTTTGGCGATGAGCGGCGCATGGATCCAGAGCTCGGTCACGGTGGGGTTGAGCTCCCGCCGTTTGATGATAGTAAACAAAGCGATCTCTCCTTCTCTTTGTTTTTATAAATATACAAGTTAATTGTAGCGCATTTTGTGTAGAATGTAAAGAAAAATGTAAAGTGGATTCCACGGATTCTGTGAAAGAAATCGAAACTTTTCAGGGAAAGGCCGCGTGCGGGCAATGCCCGCTCCTACAGACAGGTGCAGCGGCAGGATTCCCCGGCAAAGGCCGTTGCCTGGCAACCCGCTTTTTTCCCCATAAAAACAAAAAACGAGACGGCCACTGCCCCGTCTCGTTTTTTCTTAAAAGAAGGAGAAAAACAGAACGTCTCGCCGGCGCCTGAATACGAACGGAACCACCCCTCTACAAGTGATACCCTCCCTACGGATTCGGCAGGGCGCTCTGGTATTCTTCCTCTCCCCTTTTGTTCGAAAGCGTCTCGCTTTCGATGTACTTATATTACATCATTTTTGTCGAATTTGCAAGATGCGTGCTTGTACAATGTGCTGTAATTCACCTAGGCACTTTTGTGCAGTTTGCACAATCGTTCACAGTTACTTCATACAAAAAGCGCCTGTGGCGTTCAAATCCACAGGCGCAAAGAAATATGCGTTTTGTTCTGTTGTAACCGCTTATTCACAGGGACGATCCAGCCCTTGGTGTCGGGCAGCTTGCCCCACTGGATGCCGGTCAGGGTGTCGTACAGCTTCTGGGTCAGCTCGCCGATCTTGCCGCCGCTGATGTGGGCAACCTTGCCCTCCCAGTCAAGCTCCTTGACGGGGGAAACAACTGCAGCGGTGCCGGTGCCAAAGACCTCCTCCAGCTTGCCCTCATCGGCAGCCTTCATGATGTCGGCAATAGCAACGCGCTCCTCGTGCACCTTGTAGCCCCAGTCCTTCAGCAGCTCGATGATGGAACGGCGGGTGACGCCGGGCAGAACCGTGCCCACGCAGGGTGCGGTGTAAATCTCGCCGTCAATCTTGAACATAATGTTCATGGAGCCGACTTCCTCGACATACTTCTTCTCAACGCCGTCCAGCCACAGCACCTGAGAGAAGCCGCGCTCCTCGGCCAGCTCGCCGGCCTTGATGGAGGCAGCGTAGTTGCCGCCGCACTTGGTGAAGCCGGTCAGGCCCGGGGCGGCGCGGATGTACTCATCCTCGACATAGATGCGCACGGGATCCAGACCCTCGGCGTAGTAAGCGCCGGAGGGCGCGCAGATGATGGCAAAGCGGTAGTGCTTGGCAGCATGCACACCGAGACCCACATCGGTAGCGATGCAGAACGGGCGGATATACAGGGAAGCGCCGTCAGAGTGGGGCACCCAGTCGCGGTCAACATCGACCAGCGCCTTGACGGCCTGCACAAAATCCTCCGGCGGGATGGCGGGCATACCCAGACGGTCAGCAGAATCGTTGAAGCGGTTAGCGTTGCAGTCGGGGCGGAACAGCTGAATCTTGCCGTCCGCGGTGCGGTAGGCCTTCATGCCCTCAAAAATTTCCTGCGCGTAGTGGAACACGGTGGTAGCCGGGTCCATCTCCCACGGGCCGTAGGGAACGATGCGGGCATCGTGCCAGCCCTCGCCCTCGGTGTAGTCCATCAGGAACATATGGTCGCTGAACTTCTTGCCGAAGCCGAGCTTGGACTCGTCCTGCGGCTTTTCTTTCGGATGTGTCGTTTTGGTGATTTTGATATCCAACATGATGTACACTCTCCCTTTATATTCAAGCGCACCGCCGCACAGCGGTGCGGGTGATGGTTACTGCTATTATAGCGCTCTGAATCGGTAAATACAACCCCTTATTTACATAATGTGTATTCTGTGTTGCGCAAAAATGCAAGATGCTTTTCGACAGCTTTGCACCGCTTTCCACAGGCCGGTGGTGGAAATTGTGGAAAACAAAACCTTGCACAGCGTGCTTTTTTGCAGTTTTCCCCTTTTTAACGGGAAAAGGGCAGCCGAGTTTTCCACGCTTTCCACGGAGTTTTCAACATTTCCACGGTGGATAACCCCTATACACGGTGGATAACTTTTCCCGAATATACGGAATGTGAACGTTGTGTGAAGCTATACCGACAGAAAAAGTTGGACGCCAATAATTCCCCTATTATATAAGGAATTTATGGCGTCCAACTCCGGGGTCATTTTGCCTTGTTACACTTATTATACATAGAATCAAAATATATATTATTATAACTATATTAAATAGATGCAGTTAAATTATCAAAAGTTGGGCGCCAAAAATTACTTGCATAATAGGGAATTATTGGCGTCCAACTTTTGGCCCGGAGCCGTCCGGCTATATGGCATTTGCCGGGAACTGCGGCGGGGTGCTCCCACCCTGCCGAAACCTTACGGCTATATGGCATTTCCGCCTCGCCGCCGTAGGGGGCGGCGTCCCTACGCCCCGGGCAGGCCCACAAAAAACGGCCCCATAGATAGTAAGGAAGGCCGTAAAAGCTCAATTTTCTTTTCGGTGCATGACAAACATAACCAGACTGAACACCAGCATAAACACGGCCACCGCGGCGGCGGTGTAGAGAATCAGCTGGAAAATCTTCACGTCAAACTTTGTCTGCAGCGTCTGCCGCGCCGTGGAGATGGCATCCGACCCGGAGGACACGGTGGACTGCACGTTATCCTCCGCCGCCTTGGCTGCCGCCAGCGCGGCCTGCGCCGCATCGGTATCGCCCAGCGCCGTCAGCGCATCGGACAGTGCCTCGCCGCCCATGGCCACCAGACGGTCATTCGTCTCGCTCTTGATTTTCTCATAGTTGACCGTCTGGGCCAGATACTCGGCAAAAACGTCGGTAGCGCCGCGCACGGCAGGGGCGTAATCCTCCTTGATTGTCCAGTCGCTGACCGACCACATACCGTTCATATAAAACAGCAGCTGCATACCGGAATCCTCCAGTAGGGCGCTGTAGACGGCGTCCTTGAAGCTCTCCGCGGAGGTATCCACCGTTCCGAAGCTCAGGGTGATGAACTCCTTGGCGCGGTCATACTCCGTCAGGCTGGCGTAGTAGCTGCGCAGGGCCTCGGCAAGGTCGGTGTCCTTTGTGATTTTTGCGCCCACCAGCACCGAGTCCAGGTCGGCGTGCAGGTCCTGGTTGCTGAATTTGCTCAGCGTGCCATCGTCATCCATATTAAAGGTAGTGCGCATCAGGGCGGCGTAGCCCGCGGCGTCACCGGCCTGACCGTGGTACTGCTCGGCCAGCTGCTGGCAGTCGCCGCCCCAGCTGCCGGTGATGGGCAGCCGTTGTAGACAAGGTTCATCGACGCCAGCATATGACCGAAATCAATGCGCTCACCGTTGGGCAGCGTGACGGTGTTCAGATTCTGCAGGACCGCCAGATCCGGGTCATTGGCGGCAACATAGCTCTCAAACCCGGCGTCGCGCACACCGGCGGTCAGCTGCCAGATGGTGGTGTTGTACTCGCCGGTGCGGGTGTAGGCCAGCGTCAGCTCAATCGGGTCGGGCGTATCCGCCTGCGAGGCGGAATACTCCCTTGCCAGTGCCTGCAGGCGGGAAAGCCGGTCGAGTGTATCGTCATATTCGTCCGCGTGGGCGGGCAGCGCCGCCGCGCAGAAAAGCCCCAGCAGCAGAAGCAGCATCGCCAGCAGGCGGGGCATACGGTTCGTGATGGAGTTCGTAGTCAAGCACCTCCGGGTAAAGCACGGCAAAGCCAGGGCACGGCGTCCGCCGTCCGCGCCCCGGATTTCGCAGTTTTAACCATTTTGTAATAATTAGTATAGCACATCTCGCGCCCCTTTGTCACCCCCTTTTTTTTTGAAAGCTGTGTGTGCGATCGACAAGCCGCCCCGCATACGCTTTACCAAGTGGATACGGAGGGTCTTTTTATGAAAAACACCGCGCACAAACGTGCATTTTATACACTCTGCGGCTGCATTGCCGCGCTGGCGCTGGCCGTTGCAGCGGCGCTTTGCCTGCTGGCACCCGCCCCCGCCGCGTTTGATGTGGCCATTCCGGGCAGGCGCGGGGAAATCCCCGCCACGGTGCAGCTGCCCGGCAAGCTGGCCCGCGGCACAGAGCTGCCGCTGGTGGTGCTCTGCCACGGCTTTACCGGCAGCCGCAGCGGGGACGGCCACTTTGCACCGCTGGCCGCCGACCTTGCCGCGCAGGGCCTTGCCACCGTGCGGTTGGATTTTCCCGGCTGCGGTGACAGCGCCGAGCCGTTCACCGCCTACACGCTGGCCAATATGGCGGACGATGTCGAGAGCGCCATCACCTATATGCAGGCCACCTACAGCACCACCCGCACAGCGCTGGTCGGCCACAGCATGGGCGGGCGGCTGGCCAGCCTCTACCCCGCGATGAAGGGCGGCGTTGCGGCGCTGGTGCTGTGGAGCCCCGCCAACGGCGCCGGGCTGAACGGTCTGGAATTTTTGCGCATGGGCGATTTTTCCGCCGTGGAGGCCCTTGCCGGGCAGGCCGCGCAGAACGGCACCGCCACAGCCTGGGGCGTGGCGCTGAGCGCCGACTTCTTTACGCAGATGCGTGATTCCGACCCGGACGCCGCCCTGCGTGAGGCCGCGCTGCCGACCCTTTTGACCTACAGCGGCAACGAGCGCATCCTGAGCGACGCCACGCAGGCGCAGACGATTGCCGCCGTGCAGAGCCTGCCCGCCGGGCGGGTGGTGCTGGAGCCGTTCACCGCGGGCGACCACAACTATCTGGCCAAGGACCCCGCCACCGCCGCCGCGCTGGACGAGGCCCTGCGGAAGGTAACGGTGGCGTTTTTGGCGGGCCAGCTGGGGTAAGCGCGCCACCCGAAGCCTTTCGGTTTGCCGCCCCACTGTGTGATTCCACGTCACTTTCCATCTTGACGGCATACGGCTATAATGATAAAATATGGTATATTTTTTTCTGCATTGTATGCTGCAAAGGACGCCACCGTATGAAACGTTGTTTTCTCTGTCTGCTTTCTGCTCTGTGTCTGGCTGTGCTGCTGGCGGGCTGTGCTTCCCGCGGCCAAACGGCTGACGCGGACGCCGATCTGCCTGTCATAAAAGTCGGCTATGAGAACTATCCGCCGTTCACCTATCTGGACGCGGACGGCCAGCCCACCGGCATTGATGTTGCACTGGCGCGGGAGGCCTTCTCCCGCATGGGTTACCGGCCGGAGTTTGTCCCGATCGACTGGGTGGAGAAAACCCATCTGCTGGACAGCGGCGCGGTGGACTGCCTGTGGAGCAGCTTTACCATGACTGACCGCGAGGATGACTACCACTGGGCCGGGCCGTATATGCTCAGCCGCCAGGTGGTAGCCGTTATGCCGGGCAGCGAGGTTCAGACCCTTGCCGATTTGGCCGGGAAAACCGTGGCCGTGCAGGCCACCACCAAGCCGGAATCGCTTTTTCTGAACCACACCGATTCCCGCATCCCGGAGGTGCGCGCCCTGCTCACGGTGCAGAACCGTGAGCTGATTTTCAGCTATCTGAGCAAGGGCTATGTGGATGCCATAGCCGCGCACGAGATCTCCATCGTGCAGTTTATGCAGGATTACGGGCTGGAATACCGGATTCTGGACGAGCCGCTGCAGCTTGTGGGGCTGGGTGTGGCGTTTTCGCGCAGCGATACCCGCGGGCTGGATACCGAGCTGAACGCCGTACTGGCAGAAATGAGGGCGGACGGCACGGCGCAGGCCATTCTGGCCGGGTACCTGCCCAACCCCGAGCGCTATCTGGAGGTGGACGGCTATGGCAAATAATCTGCGCCTGAGCAGCCGGAGCTTCCGGATCCTGACCGCCGTCATCGGCGTTGTGCTGCTGGTCAGCACCTGCCTCTATTCCATCAACACCGATATGAACCATACAGCGGAGGTGCTGACCCACCGTGTGGAATACATCAATGGTCAATGCACCGATTACAGCAGCCTGACGCTTGCCTCGGAGGCCAAAAGCCTGCTGCGCGTAACCGAGAGCGCCCAGCAGTGCGCCCGGGACATCTGGTACTGTGACGTGCAGTATGATGGCCCCGCGCCCACCAGGCATGAGGTGCTGACCGGCTGTGTGGAGAGCCACTATCTGACCGGCCTTGTGCTGATGGCACCGGACGGTACCATCACAGACAGCTACTCCAAGGATGATGCCGCGCTGCCGCTGTTACAGGACGCGCTGGTCTCGGATTCGCTGCTGGACGTGGCCGCCCACCCCGAAAAGAGCTACGCTTTGCGCATTTCCTGTGCGGATAATTCCTACATCGACCTTGCCGCCAGCGCCCTGCTGGACGGCGAGGGCATTGTGGCGGTGTTCTACCACACGCCCGCCGAATATGTGCAGGCCTACAGCCTTTCCTACCAGCGGCTGCTGGAGGGCTTTAACGTGGACAATGACGGCACGATCGTGGTGACGGACGGCACAACCATTCTGGCCTCCAACGATGACGCCCTGCGCGGGCTTTCCACCAGCGAGGTACCCGCGCTGCAGCTCATTCAGCAGCGCTGCCGCTATGATGAAATGCTCTACGTCCGGCAGGACGGTCTCTGGCAAAGCGGCTGGCTCGGCTACCTTGTGCAGGGACGTGGGTTCTATGTCTGCGCCTATCTGCCGGAGCAATCCGTCTTTGAGACCCCGCCCAAAAATATGATCTTCATTGTGGTGGCCTATCTGATGATTGTACTGCTCATTGAGCTGGTGCGCCGCCGCACAATGCGCAGCTATGAGGCCGAGCACCTGCGCCAGCAGCGCGCCTACCAGATTGAGCTGGAGCAGGCCGCCCACAAGGCCGAGGCCGCCAACGTGGCCAAGACTGAGTTCCTGCAGCGGATGAGCCACGATATCCGCACGCCCATCAACGGCATACGCGGCATGGTGGAGATTGGCAACCATTACAGCGATGACCCGGACAAGCAGGCCGAGTGCCGCCGCAAAATCTGGGACGCCTCCGGCCTGCTGCTGGAGCTTGTCAACGAGGTTCTGGACATGGGCAAGCTGGAATCCGGCGAGATCATCCTTGAGCACCGGCCTTTCAATATGGTCAAGCTGCTCACCGGCCTGCGGGATGTGCTGGAAAAGCAGGCCGCCGGGCGCGGCATCAAAATCATCTGCGAGGATATTGCCCTGCCCCACCCCGAGCTTATCGGCAGCCCGGTGCACGTCAAGCGGCTCATGATGAACATTATGAGCAACGCTGTCAAATACAACAAGGACAACGGCACCATCACCGTCACCCTGCAGGAGCTGCGCTGTGAGGGCGGCAAGGCGTGGATACGCTTTACCTGTGCGGATACCGGCATCGGCATGAGCGAGGAATTCCAGAAGCACATCTTTGAGCCGTTCACGCAGGAGGCGCTGGACGCACGCTCCACTTACGGCGGCACCGGGCTGGGTATGTCCATCGCCAAGAGTCTGGTGGACAAGATGGACGGCACCATCACCTTTGAGAGCAAGCAGGGCGTGGGCACAACCTACGTGATTACCCTGCCCTTTGAGATTGACCGCGACGCCGAGCCCCAGCCCGGGCACGAAAAGTCGATGGACGCGTCCACCCTGCAGGGGATGCGCGTGCTGCTGGTGGAGGACAATGACCTGAACCTGGAAATTGCCCAGTTCCTGCTGGAAAACGCCGGTATGAAGGTCACCGCCGCCCGCAACGGGCAGCAGGCCGTGGACACCTTTGCCGCCGCAGCCCCCGGCAGCTTTGACGCGATTCTGATGGATGTGATGATGCCGGTTATGGACGGCTACGAGGCCACCCGCACCATCCGCAGGCTGGACCGCCTGGACGCGGGCAGCATCCCGATCCTGGCCATGACGGCAAACGCCTTCACCGAGGACCGCCGCCGCGCCTACGCGGCCGGCATGAACGAGCACCTGACCAAGCCGCTGGAAACCGAGCTTGTGCTAAAGACACTGGCAAAGTACGTAAAGAAATAAAATCACGCCGCCGCGACGGGTTTTTCTCGCCACGGCGGCGTTTTTGTTTTCGCCTACCGGGCGAAAGCTCCACCATATTTATTATTTCTTATTTCTTATTTTTTATTTGTTTATCTGTTCATCCTCCGGAACACACTCGGTGCCACACCTTTGGCCTTCAAAAACACCCGGTTAAAGCTGCGGATGGTGCCGAAGCCGCACTGCTCGGCCACCTGGGTGATGGGCAGGCTGCTGCCGCGCAACAGTGCCTCGGCGCGGCTGACGCGGTACAGGTTGACGAAATCCTGAAATCCGGTGTGCAGCCGCTGGTTGAAATACGCCGACAGATAGGTGTAATTGTAGCCAAGCGCCCGGGCCATCTGCTCCAGCGTCAGCGGGCCGGTGTAGTTTTCCTGCACGTAGTTGACGATACGCGCCTCCAGCGGGTCATCCGCGCCCTGCCCGGGCCGCGGGCAGAGGGTACACTGCTCCAGCGCCGTGCCGCAAATCAAATACAGCCCCGCCAGCTTTTTGCAGCGGTTGTTGCCGGGCCACAGCAGCTCCATCAGGGGCGCGGTCTCCATGCGGAACACCGGGTTTTCAAACGCACGCTGGCCCAGCTGTGCCTTAAAATCCGGCACCCAATCGTTGGAAAATATCCACAGCACACTCTGGGAGCTCTGCTTGGTCGCATAGCTGTGTATCTGGTCGGGCAGCACCAGCAGTGCCTGCCCGGGGTGAATCTCATACGAATTTGTTTCCAGTGTGCAGGTCAGCGTCCCGGCCTGCACGCTCAGAAATTCATAGCTGTGGTGCAGATGCGCCGGAAAGTTGAAATCGTGGTCGCGCTGGCAGTAGAGGTATTCCAGCTGCTCGGAGCGCTCGGTCTCATAAATCAGCAATGCGGTCACTTCCTTGCGGGCGGTAAAATCCAAACTTATGTCTACTATTTTACACACTCTTTCTTGCCAGTGCAAGGGGGAAACAGGTAGAATAATGGTAAATTGGATTATCTGTAGGTTAAAGGAGCAACACGCCATGTATTACATCGGCATTGATTTGGGCACCTCCGCCGTCAAGCTGCTGCTGATGGACGAGACCGGCCGGATCGCCAACATCGTCGACCGCGAATACCCGCTGGCCTTCCCGCATCCCGGCTGGAGTGAGCAGAACCCCTCCGACTGGTGGAGCGCCGTCTGTGACGGTATCCCCGCCCTGCTGGACGGCTTTGACGCCGCGCAGGTCAGGGGCATCGGCGCGGGCGGGCAGATGCACGGGCTGGTGGTGCTGGATAAAGACGATAACGTTATCCGCCCCTGCATCCTCTGGAATGACGGCCGCACCCAAAAGCAGGTGGACTACCTGAATGATACGATTGGCACCGAGCTTTTGAGCCGCTGCACCGCCAACATCGCGTTTGCGGGCTTCACTGCGCCCAAGCTGCTCTGGCTGCGCGCCAACGAGCCGGAAAATTTTGCCCGCATTGCCAAAATTATGCTGCCGAAGGACTACATCAACTACAAGCTGACCGGCGTCCACTGCACGGACTACTCCGATGCGTCCGGTATGCTGCTGCTGGACGTACAGCACAAATGCTGGAGCCGCGAGATGCTGGACATCTGCGGCGTGACCGAGGCCCAGCTGCCCCGCCTGTTTGAGAGCTGGCAGCCCGTGGCTACCCTGACCGCCGAAGCAGCCCGCCTGCTGGGCCTGCCCGCCGGGGTTGTGGTCTGCGCCGGTGCCGGTGACAACGCCGCCGCGGCGGTTGGCTGCGGCGCTGTGGGCGGCGGAAAATGCAACATCTCGCTGGGCACCTCGGGCACCGTGTTCATTACGAGTGATACCTTCGGCGTGGACAGCCGCAACGCCCTGCACAGCTTTGCCCACGCGGACGGCGGCTACCACCTGATGGGCTGCATCCTCTCCGCCGCGTCCTGCAACAAGTGGTGGAATGAGGAAATCCTGCGCACCACGGACTTTGCCGCCGAGCAGGCCCCCATCACGCCCGACAGGCTGGGCACAAACGATGTCTACTTTTTGCCCTACCTGATGGGCGAGCGCAGCCCCCACAATGACCCCGCCGCGCGCGGCGCTTTCCTGGGGCTGCGGATGGACACCCCGCGCGCCGCCATGACGCAGGCCGTGCTGGAGGGCGTGGCCTTCGCCATCCGCGATTGTGTTGAGATTGCCCGCGCACAGGGCGTGGAGATTGCATCCAGCACCCTCTGCGGCGGCGGCGCAAAAAGCCCGCTGTGGCGGGAAATTCTCGCCAACGTGCTGGGCATCCCGCTGACGCTGCCCCAGACCGAGCAGGGCCCCGGCTACGGCGGCGCTATGCTGGCGGCGGTGGCCTGCGGGGCCTACTACGGTACAGGCCTGCGCACAGGCCCTTGTGCACGCCAAAAGCACCACCGCGCCCGACCCCGCGCTGGTGGAAAAATACAACGCACGCTATGCCGTGTGGCATAAGCTGTACCCCGCACTGAAAGCATCCTATGTAGAAATGGAGGCATTGCAATGAAGATTTTTTCTGTAACAGACCCCGAATTCAAAGCCTACGGCCGTGTTGTGACCGGGCTGGACGCCGCCAAGGCGGAAATTCTGGAAGCACTGGCCAAGACCCCGCAGCCCGCCGAAGGCACCGGCTACGTGCCGGAGGACGAGCGCCTGCAGGAGCTGCCCTCCGCCGTGGAGGTGTCGGAGCATCTGTTCGGCGGTATGCCCTGCCAGCTGGGCTGGTGCAACGGCCACAACAACGTGCTCAACTGTCTGGAATACCACCGCGACAGTGAATTCAACTTAGGCACCGAGGACTTCGTCCTGCTGCTGGCCAAGCAGGACGAGATTGAGAACGGCAAGCTGGACACCGCCAAGGTCAAGGCGTTCCGCGTGCCCGCGGGCACGCTGGTAGAGGTCTACGCCACCACGCTGCACTACGCTCCCTGCCACACCGACGCCGAGAAGGGCTTCCGCGTGCTGGTGGCCCTGCCCAAGGGCACGAACACCGCCAAGCCCGACATGGCAAACAACGGCGGCGATGATGCCCTGCTGTGGGCCTGCAACAAGTGGCTGCTGGCCCACCCCGACAGCGCCGAGGCCAAAGGCCGGTGCCTACATCGGCCTGATTGGCGAGAATGTGCATATTTGAAAGAGTTTTCAACAACAATCTTTAAGACGGAGGAAAACCACCATGAAATCCACAAACATCCCCGAGGTCAGGCTGGGCATTATCGCTGTCAGCCGTGACTGCTTCCCCATTGCGCTGAGCATCAGCCGCCGCGCCGCCATTGCTGCGGCCTGCAAGGCCAAGGGCCTCGACCTCTGCGAGTGCCAGACCACCGTGGAGAACGAGCACGATATGCAGAAGGCCGTGGCCGAGGTCACCGAGGCCGGCTGCAACGCGCTGACCGTTTTCCTGGGCAACTTCGGCCCCGAGACCCCCGAAACCCTGATTGCCAAATACTTTGACGGCCCCTGTATGTTCGTGGCCGCCGCCCGAGGGTGACGGCGATATGATCAACGGCCGCGGTGACGCCTACTGCGGTATGCTGAACTGTTCCTACAACTTAGGTATGCGCCACCTGAAGGGCTACATCCCCGAGTACCCTGTGGGCACGGCGGAGGAAATTGCCGACAAGATGGCCGACTTTGTGCCGATTGCCCGCACCCTGCTGGGCGTGCGTGATTTGAAGATCATCACCTTCGGCCCGCGCCCGCAGGACTTCTTTGCCTGCAATGCCCCCATCAAGGGCCTGTATGAGCTGGGTGTCGAGATTGAGGAAAACTCCGAGCTCGACCTACTCGTCTCCTACAAGGAGCACGCCGGGGATGCCCGCATTGAGGAGGTCTGCAAGGATATGGCCGCCGAGATGGGTGAGGGGCACTACTACCCCGATCTGCTGGCCCGCATGGCGCAGTTTGAGCTGACCCTGCTCGACTGGGCCGAGAACCACAAGGGCAGCAAGAAATACGTTGCCTTTGCCGACAAGTGCTGGCCCGCCTTCCCCTCGCAGTTCGGCTTTGAGCCCTGCTACGTCAACTCCCGCCTGGCCAGCCGCGGTATCCCGGTGGCCTGCGAGGTCGACATCTACGGCGCATTGTCCGAGTATGTCGGTATGTGTGCCTCCGGCGATACCGTCACCCTGCTGGACATCAACAACAGCGTGCCCAAGTACATCTATGACGAGGACATCACCGGCAAGTTTGACTACAAGCTGACCGATACCTTTATGGGCTTCCACTGCGGCAACACGCCGTCCTGCAAGATGTGCAGCGACCGCGCCGTCAAGTACCAGCTTATCCAGCACCGCCTGCTGGAGCCCGCCGGCAGCGACCCCGACTTCACCCGCGGCACCCTGGAGGGCGACATTGCGCCGTCTGACATCACCTTCTACCGCCTGCAGTGCGACAGCGAGGGCCAGCTCCGCGCCTACATCGCGCAGGGCGAAATCCTGCCGGTGGCCACCCGCAGCTTCGGCGGCATTGCCGTCTTTGCCATCGGAAATGGGCCGCTTCTACCGCCATGTGCTGATTCAGAAGCGCTACCCGCACCACGGTGCGGTGGCCTTCGGCCATTACGGCAAGACGCTGTTTGAGGTGTTCAAGTTCCTGGGCATTGCGGACATTGCCTACAACCAGCCCAAGAGCCTGCCGTACCCCACCGAGAACCCGTTTGCCTGATTTACGGCCACCCAGTTTTTCAATCCCATCCGGCCTTTTTCAAGGTTTTCGGATGGGATTTTTCCTGCCGATTTTGTCACACTGCATAAAGTGCCGCTCAAAAGCCTTGCAAAAGGCGCGGCGCGGGGGTACACTGTAAATAGCACCCCCGACCACTATACAGAAAGGACCTTCCCCATCATGGTAGAACAGAGCTTTTGGGAAATGCTGCGCGCCAAGCGCGACAGCCTGACAAAATCCGGTGCAATCGTGGCCGATTATCTGGTACAGCACGCCGAGGATGCGCAATACCTCTCGATTTCCTCGCTGGCCAAGGCCTGCGGCGTGGCCGAGGCAACCATATTCCGATTTTGTCGCTCCCTGGGCTTTGACGGCTACAACGAGATGAAGATTGCGCTGGCCAAGGCCATGGCAACCTCCGCCCCGGTCGCAAAAAAGCTGGAGCCCGGTGTGGACACCCAGACCCTGACCACCCACGCCTACAACACCGTGATCGACGCGCTGAACGGCACCCGCAGTGCGCTGGACCCAAACGCCGTGGACTGCGCCGCCACCCTGCTGCAGCGCGCACGGCAGGTGTTCTGCTTTGGGCAGGGCGGCAGCCAGGCACTGGCCAATGACATCTGGGCGCGCTTTGCTACCATTTCCACCAAGTTCCATACAGCCGGGGACAGCCATATGCAGGCCATTACCGCCAGCCTGCTGGGGCCGGAGGATGTGGTGCTGTTCATCTCCTACTCGGGCTCGACCCGCGATATGATGGACACGCTGCATCTGGCCAAGGAGAGCGGTGCCAAGGTCATTCTGATTACCCACTACGATGATGCGCCCGGCGTGGCGCTGGCCGATGTGGTGCTTTTGTGCGGCGCTAAGGAAAGCCCGCTGGATTCCGGCAGTATGCCGGTCAAACTGGCCGTCCTGTTTGTGGCAAGCGTGCTGGTGCTGCGCTACACCCTCGACAATCAGGAGCTCGCGAGTCTCTCCCTCACCCGCACCAGCCACGCGCTGGGGAATAAGCTGCTGTAAGTAACAGGGCGTTCCGGCGGGGCGGGGTCACCCCGCCCTACAGGATACGTCATAAAAATTGCGCGGTAGGGGCAGGGCTCTGCTCCGCCCGCGGTGGTTTCCCGCAAGCCGCATTTACCGGGCAACATCCGGGGCATCCATCAAAGCAAAACCACCCCGGCCGGGAGCGTTTGCTCCGCAGGCCGGGGTGGCTTTTTATTGCTTTATTGCACGGTCAGGGCGCGGTGCAGCAGCTGCCTGATGTTGCGGGGCAGGCTGGTTTCCTCACCCTGCACGGCTGTGTAGCACAGCCCCAGCAGGCCGCCCACCACGATGGACAACAGCGCAGTGCAGCAGTATTCGGGGGTCAGCGTGGGGTCAATCTCACCCGCCGCGTGCAGCCGCCGCAGCAGGCCAAGCATCGTGCTGCGCAGCTCCTGTACGCAGTCGGTCATACCCCCGCATTGCAGCGGGCCATCCGGCGGGCCGCCCAGCGCCTGGGCCAGCATACGGTAGCTGCCCATCCGTTCGGCCACAATATCCTGCAGGTAATCCGCGATGATTTCCTCCAGCTCTGCCAGTGTTGCGCAGTCGGCCATCAGGGCGCGGATGCGTGCATTTTCCCGGGCAAAGCAGTAGACCGCCAGCCCATGCAGAATTTCATCCTTGGAGGAAAAATACTCATACACGGTGCCTTTGCCGATGCCCGCCGCATCCGCCAGTTGCTGGATTTTCAGCGCAGCGGGGCTTACCCCCTGCCCGATGAGCTGCAGCGCGGCCTCGTACACGGCTGCCTTCCGGGCCTCATGTACATCAGCTGTCATTGCGCGCCTCCTCTTTCGGTTCGTCCGCGGGTTCTTCTGCGGGCTTTTCTGCGGGCTTCTCCTCCGCATGGGCCGCACGGCTCAAGTCCGGGCGACGCTTTTCCTCGGCGGGGGCGTTGTCCTGCTCTGCGGCGCGGCGGGCGGCAAAGGCAGCCGCAAACTCGGCAGCGTCGTCGGGCAGGTCGTCCATACCGTCATCGCCCACGTCAATGTTGACCGGCGGCTTGCGGTAGAACAGGTCATACAGCACCGGCACGATGAACAGCGTCATCAGGGTGGCGTAGCTCAGACCGCCGATAATGACAATCGCCATACCGGTGCCCATCTCGCTGGCCATATCGTTGCCGAACAGCATCGTCACCATGGCCAGCACGGTGGTCAGTGTGGTCATCAGAATCGGGCGCATACGGGTGCGGCCGGTGGCTACCAGCGCATCCTCACGCTCCAGTCCGCCGATGCGCAGCTGGTTGGCGTAGTCCACAAAGACAATGCCGTTGTTGACAACCACGCCCATCAGCACAAGGAAGCCCATCAGCGAAATCAGGGACAGCTGCTCACCGGCAAGGGTCAGGCCAATCATACCGCCGGTGAAGGCCAGCGGAATCGTGAACAGAACAATGAAGGGGGACAGCAGGCTCTGGAACTGCGCCACCATGACAAAGTAGACGAAAATCAGCGCCAACGCCAGCATCTGTGCCATCTGGCCCAGCATCTCGGTGACCTGTGTGGTCTCACCGGCCAGCTCGGCGGTCACGCCGTCGGGCAGCTGCAGCTCTGCCAGCTTCGGCTCCAGCTCGCGGGAGAGCAGCGTGGTGTTGTAGCCCTCCGCCGTCTCGCTGGTCACGCTCAGCATACGAGAGCCGTTCTCGCGGGAAATCGAGGTATAGCCCTCGGTGGTGGTACGGGTGGCAAACTCGCCCAGGGTGTGCGTTTTCCTTCACGGTGTTGCCGTTTTCATCGGTGGTTGGACGTCTCAAACTCCATGTTGAAGATATCGTCCAGCGTAGGCACGTCTGTTTTATCCACAATTTTGACCGTGTAGCTGTCGCCGCCCGCCTTCAGGGTGGTGGCGGTGGTATCGGTGGTCAGCTTGGCGGCAATCTGCTGGTAGACCTGTGCCACGGTCAGCCCCAGGCGCATGGCCTTGTCCTTGTCGATGCTGATATTCACCTCGGCATCGCTGGCTTCCTGACCGTCCGAGACGTTCTCAATGCCGTCAACGCTCTCCATCAGCGCGGCCACCTGCTTGCCCGCGGTGCGCAAATCCTCCAAATCGTTGCCGTAGAGGTCAACCTGCATACCGGAGCCGGACAGCGCGCTCATATCCATCATACCGTTGGTGTTCACGGTGACGGTGCAGTCCATATCGGCCGTTCTGGCGTCGATTTCCTTGGCAACGGCCTTGGGGGCGGCATTGGTGTCCAGCAGGACATAGTAGGTAAAGGTTGTGTTGTCGGTGGTGCCGCTCGAGCCCGCCATCATCATGCTCTCAGAGCCGCCGGACATGGCACCGACTGTCTCAACGCCGTCAATGCCCATCACGGCATCCATCACGCTGTCCGCCGCGGCAAAGGCGTCCTCCTTGGCGGTATCGTTGGTCACGTCCACGGTGACGGTGATCTGGTTGCTGCTCATATCGGGAATCATAACAATGCCCATTGTGGCCACACGCCAGACCGAGGCCGCCAGCAGCACCACGGCCAACGCCAGCGGCACGGCCTTGCGGCGCAGGCAGAAGCGCAGCAGCTTCTCATAGCCGTCCAGAATCTTGTCAAACCACGGGTGCTTGATGTCCTTCTGCTTTTTCAGCACGGTGGAGCCCGCGCAGGGCACCACGGTCAGCGCCACAACCAGCGACGCCAGCAGGCTGAAGGTGATAGTCCACGCCATATCGCTGAGCAGTTCCAGCACCATGCCGGAGGTAAAGACCAGCGGCAGGAACACGCAGATGGTGGTCAGCGTGGAGGAGACGATAGCGCCCGCCACCTGCCTTGCGCCCTGCACCGAGGCGCGGGCTGCCGGGATGCCCCGGTTGCGCAGACGGTAGATATTCTCAATGACAACGACCGAGTTATCGACCAGCATACCGACGCCCAGCGCCAGACCGGACAGGGAGAGGATGTTGAAGGTGATGCCGGTAAAATACATCAGCACAATGGCGAACAGCACGCTCAACGGCATACTGATGGCCACCACGATGGTCGGGCGCAGGTCCTTCAGGAAGAGCGCCAGCACGATGATGGCCAGCACAGCGCCCTCGACAAGGTTGGAGAGCACGCTGTTGACAATCAGCTTGATGTAATCGCCCTGGTCCATGATGGGCGTCAGGTGCAGGCCCTCGTTTTCGGCCATCATCGTTTCCATCGCCGCGCCGCTGGCGTTGGGAGTCGAGGTGGACGCTGTCGAGCTCTTGTACAGCGACAGCAGCACGGCACGGTTCTTGTCCACCTTGGCGTAGGCGTCGTCGGCGTTGTCGGTCATTTTCACATTGGCCACATCGGCCAGCCGCACATCGCCAATGCCGTCGATGTTGCACAGCACCATATTTTTCAGCTCATCGGCATCGCTGAAGGCGTCGCCGACCTTGATGATATAGCGGTTATTGTCGCCCGCACCGCCCTCGATATAGCCCGCAGGCATCGAGAAGTTCTGCGCATAAATCAGCTGCTGCAGGGTGGTCATATTCAGCAGCTGGCTGAGGTTTGCGTTTTTCAGGGCCTCCTCGCGGGCGGAGTCATACTCCTCCTGCGCGGCCTCCAGCTGGGTTTTGCCGGCCTCCAGCTGGGTGCGCCCGCTGGATAGCTGGAATTCGCCCAGCTGCAGCTGGGCCTCGCTGCCGCTGAGCAGCAGCTGCACGGCCATATCGGCCATGGCCGGGTCAATGGCCTCATTGCCCAAATCGCCCAGCATCTTCTGCAGCTTGGCGCGCTGGTCATTCAGCTGGCTCAGCAAGCTCCTCCTTTTGGTCAGCTGCTCATTCAGCGCCTGCACAGTCTCGTTCAGCGTCTGCTGCAGCGGCTTCAGGCCGTTGTTCAGCTGGCTTTCGGCCTGCTGGCGGGCCTGCAGCAGCACGGTGGCGTTCTGCAGGGCCAGCTTGGTGGTGGAAAGGGTGGTCAGGTTACTGTTCAGCTCGTTGACGCGGGCGCGGCGGGCGGCGTTGGCGTCAATCACGCTCTGGCAGCGCGCCTGCTCGCTGCGGTCATCGTCAATCCGCTGCTGCAGTCTCTCCACTTCCTCCTGGTTTCCGGCTGCCTCGGCGGCGTTCTTCTGGTCGGTCAGCGAGGCAATCTCCACATCCAGCGTCTGAATCCGGGAGACCATCGCCATGTATTGGGCGTCAGATAGGCGGAGGTCTGCTCCACCGTCATATTCTGCTCGAGCAGACCTTCGTTCTGGGCCGTGGCGCGGATGGCAGCGTCCGCGGCGTCAATCGCGCTAATCATGGCGCCCATCTTGGCAAGGTCACTCTGGGCCTCGGCCAGATTGGCGGGCAGCATGGCAGGGGTCATACGCCGCGCCGGAGTCGGCAATGACCTGCCTGCAGCTGGCAAACAGGGCATCGTCAATCGGCAGCGTGACCTCCGGCAGGGTGGTCGTATTGCTCTTGGCCTCCTCCAGCTTGCGGTTGGCGTCATCCAAATCCTTCTGCAGGTCGGCAATCTTCTTTTCCAGCGCGGGGATTTCCTTGTTCAGCTCGGTGATGGCATCCCGCAGCTGGGTCGTCACATCGGCCTTCTGGCTGTTCAGCTGGGCCTTGCCCGCGTCCAGCTTGGCCTGTGCATCGTCCAGCTCCTTCAGGCCGCTGTTGATTTTGGCCTTGTTGGCGTCCAGCTCCTTCTTGGCCTCGGCCAGACGGTCGCTGACCTGCACCAGCAGCTTGTCATTGACCTCGTCAATTTTATCCTGGTCCAGCGTAATCTCCACGGTCTTTTCCACAAGACCGGTGGTGGAGATGCTGGCCACGCCGTCCACGCGCTCCAGCTGGGGCAGCACGGTTTCGTTCACATAGTCGGACAGCGCGTAGATGTCCATGCCGTCATAGTCCACGGCCACATACTGGGTGGCCATCATATCGGGGCTGATTTCCATCAGCGTGGGCGTGCCGGCCATATCGGGCAGCGTATCACCGAGCTGGTTCACCGCAGTGCTGGCCTTGACCATCGCGCTGTCCATATCGGTGCTTTCCTGATATTCCATATAAATCAGGCTGTAGTTTTCGTTACTCTGGCTCGTCACGTTCTTCACGCCGTTCAGCGTGGACAGGGCGCTTTCCAGCGGCTGGGTGACGTCCGTCTCGACCTGCTCCGGGCTTGCGCCGGGATAGGTTGTGATAACCAGCAGATACGGCAGATTCATGGCGGGCAGCAAATCGGTCTGGATGCCCATCAGACTGACAAAGCCCAGCACCAGCACAAGTATGACCGCCACCAGAATGGTAAATGGCTTTTTTACACTGTATTTTGGCATGGATACGTTCCCTTTCTCTTTCGACCGACCGACCGGTCGGTCAGATTTATTATAGCACTATGGAAAGGGGATGTAAAGACAAAAATATGCCGTGCGGACATATTTTTGTCCGCACGGCGAAGGGCCATGTTATAAGCCGGATTCCCGCGCAATATCTTTGATGGTCATAAAAAAGGACCTCTTTTCTGGTACAGCCGTTGCATTGCCTTAACTATACCAGAAAGAGGTCCAAAAGTCTATAATCAGCCCATCGTGATATTCACCTGCACCGTGCTGCCTGCGGGTGCGGGGGTCAGGACGTTGCCGCTTACCGGCTGGCCGTCCACCGTCATGACCTTGACGCCCTTCTCCACATGGGCGGCGTTGTCGACCGTGATTTCATAGGTGGCACCGCGCCAGACGCGGCGCAGGGTGAAGCCGTCCAGCTCATGCGGGATGCAGGGGTCAATCCGCAGCCCGGCCAGCGTCGGCTGCACGCCCAGAATATACTGGCTCACGTCCACAAACGTCCAGGCGGCTGTGCCGGTCAGCCAGCTGTTCTTGGCCTCGCCAAAGCTCGCGGCATCACGGCCCGCCACCATCTGGCTGTAGACATAGGGCTCGGTGCGGTGGATTTCGCTGATGTCCTCGATGTAGGCGGGGCAGGTCTTTTTGTAGATTTCAAAAGCGCGGTCGCCGTGGCCAACCACCGTCTCGGCGCAGCTGACCCACGGGTTGTTGTGGCAGAAGATGCCCGCGTTCTCCTTGTATCCCGGGGGGTAGCTCGAAATCTCGCCCAGTTCCAGATGATACCGGGTGTAGGCGGGCTGCAGCAGTACAATGCCGTACTTTGGTATCCAGCTTGTCCTTCACGCTCTGCAGGGCGGTGACAGCCTCGCCGGACTTCACGCCGATGCCCGCCATCACGCACATACCCTGCGGCTCGATAAAGATTTTGCCTTCCTCACATTCCTCGCCGCCGACCACATGGCCGTAGGCATCGTAGGCGCGGCGGAACCATTTGCCGTCCCAGCCTGCGGTCAGGGCGGCGTGCTCCATTGCGGCGGTCTCCTTGCGCACGTCGGCGGCCTCGTCGCCTGCCCGACGGCGTCCAGGATCTCGGCCAGGGCGTTGCCGTATTTCACATACATACCGGCGATGAAAACGCTCTCGGCCACGGGGCCCTCGCTCGGGCCGGTGGTCTGGAAGCTCTCGCCCGGCTCCTTGCTGAAGCAGTTCAGGTTCAGGCAGTCATTCCAGTCGGCGCGGCCAATCAGCGGCAGGCCGTGCGGGCCCTTGTGGTCGCGCAGATAGCCGAAGCTGCGTCGCAGATGCTCGAGCAGCGGCTGGGCCAGCGCGTGGTCATTGTCGAAATCGACCTGCTCCTCCAGAATCCTGTAGTCGCCGGTCTCGCCCAAGTAAGCGTAGACCGCGGCAATCAGCCACAGCGGGTCATCGTTGAAGCCGGAGCCAATGTCCATATTGCCCTTCTTGGTCAGGGGCTGGTACTGGTGGTAAGCGCTGCCGTCGGGGAACTGGGTGGCCGCAATGTCCAGAATACGCTCCCCTTGCGCGGGCGGGAATCAGGTGCACAAAGCCCAGCAAATCCTGGCAGGAATCGCGGAAGCCCATACCGCGGCCGGTGCCGCTTTCATAGTAGCTGGCCGAACGGCTCATATTAAAGGTGACCATGCACTGGTACTGGTTCCAGATATTGACCATACGGTCGAGCTTTTCATCGCTCGACTTGACAGAGTAGGTGGACAGCAGCCTGTTCCAGTGGTCATGCAGGGCGGCCAGTGCGGCGTCCACCTGTGCATCGGTGGCGTAGCGGGCGGCCATCTCCTTGGCGCGGGTCTTGTTGATAACGCCGGGCGCGGCCCACTTTTCCTCCTCGGGGTTTTCGATATAGCCCAGCAGGAAAATCAGGCTGCGGCTCTCGCCGGGGGCCAGCGTGACGTTGATCTGGTGCACGCCGACCGGCGCCCAGCCGTGCGCCACCGAGTTGGTGCAGGCACCCTTCTCGACAGCCTCGGGGTTGGCGTTGCTGCGCCAGCCGCCCAAAAAGGCGTCGCGGCTCGTGTCAAAGCCGTCCACCGGGGTGTTGACCGTGAACATGGCGTAGTGGTTGCGGCGCTCGCGGTACTCGGTCTTGTGGTAGATCGCGCTGCCCTCGACCTCGACCTCGCCGGTTGAGAAGTTGCGCTGGAAGTTGGTGGAATCGTCCACGGCGTTCCAGAGGCAGAACTCTACATAGCTGAACACGGTAAACGTTTTCGGCGCGTCAGACTCGTTGGTCAGCACCAGCCGGTTAATCTCGCAGTTGTTGCCCACGGGAACAAACAGCTCCAGCTTGGCCGCAAGGCCGTTCTTTTTGCCGGTGATGACGCTGTAGCCCAGGCCGTGGCGGCACTCATAGCTGTCCAGCTCGGTCTGGGTGGGCTGCCAGCCAGGGTTCCAGACGGTATCGCCGTCCTTGATATAATAGTAGCGGCCGTTGGAGTCCGCCGGGACGTTGTTGTAGCGGTAGCGGGTGATGCGCCGCAGCTTGGCATCCTTATAGAAGCTGTACCCGCCTGCCGTGTGGGAGACAAGGCTGAAAAATGCTTCACTGCCCAGATAGTTAATCCACGGCAGCGGCGTGCGCGGTGTGGTGATGACGTACTCCCGCGCAGCGTCATCGAAATGACCGAACTTCATAGATATCCTCTCCTTTAACCGGAAATGAAAGCTCACGCCGAAAACGATTAAGCTATTGTCTTTACAATAGCGCATTTTCCGCACAAATGCAAGAGGGTCGTGTGAAAATTACGATAAATTGGCAAATCGTACAATTTCAGTCGCTTAATTCTGAACGAAACGTCCGCAGCCTGCCTATAGCTTTCCTTAGTATATTATACCGTTTACGCCCAGTTTTCGCTCCTTTGCACGGTCAGCGCAGGGATAACTGTTACATTTTGCTTAAAAAGCAACGAAAATCACAAACGAAACCACCAAAAAGCGTCCCCGCAACTTGTGGCAAAACGCCAAATCCAACGATTTTGCACAAAAATCTAGAAAAAGTGCTTGATTTTCTGGTTGACCTGTTGTATAGTAAAAGCACGAAAACGATTAAGTGATTACAAACCCGCGGGGAGGTGATATTCATGGCATCCATCAAGGACATCGCAAAGGCTTGCGGCGTTTCGGTGGCTACCGTGAGTAAGGCGCTGAACGGCCACAGTGATATAAGTCAGGCCACCAAGGAAAAGGTCCGGCAGGCTGCTGACAAGCTGGGCTATATGCCAAACTCCGCAGCGCGTGCCCTGAAAACCAACCGCACCTACAATCTGGGCGTGCTCTTTGTGGACGATGCCCAAAGCGGTCTGACGCATGAGTTCTTCGCCGCCGTGCTGGACAGCTTCAAACGCCACGCTGAGGGCCGGGGCTATGACATCACCTTTATTAACCACAACATTGGCCACGGCCACTCCAGTTATCTGGAGCATTGCCGCTACCGCGGCGTGGACGGCGTGATTGCCGCCTGCGTCCAGTTTGATGACCCCGAGGTCGTGGAGCTGGCCTACAGCAATCTGCCGCTGGTCACCGTTGACCACGTGTTCAACAACCGGGCAGCCGTTCTCTCCGACAATATGGAGGGCATTCGCCGACTGGTGGATGAGCTCGCCGCCCTCGGGCATGAGCGCATCGCCTTTATCCACGGCGAAAAGCACAGCGCCGTCACCCAGAAGCGTCTGGTCGGCTTCTACCGCGCCTGCGAGGCACACGGCATCACGGTGCCGGATGAATACGTCATCCACGGCAGCTACCACGATGTCTCCGGATGCGCGGACGCCACCCGCCGCCTGCTGGCACTGCCCAAAAGGCCCACGGCAATTCTTTTCTCCGATGATTTCTCCGCCATCGGCGGGATTCAGGCCATCCGCGAGGGAGGGTCTGCTGATTCCCGGGACATTTCGGTGGTCGGCTATGACGGCAGCCTGATTTCACAGGTTATGTCGCCCCAGCTTTCCACCTACCACCAGGACACCGAGGCCCTTGGCCGTGAGGCCGCCGCGCTGCTGATTGAGGAGGTCGAAGCTCCCCGCACAGCGCTGCCGGAGCAACGGCTGATTGCAGGCAGCTTCCTGCAGGGGCAGTCCATCGGCCCACCGCCGAAAACCTAATTCTTTGACTCTCTGCCCGCAAGAGTACGGGCGCTGAAATGAAATTTCATAATACGTTTCTTTAGAAGGAGGAAAACACAATTATGAAAAAGGCTGTTTCTTTACTGACCGCGACTGCTATGGCAGCAACCATGCTGGTTGGCTGCGGCGGAGGCGCCGCAAGCTCGTCCGCTGCACCGGCTGAATCCACCTCTACCGAAACCGCCAGCAGCACCGCTGAATCCACCGCCGCTGACGCTACCGCCGAGGAGGGCAAGGTCCTGAACATCTGGTGCTGGAACGATGAGTTCCAGTCTCGCTTCAACGACTACTATCCCGGCGTCAAGGAAGTTGCCGCGGACAAGTCCACCACCACGCTGGACAACGGCGTGACCGTGAAATGGACCATCAACCCCAACGATAACAACAACTATCAGAACAAGCTGGATGAGGCCCTGCTGAAACAGGACAGCGCCGCTGCCGATGATAAGATTGATATCTTCCTGATTGAGGCTGACTACGCTCTGAAGTATGTTGACTCTGACTACACGCTGGACGTCAAGAAGGACATCGGCCTGACCGATGATGACCTGAAGGACCAGTACCAGTACACGAAGGACATCGTCACGGTGGACGGCGTCCAGAAGGGCACCACCTGGCAGGCAACCCCGGGCCTGTTCGCTTATCGCCGCAGCATCGCCAAGGATGTTCTGGGCACCGATGATCCCGTTGAGGTCCAGGCCGCACTGAGCGATTGGGACAAGTTCAATGACGTGGCCAAGCAGGCCGCTGCCAAGGGCTACAAGATGCTCTCCGGCTACGATGATTCCTATCGTACCTTCTCCAACAACGTGTCCGCCGGTTGGGTGGACGGCACCACCGTCAAGGTTGACCCCAACATCATGAACTGGGTTGACCAGACCAAGGATTACACCGACAACGGCTACAACAACAAGACCAGCCTGTGGAGCGACCAGTGGGCCGCCGATCAGGGCCCTGCCGGTAAGGTCTTCGGCTTCTTCTACTCCACTTGGGGCATCAACTTCACCCTGCTGGGCAACTCTCTTGCAACCCCGACCTCTGAGGGCGGCAAGGAAGAAGTCGGCAACGGTATCTACGGTGACTATGCAGTCTGCCAGGGCCCTCAGCCTTATTACTGGGGCGGCACTTGGATTTGCGCAGCAACCGGCACTGACAACGTTGCTACCATCAAGGACGTTATGTACTCTCTGACCTGCGACTCCGACATCATGACCAAGATTACCGAGGACACGCAGGACTACACCAACAGCAAGAGCGCTATGGATGCCATCGCTGCTGACCCCAACTTCGGCTCCGACTTCCTGGGCGGCCAGAACCACATTGCTCTGTTCGCAGAGGTTGCTCCCACCATTGATATGTCCAATGCTGGCCCGTACGATCAGGGCTGTAACGAGACCTTCCAGTCCTGCTTCAAGGATTACTTCGACGGCACCGTTGACCTCGAGACCGCAAAGAGCAACTTCGAGGATCAGATTAAGGTTAAGTATCCTGAGCTGACCAGCGTTGAGTGGCCTGCCTGATGCGCTGACCGCACCGCAAAACTGAATCCATACTTATAACACAAGCCACGCCGGGGCGGGTCAGCGCCCGCCCCCGGTTTTGTATTGTAAAGGCCCTGCCCTTCGTGGGGCAACGCCCGATAAGGAGGGTGAGACCTGTGAAAACCAAACGTAAAGGCATGAGCTACGCCAAGTGGGGCTACATCTTCTTAGCGCCGTTCTTTATCACGTTCTTTGTATTCCAGTTCTGGCCGTTGGCAACAACGATTTATTACAGCTTCTTTGAATATTTCCGCAGTGGCTTGAAAGTCATCGGCCCCAACTTTGTGGGCTTGAAGAACTACGCCGCGATGATTCAGGAAGTGCCAAAGTATTTCGGCAACACGATGATTATGTGGCTGATGGGCTTCATCCCGCAGATTGTCATCTCGCTGCTGCTGGCCGCATGGTTTACCGATCTGCGCCTGAAGCTACGCTTCCAGGGCTTTTTCAAGACGGTCATTTATATGCCCAACCTGATTATGGCCTCTGCATTCGCAATGCTGTTCTTCACGCTGTTCTCCAACTCGGAGACCGGTCCTATCAACTCCATCCTGCTCAAGCTCGGCCTTGTCAGTGAGCCGGTGCGCTGGCTGTCCAACGTCTGGACGGCCCGCGGGCTGGTGGGCCTGATGAACTTCCTGATGTGGTTCGGCAACACCACCATCATGCTGATGGCAGCCATTATGGGCGTGGATCCCACCCTGTACGAGGCCGCCCAGCTGGACGGTGCGTCCTCGAACCAGATGTTCTGGAAGATCACCATTCCCCTGATTCGCCCGCTGCTGGTCTACACCCTCATCACCAGCCTGATTGGCGGCCTGCAGATGTTCGATGTGCCGCAGGTTCTGACGAACGGCAAGGGCGACCCCAACGGCTCGACCAACACGATTATTATGTACCTGAACCAGCATCTGTACAGCAAGAACTACGGCACTGCCGGTGCTATCTCGGTGCTGATGTTCCTGATTTGCGCGGTGCTCTGTGTGATTATCTACTTCACCCTCACGCAGGAGGATGACGGTCTGACCCGCGAGCAGCGCAAAGCCGAAAAGGCACGCAAAAAGGCAGTACACGCTGCCGCTAAGAAAGGAGCCTGATGGATATGCCGAATGCGACAAAGCCTGTACAGAACACGGAGAAGGCCCAGCACATCCATGACCCGGCCCTGACAGCCCGCCGTGTGATTGCCTACATCGTGCTGTTTTTCCTCAGCTTTTTGTGCCTGTTCTTCTTCTACGTGCTGATTGTCAACTCCACACACAACAACTTTACCATCCAGCAGGGCTTTGATCCCATGCCCCGCGGCAGCTTTGGCACCAACTTCTACAACACCACCCACGATGCCAACGTGCCGATTCTGACCGGCCTGCGCAACAGTCTGATCGTCTCTGCGGCCAACGCAGCGCTGTCGGTGTATTTCAGTGCGCTGACGGCCTACGCCATCTACGCCTATGACTTCAAGTTCAAAAAGGCGGCGTTCACGATCATCCTGCTCATCATGACGATGCCGACACAGGTTTCCGCGCTGGGCTTTTTGAACCTGATGGACTCGATGCACCTGACCAACACGCTGTGGCCGTTGATTCTGCCCAGCATTGCCGCGCCGACCGTGTTCTTCTTCATGAAGCAGTACATGGATTCCAGCCTGCCGCGGGAGATTATCGACGCAGCGCGCATTGACGGCTCCGGTGAGTTCAACACCTTCAACAAGGTCATTCTTCCCATCCTGAAGCCCGCTATGGCTGTGCAGGCCATCTTCAGTTTCGTCGGCGCGTGGAACAACTACTTCATCCCCGCGTTGATTATCAACGATGCGAAGTGGAAAACCGTTCCCATCCTGGTCGCCCAGCTGCGCAGCGCAGACTTCCTGAAGTTTGATATGGGCAAGGTCTATATGGCCATCACCATCGCCATCCTGCCCGTCATCATCGTCTACCTCTGCCTGTCCAAGTACATTGTCCGCGGCGTCGCCCTCGGCAGCGTCAAGGGCTAAAAAGAGCTCTGCATCTGCATAAGTAAAGTCAGAAATAGCCCGGCCTGTGCCATTTGGTACAGGCCGGCTATTTGCAAAATGCAGCAGTATCCCCTATAATAAAGGCAGAACAGTTCACGAAGGAGGAGCGCATATGCTGCGGATCGCGGTGGTGGATGATGAGCTGGCTATGCGGGAACAGCTTTGCGGCTATGTACGGCAGTATGCGGAGGAAAACCACCTGGCGGTGGAGGTGGTGCCGTTTGCGGACGGCGCCGCCATTGCCATGCCGTATCAGACCGGGTTTGACATCATCATGCTGGATGTGGATATGCCGCTGCTGGGCGGTATGCCAACGGCGGAACGCATCCGGGAAGAGGACAAAAACGTTGTACTGATGTTCATTACCAATATGGCCCAGTGCGCCATCCACGGCTATGAGGTGGACGCGCTGGACTTTGTGGTCAAGCCGGTGAGCTATGCGCCGTTCAGTATGCGGCTGGCGCGGGCGGTCAAGCGGGCGCGGCGGCGCGCCGCCATGACGGTATCGCTGCAGACCGATGACGGGTTGAAAATCCTGTCCGTGAATGACATCCTGTGGATAGAAACCGTCGACCATGCGGTCATCTGCCACACAAAAACGGACTCCTTTGTGGTCAAAAGCAGCCTGCAGAACGCCGAGAAGCTGCTGCAGAAGCATGGCTTTGCCCGCTGCAACAAGTGCTATCTGGTCAACCTGCGGCACGTGCAGGGGATTCAGGGGGACGCCGTGCGGGTGGATGGTGTGGAGCTGGAGCTCAGCCGCCGCCAGAAAGCAGCCTTCACCCAGGCCATGTTGGAATATGTGGGGGAGATACGATGAACTTTCCCGCCCTGTTGAGCACCCCGGGGTTGGTGTCCACGCTGCTGCTGTGGGTGTCCATACTGGTATACACCCACTCTCTGCCCCATCCGCCCCATGCCCAGCGCACCATGTTGCTGGTGCTGCCGGTGTTGTTTCTGGTCGGCCACGTCAAGATGGGCCACGCAAGCGGCATTGTGTTGCCTGTACTGCTGGATTTGCTGGGGTACGCGCTCTGTGCGTGGGCCGTGTGGCGCACCGCAAAGCTCACGGTCAGCACCGCCGTTTACTGCGCGGTCTGGGTGATGATAACCACCTACCGCGCCTATGAAATCTGGCTGCTGCTGTGCTGGGTGCTGGATCTGAACGCAGCCATGATGCCTGTCCAGCTGATAGAGGCCCAGATTCTGTTCACCGTGGCATTTTATCTGCTGATTCGGTTTACTGTGGTGCCGATGCTGCCGCTGGTCGAGGGGTTCCGCATACAGCCGCTGCAGCTGGGCAGTGCGCTGGTGCTGGGGCTCATCTTTACGGTGCAGTTTCAGGCGCTTATGCGGATGTACCGTGGCGGGCAGCCGTTTCCCTCCCGCTATGTGTTCGTCACGCTGCTGATACAGCTCTACTGCCCGGCCATTCTGATGGGGCAGAACGCGGCGTTCGGGCTTTCAGCATTGGGCAGGGAGCTGAAAACCGTCAACGCCCTGTATGAGCGCCAGCGCAGCCAGTACCAGACGGCAAAGCGCAATGTGCAGCTTATCAACAAGCGCTGCCATGATTTAAAAATGCAGCTGGCCGCCGTGCGCAAATCTCTGCCCGCGGATTTCCCGGAGCAGGACTGGTCAGATGCCCTGCGCGCCGTCAACCTGCTGGACCATTGCAGCAACACCGGCAATGAGGTGCTGGACACGGTGCTGACCGAGAAGGCGCTGGACTGCGAGACGCACAGCATCAGCATCAACACGGTGGCGGACGGCAAGGCGCTGGCCTTTATGGAGGCCGCAGACCTCTACGCGCTGTTTGCCGGTATGCTGGACGGTGCCATTGGCCTTGTGGCCAATCTGGAGCCGCCCGACTCCCGCCAGATAGATGTAACGGTGGTGCAGCGGCAGGGCTTTGCCGTGATTCACCTCATCACGCCGGTTCCGCCGGAGCAGGCACCCGCGGAATCCGTGCGGAAGGCCAGCCCCGAGTATAAGGTGATTGAAAAAATCATCCGCAAATATGGCGGTGTGCTCACGCAGGAATCCCCCGAAGAGGGGTGCTGCTTTAAAATAGTTCTGCCGTTGGCGCAGTAAAAATCAGCCCACGGAAATTGTGCAATTTGTACAATTTCCGTGGGCATTTTTTAAGGCCAAGACCGTTCGCGGGGGAAGGACAACCACTTTTCGCAAGAGTATTGAAAATAATTTAACAGCTTATTAAAATATAGCTCGCAACAAAAAACAACACAGGAGGGCGCAATGCGAAGCACGACCAAGCTGATGGAAAACTGGCAGTTCACCGGCCCCGACGGCAAAACCACCGCCGTGACTCTGCCCCACACATGGAACAACATCGACGGTCAGGACGGCGGCAACGATTACCGGCGCGGCACCTGCACCTACAAAACGCAGTTCGCGGCACCCGCCTTTGACGCGGCCACCCAGCAGGTCTGGCTGCAGTTTGAGGGCGTGAACGCCAGTGCGGATGTCACGCTGAACGGCCAACCGGTCATTCACCATGACGGCGGCTACTCCACCTTCCGCGCCGATGTCACAGCGCTGCTGGCGGAGGAGAACGCCCTGACCGTGGACGTGGACAACAGCAAGAATGACCGCGTCTACCCCCAGAAAGCCGACTTCACCTTCTACGGCGGCATCTACCGCGATGTGACGCTGCTGGTGGTCAACAAGAACCACATTGCACTGAATTATCTCGGCGGCTGCGGTGTGCAGATTACCCCGACCGTCAGCGGCAGCAAGGCCGACATTGCCGTCAAATCCTGGGTCGAGGGCGAGGGTGAAATCGAGTTCTCGATTCTGGACGCTGCCGGTGCAGAGGTACTGACCGGCGGGGGCACCGACACCACCGTGACGCTCGAGCATCCCCACCTGTGGGACGGCGTGCGCGACCCGTATCTCTACACCTGCGCGGTGCGTCTGGTGCTGAATGGGGAAGTGCAGGACGAAGTCCGCCAGCGGTTCGGCGTGCGCAGCTTCAGCGTGGACCCGAAGAAAGGCTTCTTCCTCAATGGCCGCGCCTACCCGCTGCACGGCGTTTCCCGCCATCAGGACCGCAAGGGGGCTGGGCAACGCCATCACCCGGGAAATGCACGAGGAGGATATGCAGCTGATTAAGGAGCTGGGCGCGAACACGATTCGCCTTGCGCATTATCAGCACGACCAGTATTTCTATGACCTCTGCGATGAGGCCGGTATGGTGGTCTGGGCGGAGATCCCCACATCTCCGAGCATATGAACAACGGCCGCGAGAACACGATTTCCCAGATGAAAGAGCTGATTGTCCAGAACTACAACCACGCCTGCATCGTCTGCTGGGGCGTTTCCAACGAGATTACCATCAGCACCAAAGGACAAGCGCGATATGCTGGACAACCACCGTGTGCTGAATGACCTCTGCCACGAGATGGACAAGACCCGCCTGACCACGCTGGCCTGCTATGCCATGTGCGGGCCGTTCAACCCGGTGGCGCACATTACAGACCTTGTCAGCTGGAACCTCTATCTCGGCTGGTATGTGCCGGGGCTGTTCCTGAACGATTTGTGGATGGACTTCTTCCACCTCTGCTACCCGAACCGCGCACTCGGCTTCAGTGAGTACGGCGCCGAGGGTATGCCGAATCTGCACAGCGCCCACCCCCACCGCGGCGACCACACCGAGGAGTATCAGGCTATCTACCACGAGTATACAATGCTGCGCTGCTTTGACCGCCACAGGTGGCTGTGGGCCCCCATGTGTGTGTGGAACATGTACGATTTCGCCGCCGATGCCCGCGACCAGGGCGGTGAGCCGGGTATGAACCACAAGGGCCTTGTGACCTTTGACCGCAAGACCAAGAAGGACAGTTTCTACATCTATAAAGCATGGTGGAGCGACGAGCCGTTTGTGCATATCTGCTCCAAGCGGTTTGCGGACCGCACCCAGAGCGAGATTGAGGTCAAGGTCTACTCCAACCAGAAGAACGTCAGCCTCTATGTCAACGGCGCAAAGCTGGACGAGCAGGAGGGTGAGCACATCTTCAAGTTCCGCGTCAAGCTGAACGGCGAAACCAAGGTACAGGCCGTGGCAGGGGACTGCATTGATGAGGCCGTGTTCCGCAAGGTCGAGACACCCAACCCCGACTACAAGCTGGCCAAGAAGAAATCCACCAGCGCAAACTGGGTATAACCACGAAAACACGCCGCACATCGCGGCTGTTTAGATAAAACCAAGGAGAAGAGACATATGGCAAAGAAGAAAAAAGGCAGCGGCGTTGCTCTGTGGGGCTCGCTGACCGGCGTGACCGCAGTGCTGACCGCCGGTGCTGTGGTTGGCAACGTGATTGCAAACCAGTACGCCACCACGCTGAATGTGGCGTTGAACGCGGACACCTACAAGATTATCAAGGGTGACACCACCGCGGACACCGAGTATTTCAAGAGCGACTTTGCTTCCGATGCAGAGCGCGAGGCCTATGAGGCTGAGCTCTGCGCACAGGTCGAGGCCGAGGGTGCCGCTCTGCTGAAGAACGAGAACGCCGCCCTGCCGCTGGCAAGCGGTGCCAAGGTCAGCCTGTTCGGCCACGGTGCTGTTGACCTGATGTACGGCGGCACTGGCTCCGGCTCGGTGGATACCTCCAAGGCACCCAACCTCAAGCAGGCGCTGGAGTCCCAGGGCCTCAACGTCAACGAGACACTGTGGAACCTGTACAGCTCTGACGATATGATGAGCAAGTACAGCCGCAAGACCCCCGATGCCATTTCCGACACGCTGGAGGCAAACACCCAGTATGCCGTCAACGAGGCACCGTGGAGCGCACTGTCCAGCGCCGAGTCCAGCTTTGCCGAGTACGGCGATGCCGCCATCGTGGTGCTGTCCCGCTCCGGCGGCGAGGGCGCCGACCTGCCCAGCGGCGACAACGGCACCGATGACTACTGGAACAAGGGCGCAGAGGGCGACGGCAACTATCTGGCCCTCTCCGCTGAGGAGAAGGAGCTGCTGGCCAACCTCAAGACGCTGAAGGACAACGGTACCTTCAAGCGCATTGTGGTGCTGATCAACTCCTCCAACGCCATCGAGATGGACTTCCTCAACCCCGAGATCTGCGGTGAGGATTACGGCATCGACTCCGCCCTGTGGATCGGCGACGTCGGCCAGACCGGCATCAACGGCGTGGGCCAGCTGCTGGCCGGCACCGTTACCCCCTCCGGCAGCCCTGGTGGACACTTACCTGTATGACAATATGGCCAACCCCGCCATGTACAACTTCTACACACAGGCCTACCCCAACGCAGCAGAGTTTGACCTGCTGACCGAGGGTGCCGATGTGCAGGGTATGTACAGCGTCTATCAGGAGGGCATCTACCTCGGCTACCGCTACTTCGAGACCCGCTATGAGGACGTTGTCATGGGCACTGCCAACGCAGGCGACTATGACTGGGCCACCACCGTTGCCTTCCCCTTCGGCTACGGCGACAGCTACACCACCTTCGACTACAGCAACTTCAAGGTGACCGAGGGTGCGGACGATTTCACCGTCACCCTGACCGTCACCAACAGCGGCTCCACCTACTCCGGCAAGGAGACCGTGCAGGTCTACTTCCAGAGCCCCTACACCGATTATGACAAGGCCAACGGCATTGAGAAGGCCGCTGCCGAGCTGTGCGGCTTTGCCAAGACCGATGTGCTGGCCCCCGGTGCGTCCGAGGATGTCACCATCACGGTGGACAAGGACGAACTGCGCACCTACGATGCCAACAACGCCAAGACCTACATTCTGGACGCCGGTGACTACTACTTCACCGCCGCCACCGACAGCCACAACGCTGTGAACAACATTCTGGCCGCCAAGGGCTACACCGTGGAGAACACCGACGGCCGTATGACCGCCGACGGCAACACCGACCTGACCTACGTCTGGAACAACGCCGCTCTTGACACCACCACCTTTGCCACCAGCGAGAACGGCACGGCCATCACCAACCTGTTTGATGAGGCCGACCCCAACAAGAGCAGCGATGCCCCCGGCACCGTGAAGTGGCTGAGCCGTTCCGACTGGACCGGCACCTTCCCCACCGCCCCCACACAGCTGACCGCCAACGAGACGCTGGCCGCTGACCTTGCCTTCACCCAGTATGACGGCAGCCTGGCCGACAGCGTGGAAATGCCCACGCTGGGCGCTGAGAACGGCCTGACCCTTGCCAGCATGATTGGCAAAGCTACGATGACCCCGAGTGGAACACCCTGCTGGACCAGCTGACCTACGATGAGATGGTCAACACCATCACGCTGGGCTTCCACAACACCGCGGCGGCTGCCTCCATCGGCAAGACCGCTACCAAGGACGAGAACGGCCCGCAGGGTCTGACCGCTTCCCTGACCGGCGGCGCTTCCGCCATGTGCTACACCTCTGAGGATGTCATGGCCGCCACCTTCAACACCGACCTCATCGCTGAGGTTGGCCGCTGCATCGGCGAGGACTGCCTGGCCATGGGTTACTCCGGCCTGTACGGCCCCGGCATCAATATGCACCGCACCGCCTATTCCGGCCGTAACTTCGAGTACTACGCCGAGGATCCGTTCATCGCTGGCACCATCTGCGCAGCCGAGGTCAACGCCATCCAGTCCAAGGGCGTGTATGTCTACCTGAAGCACGTTGCCCTGAACGATTCCGAGTCCAGCCGCCGCGGCGTCAACACTTGGCTGGAACGAACAGGCTGCCCGCGAAATCTATCTGGAGGTTGCCGACAAGGCCATCACCGATGGCGGCGCATGGAGCGTTATGACCGGCTTCAACCGCTGGGGTGCCACCTGGTGCGGCGCTTACAGCAACCTGCTGACCGGCTTCCTGCGCGGTGAGCTGGGTATGCGCGGTATGATTATCACCGACTTCTCCGGTTCCAGCCAGTACATGGACTTGGTGGATGGCCTGATTGCCGGTTCCGACATCTGGGACAGCCCGATGCCGATGATTCACACCACCAAGGCCGCCAACTATGTGAACGATGCCTACATCGTCTCCCAGATGCGCGAGTCCATGCACAACATCCTGTACACGGTTGTCAACTCCAACGCCATGAACGGCTGGAGCGCCGGTGACCGCCTGCAGGCCATCACCCCGTGGTGGCAGACCGCTATCTACGCCCTGATTGTCGTGCTGGCCGTCCTGTGTGCCCTGTGCATCTGGCGTCTGGTTGTGGCCATCAAGCGCAAGAAGGCCGCACCCGCTGTGGTGGAGGCTGCCGAAGCTGCCGGGACCACCGAGACCGAGGCAAGCACCGAAACCACTGAAGCTGACAAGCAGTAATTTTCCGTAAGCCTTCCCCCGCCGCCGCTTGTGGTGCGGCGGGGGATTCTTTGTCAAGCAAGGAGAACCCCCCATGAGTGAAAACGCAAAGGCTGCGAGTGTCAACCGCGCCAAAACCTATCAGCTGGTTTTGTTCCCGCTGAATAACGGTGCCACGAACGTCTATTATGTTCTGGTGCTTTCCTACATTGCCACCTTTGGCAGCAAGGTGCTGGCCCTGTCGATGATTTTCGCCTCGGTCATGGTCACCGGTATGCGCCTGTTTGACGCCGTCACCGACCCGATTATCGGCGCGCTGATGGACCGCACCAACGGCAAGTTCGGCAAGTTCCGGCCGTTTATGGTCATCGGCAACCTGATTATGGCTGTCAGCATTCTGGTGCTGTACTGCCTGACTCCACTGATTCCCGACACCATGATGTGGGCGCGCTACGCTGTGTTTGTGGCGCTGTATGCAGTCTGGGTCATCGGCTACACCTTCCAGACCAGCTGCACCCGCTCCGGCCAGACGGTTCTGACCAATGACCCCAAGCAGCGCCCGCTGTTCACGATTTTCAACACCGTCGGCTCTCTGCTCGGCATGGGTGCCATGCAGTTCTTTGCACCGATTCTTGCCAAGAATTATGAGGGCGGTTACGCCTCCGCAGGCTTCTTCCGCACGCTGGCTCCGGTCGGCATTGTAATCTCGATTCTGCTCACCCTGCTGGCCGTAATCGGAATCTGGGAGAAGGACCAGCCCAAGTACTTCGGCATCGGCGGCGAAAAGACCGAGAAAATCAAGGTTGCCGAGTATGTGCAGATTATCAAGGAGAACAAGCCGATGCAGCGCCTGATGGTGGCCGGTGCCGGCTGCAAGCTGGCGCTCTCCATCGCCACCAACACCACCGTGCTGTGTATGCTGTACGGCTGCATGATGGGCAACTATGACGGCCTGTACCTGCCCATGATGGTGCTGGGCTATGTGTTCAGTGTGCCGTTCTTCCTGCTGACGGTGCGCACCAGCCAGAAGCACGGCCAGAAGGCCAGCCTGATGCGTTATGTCAGCGTGGCGCTGGTCTGCTATGTTGGCGTGCTGGTGTTGCTGCTGCTGTGGGGCCACGGTGACGGCTTTACCCTGAGCCTGCTGGGCGAGGGCGGTCTCTCCATTAACCTGTACACGATTCTGTTTGTCCTGCTGTTCGGCATCGGCTACGGCGCGTACTACGCCACCGCCGATATGCCGATTCCGATGGTAGCTGACTGCTCTGACTATGAGACTTACCAGTCCGGCAAGTACATCCCCGGCATTATGGGTACGCTGTTCAGCCTGGTGGATAAGCTGGTGTCCAGCCTGTCCGCCACTGTGGTCGGCGTGGCCGTCAGCTTTATCGGGCTCGAAAGCCTGCCCACCCAGTATGACTCGTACGCTCCGGGAATGAACGTGGTGGTTATCGTGCTGTTCTGCGTCATTCCGATGATTGCATGGGCCGCCACCCTGATTGCCATGAAGGGCTACAGCCTGACCGGCGAGAAGATGAAGGAGATCCAGGCCGTCAACGCCTGCCGCCGCGACGCAGTGGCCGACGGTATGAGCCTTGAGGACGCCATGCAGAAATACGTCACGATGGCGGACGTACCGGAAAGCTACGTTTCCTAAACAAAAAAGCTGCGTTGAGACATTTGAACTGCACCCCATTTGTTAGACAGTGCTTGGCGTGGGTGCCGATGACGATCTGGTACTGGCCGCCGTTCTCCATCACCTTGATGACGGCGGGCATCTCGGAGATTTGCTGTGTGACCTCCTCCGAGGGGGTCTCCTTCAGGACAAGGCGCGGACGAGTGGCACAGTTTGCCGCACTGATGATGTTTTCCGGGCCGACAGCCTCGCGGATGTCCGCGACGAGCTTGGCATAGTCACGAATTTTCGTAGCCATAACAGTGATTCTTCTTCACAGTGTTTTTAACGGAGTGGGTAGAGGATACTCCGTTCCCTGCGCGCTTTGGGAACTGTCATCAGTATAGCCGAAAAGTCTGCGTTGTCAGTAGTTTTGGGTCGTAAAAAAACAGCACGCGCCGCAAAGTAACCTATTTTTGCGGAAAGCGTGCTGTTTTTTGTGTAGTATTACTCATTCGGGCGGTTGTGCACACGCCGTGCCAGGGACTCCAGAAGATAGACCGCCGGGATTTGTGACGAATAATCGTAGTTTTCGGCTTCGCTGCGGCGCATGGTTGTGTAATAAGGCAGCGTCAGGTCGCAGAGCTTGGCCAGTGTGATGGGGTAAAATGGGTCTGACACGCAGAGCGCAAATTTGCCCAGATTGGAAAAATACCGCGCACCGTAGCTGGCAATGCTGCCGGAATTGCCGATGCCCACCATAAAAATGCGCTCCATGCGGGCAATGATGGCCGCGACATTTTCGAGCTTTTCCTGATAGGCCGGTGTGCCGACCCGCCAGAAAAAGGTCTGCAGCTCGCTCATGGAATCGGGGATGTCCTTGTCGCGGGCGTTGGTGCTGCCCTCCTCCTTCAGCTTCCATTTGAACTGCGAGAAGCCCTCGCACCCATCTTTTTGCAGAAATGAAGCACGGTGGTGGTGGAAACGTGCGCCTCGGTGGCAAGCTCCCGGATGCGCATATAGGGGACGGCGGAGCGATGCTCCATAACATACTGGTAGACAAGCATTTCCAGCTCGTTCAGGCTTTTCAGCGCCTGTGCAGTGAACATAGGCAGGCTCCTTTGTTGTAGAGGGATAGAGGCCGCGGCCCTGCTTTAAAGGTCGCATCCCGGCAGGAAAATGTCAACCGGCGGCGCAGATTTTGTCTTGTGCCTGCGGCGGCGCGGTGGTATACTTTGGGGGGTGGGGCCAGACCGCCCCACCGGAATCATCAAGCAAGGAGGGTGCCGAGATGAAGCTGTTTGTCTGCTTACCGGGTATCGGCTACCACTGTGATAAGCCGCTGCTGTACTACAGCCGCAAGCTGGCGGCTACCGCCGGGTATGACCACGCGGTTCTGCTGCAATACACCTGCCAGAAGGACGGTCTGCGGGAGAATCCCGCCGCCCTGCGCGCCGCCTTTGACGCCCTGTACACGCAGGCCGAAGCCCAGCTGGCCGCGGTGGGCTGGGCACAATATGACGATGTGCTGTTTCTTTCCAAAAAGCATCGGCACGGCCATTGCCGCCGCCTACGCCCCAAAGCACGCCGTGCCCTGCCGCCACGTGCTGTACACGCCGCTGGCCCTGACCTATGAGTTTGCCCCCGCAGCACGCGATTGCCTTCCTCGGCACCGCCGACCCATGGAGCGATGTGGACGCCGTCACCGCGCAAAGCCGCGCCAACGGCACGCCGATAACCGTCTACGCGCAGGCAAATCACTCCCTCGAAACCCCCCGACACCCTGCGAAATATATACAGATTTTGGGGGAGGTTATGCAAAAATACGGCAGACTTTCTGCACGGCTGTGTTCCCCGCACCATGCCATAGCCCGCCGCCCCACCGAGAATGAACCCGAGAATTACCCCCTGCAGAGAATTGACATTCCTCGCGGGAGCTGTTATAATAAGCTGTACAGCCAATCGGCACCAGTTGTACCGTGCCCGACCGGCCCCGCAGCAAAACCGAATATGCAGACGTATCGAAGCGGTCGTAACGAGATTGACTCGAAATCGCACCCTGCGGGAAGTTCCGCGCAACAAAATTAAATATGCAGATGTACTCAAGAGGTCGTAAGAGGGAGCACTCGAAATGCTTTAGGACAGGAGACTGTCGCGTGGGTTCGACTCCCACCATCTGCGCCATATCCGTCGTAGAATCGAAAGATTTTGCGACGGATATTTTTGTTTACAGCTTTGAAATATGATGCTATAAGTTTACGCAAAGGTTATTGCAAACCAAAATCCACTTGCAACAATAATCTGCTGCAAAAAGCCATTTGTTGCCCGAATTGTTGCCCACAGTTCATGGTTTCCTGCGAGAAGGGATAATAACTTATAAAGAGTTATCTCCAACAGCAGCGTTTTTCGGTGTTGCGAATACTGCTTGGTGGTATGCCGTCAGCACACTGAGCTTGCGCTGCTCCTGTACTTGTACATAGCGGGTCGTGACGGTGTTGATTTTCAGATTTACGCCCATTTGCTGGGAAAAATCGTCCACTGAATGTCCGAGAATTTGGCTAACTGCATAAAAATCACCTGTCAAATTGTACATATTGGTGCCCGCTGTGCCGCGTAGATCGTGAAATCGGATTTTCGGCATCCCGGTGCTACGCATAAATCCGTTAAACTTGACCGAAATACGCTTTTGTAAGTATGGCGAACCGTCCGGCTTGCACACAACAAGATCGTTATCGTAATACTTGACCCCGCCGAGCTTGCACAACCGCCGCTGGTCGGCTTGTTCCTGTCTAAGCCGTAAAAAGATTGGCAGTGCTTCTTCTGTAATGGGAAATGAGCGTGTTTCGCCCTCGTCACGGTCTTTCAATGGTTCCAAGTGCGGCACAATTTTAGCATCTTTCGGCAGGTCACAGGGAATTTGGCCTCGCAAGGTAATTTGCCTGTGCGTCAAATCAACATCACGCCAGCGTAACCCCAGCGCTTCGCTGAGCCGCAACCAAACAGAACAGCGAGCAGTACCACGGTCTCAAGTACATTACCATGTACAAACGCCAAAAAGCTGCTGCACCTGTTCCACGGTGTACTTGTCATATTTGCGCCCGGCGTTCTTACTAAACCGTGTCATAATGTTCTTGGCTGGGTTGTTTGGAATGTAGCCATACTTTACCGCCGAGGACAGCGCAGAGCTTAAAAATTCGATGGCAATAACGCACTGAATTCTCCGCCAGTCCCTTCTCGCGCAGTTGCGCAATCATATCGTCAATCATTTGGGGTGTCAGTTTGTTCAAAGGTACTTCGCCCAGCATGGGAATTAGATGTATGTTTATGCCGCTCCAATAGCTGTATCGCGTACTTTTTTTGCAAGGTTATGGTGGTAGCTTTCGTACCACTTGGGCAGCAGATACTCTTTTTAGCTTTTTGTTTGCTCTCCGGCCCGTAACCGCCCATAGCGGCCCTGCCAGTCTGTACCTCCAGCTTGATCTGTGCCTCATACAATTCTGCTTCCCTGCGCGTTGCAAAACCACGTTTAGCAATGCTTTTCTGCCTGCCGTTCTCGTAGACTTTCACATTGACATCGTAGACGATGCCCGGTCTGCCTGTTGAAATTCCTTTGGCTGTTTCGCTTGTTTTTGACTTTTCTCTCGCGGATCGCCATATCAGCACCCACCACTTACAGACCTTGCCGGGGTCTTGGCACGGTTGTAATAATCCCAAATCGCCTGTTCGGAAATCAGGCGACGGTTGCCGTTCTGGATGAACTCCAACTCGCCGTTGTCCATCAACTGGCGCAGTCGATTTTCTCCGATGCCGGAAACAACTGCCATTTGTTCCACAGTTTTCAGCATCGGTTCAAACGGATTTCGCACAGCTTGCGGTGTTTTTTGCTTTGCATATCTTGCCATAACTATCCCTCCTGCGGTATAATTTATAAAACAAATTGTTTGTGGTACTTGTGCACAGCACAGGAACACGATCATTTGTAAAGGCTTGAAGACTTGGTATATTCAGTTTTCAAGGTTCATCATCACCGCATTCAAAACGCTTGTGGTGATTACAAGCTCATTATACCACAAGCGTTTTTGCTTGTCAATATATATTTTTACTTTTTTATTGCCACTTATTTTCTATGGGAGGTTCTTTATGGATACAACAGGGAGACGTATTAAGCGTCTGCGTTTGAAAAAGGGAATCTCGCAATCTCAACTCTCTAAGCGTTCTGGCATTACCTCGACGCTTCTTCAACAATATGAATATGGTACACGCCATCCAAAAAAGAAGATCAGTTAAACAAAAATTGCATTAGCGCTTGGCGTAGTTCCGACTATGCTGCGCCCGTTAGATGTTGATACGGTTGAGGGGCTGCTCGCTATCATCTACGAAATGCATACCAGTTACCACGGCATAGAGATTGTCGAGGAAAACGACACGACCTCCATCCGTTTGCCGAACACATTGCAAGCCGAGCCCGCCAGATACGCATTGCACTTAATCAAGGAATTTATGGAACAGCCGTCATTCGGTTCGGATAAAGAAAACTTGTTACTGCGAATGGGAACGAAATCCAGCCTGATACTGGCGTAACACTTACAGAAGAATTAAAGTGGCACAATCAGCAATCGAGATTCCTGCATGACACCGAGGAACTTGGAACTTTATCCGAGGCTAGCTATGAAGAAGATACCTTAACAAAAATTATTCCAACATACAGGAGTAACCATAAATGGACAGTAAATTGACCGCAGCACAAGAAAAGCTGGCTTCTCTGATAGAATCCGATTATGTACTGTTGAAATTCGGCTATTATGGGCAGGAATACGAATTTGCTGTTGCCGAGCGTGACCCGCGCCTATACAGAAAAATGCTGAAACGACCGGACTATCATCAATTTATCGCAGATAAAGACAAGTATCGGCATGAAACCAGCGTGATGATGGCTGTACTGGCTGATATGCGCGGCATAACCCCAACGACAAAGCAGGAAAATGAAAGCGGTTGGTACAAAACTATGTTCTCGCTAAAAAGCAGAAGCGGAGACTTTCACGCGGAATAGTATCCTGCATGATGTCGAAACAGATTTTGACGAAAGCACATTTTATCGTAATAGCGCCCTATCAAAGAAGTGGATCTACTTCTTTTGATAGGCGCTTTTGTCATATACCAAATCGAAGATTTAACTTTATCATATTTTACAAAAAAGATATACTTCCTGTTGACTTTTGAGTGATATCAGAATACAATATATCTATATCATTTTGGTAATTTTGATACAAATAGCAAAAAAGGCTTCACAATGAAAACATTCAACTTCAAAACATCATATCAAAAACTTCTAACACCAGAGATCATATTCAGCCTAACGCAACTCCATGAATACAAAGGTCGGCTGAATAGACTCCTGAAACAGATTCCGCCGCACTATCTGAAATCAAAAGAAACCGCCATCCTGCAAAATGTCGCTGCATCGAATACCATGGAAGGCATTACTGTTGCCGATGAGCGGCTGAAAAAGCTCATCTTAAACAAAACCAATCCGCAAACCGATGACGAGAAAAAAGTGGCGGGTTATCGGGATGTGCTGGCCTCAATAAGTGCAAATTACGACTTTTTGCCTCCAGCTCCATCTACTATTTTGCAGTTGCACCGTGATTTATACAAATTCAGCGGCAAAACGGCAGGCGGCAATTATAAAGATACAGACGGTGCCCAATGCGCAGAAAGCCTTGCTTCCTTATGCACCGCCTATGAACAAGCCCTGCAAGACCCAATCCTTGACTCGCTACTGTTGATTCCAATGTTCATGGTAGACTTTCTGAACATTGCCCCCTTTGACAATGGTACAGAACGCATGAGCCGCCTGCTGCTGGCACTGCTCCTGTACCGTTCCGGCTATGATGTGGAGCAATACAGCAGCATAGACGACGCTTCTTCTTAACACAAAAGTATCCCTACGATGCAGCGCTGCAACGCAGTTCCGTAACTGGGCTGCCGCAAATGACTACGCACCTTTTACCGCCTACCTGCTGAACACTCTTGTTACGGCATACAAAAGCTTTGACGAGATTGCCACACAGCTAACCGCCAAAGGGTCTGTCAAAGCCTGACCGTGTGCGCGAAATCATCAAATTGCACCAAGGCGAAATCACCAAAAAGCGAAATCCCTAAAGCAGTGTCCGGACATCAGCCAAATCACGGTCCAGCGGGCGCTGGCAGACCTGCTAAACAACAAGCAAATCACAAAAAATCGGCGGTGGTCGATACACTTCTTATATTTGGAATGGAGAGAATTAACATGATTACCGGAGAACTGAAAAACAAAATCGACAGCCTCTGGGATATTTTTGCGGCGGGCGGACTGGTGAACCCGCTGGATGTTATTGAGCAGATCACCTATTTAATGTTTATTAACGACTTGGACGATTCCGACAACCTGCGCGCCAAGGAAGCCGCCATGCTGGGTCTGCCGTACCAGAGCATTTTCGCGGACGAGGTGCAGGTCGGTGACCGTACCATCGACGGCCAGCAGCTTAAGTGGAGTGTATTCCACGACTTTCCGGCGCAGAAAATGTACGCCACCATGCAGGAATGGGTGTTCCCGTTCATCAAAAATCTGCACGGTGACAAGAACAGCGCCTACCCAAAATATGGACGACGCCATTTTCAAGCTGCCCACGCCGCTGCTGCTCTCCAAGGTGGTGGATGCGCTGGACGAAATTTACCGCCTGATGAATGAGTCGCAGGCGGTGGATGTGCGCGGCGACACCTATGAATATTTGCTGTCCAAAAATTGCACAGTCCGGCTTGAACGGCCAGTTCCGCACACCGCGTCATATTATTAAAATGATGGTCGAACTGATGAACCCCAAAGGCGGACGAAGTCATCTGCGACCCGCCTGTGGCACTTCCGGCTTCCTTGTGGCGGCAGGCGAGTACCTGAAAGAGAACCGCAAAGAAGAAATCTTCTTCGACCGTCAGAAAAAAGACCACTACATGAATCATATGTTCTTCGGCTACGATATGGACCGCACCATGCTGCGTATTGGTGCCATGAACATGATGACCCACGGCGTGGACAACCCGTTCATCGAGTACCGCGACAGCCTGAGCGACCAGAACCCGGACAAAGAAAAATACTCGCTGATTCTCGCCAATCCTCCGTTCAAGGGCAGTTTGGACGCGGATACCGTATCGGGCGACCTGCTGAAAGTCTGCAAAACCAAGAAAACCGAACTGCTGTTTTCCTCGCGCTGTTCCTGCGTATGCTGAAAATCGGCGGGCGCTGTGCCTGCATTGTTCCCGATGGTGTGCTATTTGGCTCGTCCACTGCGCACAAGGCAATCCGCAAAGGAACTGGTGGACGGCAACCGTCTGGAGGCTGTTATCTCCATGCCGTCCGGCGTGTTCAAGCCATATGCCGGTGTTTCTACTGCAATCTTGGTCTTCACGAAGACCGGACACGGCGGCACGGATAACGTATGGTTCTATGATATGCAGGCTGACGGTCTTTCGCTGGACGACAAGCGCAGCCCTGTGCAGGAAAACGATATTCGATATTATTGCCCGTTTCAAAAATCCGGACGCTGAAAAGACCGCGCCCGCACGGAAAAATCCTTCTTCGTGCCCAAGACAGGAAATCGCAGAAAACGGCTATGATCTGTCCATCAACAAATACAAAAAGACGGAGTACAAGCCTGTGGAGTACCCGCCGACGGAGAGTGAGATCATGGGCCAGCTGCGCCGCTTGGAGAAAGAGGTCAACACGGCAATGGACGAACTGGATAAGATGCTGAAATAAGGAGCGCACCATGACGGAAAATGAGAAGCTGCAAATGTTTGAGGATCAGACCATCCGCACCGCTTGGGATGAAGAAAAGGAAGAATGGTATTTTTCGGTGGTGGATGCAGTGGCGGCGCTTGACAGATCAAAACCGATGCTAGAAACGCAAGTACCTATTGGGCGGTTTTGAAGAAGCGCCTGAAAATGAGGCGAGATGAAGTTGGACTACAAATTGTAAGCAACTGAAAATGAAGTCGCCTAAAGATGGCAAAAGATACAAAACGGATGTTGCCAACACGGAACAGCTTTTTGCGCATCATTCAGTCCATCCTTCCCGTAAGGCCGAGCCGTTCAAAATGTGGCTGGCCATGGTCGGGCGTGAGCGCATTGAGGAAATTATCGACCCGGAACTTGACCATTGAGCGGGCGCTGGACACCTATGCAAAGAAAGGCTACCCGCCGGAGTGGATCAACCAGCGTATGCAAACCATCCGCGCCCGCAAAGAGCTGACCGATGCTTGGGCGCCCACGGTGTCAAAAAAAAGGGAAAAGAATACGGGATTTTGACCGATGAGGTTACAAAAGCGTGGTCCGGGCATGAACACGCGGCAGTACAAGAAACCTGAAAAGGGCTGAAAAAGGAAAATCTGCGGGATAACATGAGTACATTGGAGTTGGCGCTGAATATGTTAGCAGAAGGCAACCACAACAGAACTCACCAAGGCTCAGAATCCGCAAGGGCTGGAAGAAAACCGCACTGTGGCAAAGCAGGGCGGCACGGTAGCCGGCAACGCCCGAAAAAAATTGAAGCGCAGACCGGTCGCCCGGTGGTTACGGCAGAAAACGCAAGCACAATGCTGCTGGGACAGGCTGTTGCCGGGATGATTGAGGGCGTTGTGAAAGATGAAGATGATAAAGAATAACTCCGCTGTGACGGCGGATACAACTTCGGATTTGCGGGGATGAATAGATGAAGGTTAAATTAGGCGATTTAACAAAAATCAGAACAGAAAAAAGGAAAATTGGATGAAAATGCTTCTTCTCCTAACGGTAAATATCCCTTTTTACTTGCTCTAAAGAACCGTTGCGCATCAATAGCCATTCATATGATTGTGAGTGTGTTCTTGTTGCTGGAAACGGTGACTTAAATGTCAAGTACTACAATGGAAAGTTTGACGCATATCAACGAACATATATAATTGAAGATAATGGAAGCAACCAATTATATATGCCATATCTCTACTATTTTATGGAAGGCTATGTAGAAGAATTGCGTAAGCTTTTCAATAGGTGGAGTCATCAAGTACATAAAACTTGGAAATTTAACAGAGGCTCTTATTGAACTTCCCAAAATTGAAGATCAAAGGACAATTGTCGATATTTTTAATAAATCGAAAAAAAAGAATCTTGAGTTATCATCAGCAACAACTCCAAAAGTTGGACGACCTCGTCAAAGCCCGATTTGTTGAAATGTTTGGTGGAATTCACGATAGCTCACTATACCCATATGTTCCGGATATAAAAGAACTAACTCATGTTATAAGCGGGGGAACCCCGAGTAGAGATGTTCTTGAGTATTGGCGTGACGGTACAATTCCTTGGGTCAAAACTACCGAATTGCAAAAACAAAATTATTACTGAAGTCGATGAGCATATTACATCAAAAGGTTTGGCGGCTTCGTCTGCCAAAATCGCACCCCCAAATACAACTCTTATCGCAATGTACGGTCAAGGAAAAACAAGAGGAATGACTGGTTATCTCGGAATCAACGCATCCACAAATCAAGCCTGTGCTTGTATTTTGCCATCACAAAAATCAATTCAGTATACATATGGAAATATTTTGAACTATCCTATGACAAATTAAGAAATATGGCTAAGGGCGGCAATCAGCCAAATTTAAATGGAAATATGATTAAAAAATTTTCCTGTCTTAGTTCCACCGATAAAACAACAAGAACAGATGGCAATTCGTCAAACAAAGTCGACAAATCAAAAGTTGCCGTACAGAAATCCCTTGATGAAGCGCAACTTTTGTTTGACAGCTTGATGCAGCAATATTTCGGTTAAAACAATTCAATATGGGCTTATGCCGGGGCAGGACGATGGTACACGGAAAAGGAGTGTACCATCATGGAAGAAAAACTTGTCACGATTCTTAACGAAATGGCGGAATATTTAAGCATTGCCCAGATGAAAAAGCTGCAAGAAGTGCTGTTGAAAAACTTGTCGGAGAATGAGCCTTCAAGAGCCGACATATCCAACGCAGAATATTTGCAAATGTTCCTGGATGCCAAGAAAATCGAGGGTTGTTCCCAAAGAACACTGCAATATTACCGTGTTACGGTGGAGCGCCTGCTGCAAAGCATCACCACGCCTATCCGAAAAATCTGCACAGAAGAAATCCGCAGCTACCTCTCCGGCTATCAACAAATCAACGGCTGCGGCAAAGTAACCGTTGATAATATCCGCCGCAACATTTCCAGTTTCTTCTCGTGGTTGGAAGAAGAGGGATTATATTCTCAAAAGCCCCATGCGGCGTATCCACAAAAATCAAGACAAAGCAGCAAGTCAAAGAGGTCATCTCAGACGAAGCCATTGAACAACTGCGCGACAATTGCACTTGCGCGCGCGATTTGGCAATGATCGACCTGCTGTATTCCACAGGCATCCGCGTTGGTGAACTGGTAAATCTGAACATTGAAGATGTGAATTTTTGAAGCCCGCGAGTGCGTGGTATTTGGCAAAGGGCGATAAAGAACGCCGCGTATATTTCGATGCCAAAGGCAAAATTGCACCTGCAAAATTATCTTAAACACCGCACCGACTGCAACCCGGCCTTGTTTGTCACGCTGGACGCCCGCACGACCGCCTGAAAATCAGCGGCGTGGAGGTACGCCTGTGGGAACTTGGTCGCAGTGTCAATTTAGTAAAAATACACCCACACAAATTCCGTCGCACGATGGCTACCCGTGCTATTGACAAAGGCATGCCAATCGAACAGGTGCAAAAAATCCTCGGTCATTCGCAAATTGACACCACCATGCAGTACGCTATGGTAAACCAAACCAACGTCAAAGCCTCCCACCAGAAGTTTATCGCCTGATACAACTTCGGATTTGTCAAGGAGAGAATCGATGCAAACTAATTGAGATAACAGGAAAAAGTTCTTTCTGGAGAATGGGGTACGGATGATGAATCAGGCAATGGTATCCCCAGTGCTTCGGACAACGAATTTTACTAATGAAGGCGTTGTTGATTATAGTAATGTCGTTACCAGAACAATTAAAAAGAAAAATATTGATGCCAAGTCATTTGGAAGGGCGATATTATAATCGAAGTCTGGTGGAAGTGATAAAGCAGCCTGTTGGATCGTGTTATATATTTTGATGGTCCAGAAAGCATACTTGTTCAATAATTTCCTGGGTCTGCTGGGTCAGAATCAGGCTGTTGGCTTCAGAGATGTATTTTATTCTCTTTTCCATAATTATCGAAAATAGGCGGCCTTTCAAAGACCTTTTGAAAGTAAGACAACAAGGGCTTCATAATCACGAAAACAGATGATTATATTTCGCGTTATGGGGTGCTTGAAGAGACATCAGTGAACAGAAATCAATAATAATAAAGCGACTTGGAGTTACGTATATGACATTAAAGACACGCCAGCAACAACTCAAAGTTGGACGACCTCGTCAAGCCCGATTTGTCGGGTATTTTAGCGACCTAAATCAGCCTAATAATTATCTTGTTTGCCCGCTTTCAAGAATATATTGGTTTCCTTGCTTCACGGCTCCCGTGGCTGGGCTCAGTACTGTACCGATAATGGCAGCGAATGGTTTATTACAATCAAAAATGTCAGAACTGTCATATTTCAACAGACAACCAGCGCAGCCATTGATGCACCAGACAACGCCGAAGCAAAACGCAAAGGTACAAAGAGGAGATTTGTTGATTAGCATTGCAGTTGGATTGGGGGCGTACTGTGTAGTAACGAAGGAAATTGCCGAACATGGAATTGCATATATTAATCAGCATCTAACTTGCATTCGTCTAAACAAAAACGGTTCTCAACCCACTGTATGTTGCTTATTTCATGGAAAGTCCAGCTGGAAAGAACAATTCGAATTAAAAAATCAAAAGCGCGGTAAAAAGCTGGACTAAATTTCAATTCGATAAAAATCGTTGCGCATTATGATACCATCTATAAACGAACAAAAATATGTTTGTTGAATTTCTCAACCAAACCGACAAATCAAAAAGTTGTTGCATAAAAACTTTGAGAATCTTAACAATTAAATATATTCTAGGAAAAACAATTTTTAGGGAAAAAAATGAAAATAATAGATAGCATTACCATTCGATACTTCCGATCAGTCTATACATTAAACATCGGACAATGCGAAGATATAACAATTGTTTCTGGAAGAAATGATGTTGGAAAATCAAACATATTAAAAGCACTGAACTTATTTTTTTTTGTCAACAATCCGACTATCTTCATAATTTTTGATTTTGGTGAGGGACTATCTCCAATATTCGCAGGAATGAAGTGAAGAAGGATACAATCTGAGGTCTTTCCGGTTTTCCCTGGCATCTATATCTGATTTTTTTGCGCGGGGAATAGAATGGAAACTCGCCGCCCAGCTTTCTGTTACCAAACGATGGGACATTCGTTCTCGGAATGTAAAATGACTTCGGATGTTCTAGCACGAATGGAACAGTTTCAAAAAGCAAGGGAAAAAGTTCTCAAGAGAAAGAATGCCTCTCTTTGGCACTTTTCATAGATAGAATCCGCTATATTTATGTTCCGGCAAAGACGAACAGGTTTTAAGAAACTCAAATCTATTACAGGAAAGCTTATTTTCGTCAAAGAACAGAAAATATTAGATACACGTAATGAAGCCAATCGCAGTTCAAGGCATATTTGATGGTGAATTGCAAAAAATTTTGAAGAATGCTACGGAATAAAGAATTTTTATTAAGGAATTTGCCAGCCACATTAAACTACACATGGGCTTCTTCAAAGTAAATGCATAAAACGAACAATGGTTTTAATCAGCATTGATAAGCGTGGTGATGGTATTAAGGCGCTATATCCCCAAAATTTTGAATTATGTTGCGAAACATTCAAAAAAATATCTTTTTATTTGGGGATTTGAAGAGCCTGAAAAACTCCTATGAATATTGTAGATGTATGCAAGGTTGCGAAGAGTTTGACGAGGTTCTACTGTCAAAATTGTGTGGTATTTATAACCACCATTCTCCGGCGAGGAACGAGATAACAAGAAAATTGTTCTGGTTGGAAATAAAGATGGAAGAACGATTTGATGCTAGTGAACTGGGTTATATAGCGTTGGCAGAGGCTTTCTTGAGAAAATTGAATTAAAAGCAATGCAGGACATTAGCGAATCAAAGGAATTTCGATCTACGGGCACAATTCAAACCCTAGCCAAAGCCAATGATACCTGAAGGAAAACAGGATACTCAGTACTAAAGAAACAGCCGCTTTCAAACTGGGTCTGACGGAGTTCAAACATATGACATTCAGCCTATAATTTCTGACGGAACAAGTAATAATACAGTACTTCTGA
>VOFK01003363.1_pt1 | contig 76813 bp, 110 predicted proteins | sample 5384121 | NCBI WGS metagenome assembly VOFK01 (sample SAMN12384730, study PRJNA508395) | human gut metagenome | isolation source: healthy gut J | host: Homo sapiens
ATGGAAGTATATTGGAGAATATGTATGACACATAAAAACTGATATGTAAATTACGTTAGCATTTTTGAGGTTGCCCCTAAATTCGAAAGTTAGGGAAAATCTTAATAATTTCTCAGGCAATCCATTGTGAATTTAGATGTTGTATTTTGCTATACTTAATTGGATATATGAGCAAAGGAGTTGAAAATATGTCTGAAAAAAGATATTGATTATAGATGACGAGCAAGATATAGCGGATCTGTTGGAGGTCTACTTGAAAAACGAAAATTACGTCGTTTATAAATTTTACTGCGCAACGGATGCCATGTCGTGTATTGAAAGCGGCGACATTGATCTTGCCATTCTGGATATTATGCTCCCGGATATGAACGGCTTTTCACTTTGCCAGCTTATCCGAAAGAAATACACTTATCCAATCATAATGCTAACGGCTAAAATTGAGGAAACGGATAAAATAACGGCTGACATTGGGAGCGGACGATTATGTGACAAAAACCCTTTCGCCCACTTTGAAGTAGTTGCCAGAGTGAAAGCGCAGTTAAGACGTTACAAGAAATATTCACCCGGTATCATCAGAGAAAATTCCATCGGAACTTTCCTATAACAAATTGTGCTTGAATGTGCAGACCCATGAATGTCTGTTAGACGGGGAACCTGTTTCTCTAACCCCGACAGAATTTTCTATTCTCCACGTCCTTTTGTCATGCTGGAAATGTTGTAAGCATTGAGGAACCTTGTTTCATGCGGTTTGGAAAGATGAATACTACTTAAAAACAGCAGCACAATTACTGTGCATATCCGGCATCTGCGCGAGAAACTGAACGATACTCTCCGATACTCCGCAGTATATTAAAAACGATTTGGGGTGTCGGCTACAAAAATTTAAGCGTGAGAAATCACTAACGAAGAGAAAAATTTAAGCGAAAAGGAGAACGCTCAAATGAAGAGAAAATCAAATTGTTTGGTCTTGATTTTTGTTCCTTATGGGCAACTTCTGCCAGTTGGAACAAAATTATATGTTTCATGCATTGCTGGAACAGATTTTTTTATTGAAACTATGCAGCATAAGTCGGACGTTCAGGATATTACTTTGATGTACTTACAAATACGGCAGGTGGTCTTTTTGGGGCTTGCTGTATATTCGATGGCAGCCTGTTAATTGAAATAGAATAAAAAAAAGGACTGTTTTCCATTCTGGCAGGCATAGTAAGTGTTGCCGTGATTGGTCTGCTTGGCTTTCTTCTGTTTGCTAATCGGTGGGAGGTGTATTCTCATGTCGAAAAAGAATGACAACAAAGCGCCTTAAAGTGCGCTTATACTATCATTGCTGGTTTATACCAAGTTGCTGGATATGGTTTGACCACTTATCTTGGACTACATCTTTTCAAAATTTGACAACGGTATTTTTGCATGGCTCTACTGGCGGCTTGATCTGCTTTTTATTTTGTATCTGATGCTCGGCTTTATATGTATCTTCAATTACTATTGGAAAAAGCCGTGGGGCTATCTGGATGAAGTAATTGACGCAACCCAAACGGTCTATGAGCAGAACAATCATACAGTATCGTTGTCTGAGCCACTGAAAGAACTGGAGGAACAACTCAATCAAATCAAAATGTCTGTTCTGTTGAGCAAACGGGCTGCAAAAGCAGGCAGAAGAAAAAAGAAAAATGAAATTGTTATGTATCTGGCACATGATATACGCACCCCTCTCACAACGGTAATCGGCTATTTGAGCCTGCTCCATGAAGCCCCTGATATGCCTGAGCAGCAAAAGGAAAAGTATGTAAAGGTCGCGTTGGACAAAGCAGAGCGTCTTGAAAGACTTATCAATGAGCTTTTTTGAAATTACTAAATACAATGCACATACGGTCATTATCAAAAAAAAGAAAATGTAGATTTACATTGTCTGATTGCGCAGGTAATAGATGAAATATATCCGACACTCTCCGCAAATGGCAATACAGCGGTATTTACTGCGGAGGATAACTTATCCGTGAACGCTGATCCCGAAAAGCTGGCGAGAGTTTTCAGTAACCTTTTTACGAAATGCAGCGTCATATAGCTACCCGCAGACAGAGATCACTATATCCGCCAAACGAGGTTAGAGCATGATATTCAGATCACTTTTTGAAAATCGTGGAAAAACAATTCCACAGGAACAGCTTAACAGTATATTTGAAAAAATTCAATCGCTTGGATGATGCTCGGCTTTCTAATACAGGTGGTGCGGGACTTGGCCTTTCTATTGCGGAAGAAATTATACATTTACATGGTGGAAAGATTACTGCATCCAGTCAAAACGAAACCATAGACTTTGTGATTACATTACCCCCTTTCCGCTTAGGAAAATAAGACTGTGATCTTAGGAATTACTTAGAATTTAAGCGTGTGATTTTTTTGAGATTGAAAAGCCTTTGTTCGGTACAATGATTATCGAACAAGGGCTTTTTTATTGTTCAGTCGAAGCAAAAAGAAAGGAGTGTAAGCATGGAACTGAAAATAGAGCATTTAAGCAAGCAGTTCAAAGACAAAACAGCAGTAAATGATGTCAATCTGACATTGACTCCCGGCGTTTGGGGACTTTTGGGGAGCGAATGGTGCAGGGGAAAACCACGCTAATGCGCATGATCGCTGATATTATGACACCAACCAACGGAGCAGTTTACTATGACGGAAAAAACATTCGAGAGTTGGGTGAAGTTTACCGAAGCAAGTTTGGCTTTTGCCGCAGGACTTTGGGTATCACCGGGATTTTACGGTCAAAGATTATTTGGAGTATGTGGCTGCGCTGAAAGATATTCCCACAATGGCAACTACCAAAAAGATCAATCATTTGTTGGACATTCTTTCGCTCTCCGATGTGAAAAAGAAAAAAATCTCCAATCTGTCAGGTGGCATGAAGCGTCGTGTTGGTATTGCGCAGGCTATGTTGAACGACCCGGAGATACTTGTCATGGACGAACCGACAGCAGGACTCGATCCCGGAGAGCGCGTGCGTCTGCGGAATTTCATTTCCGAGTTTTCGCATGATCGAATCGTGTTGATTTCCACCCATATCGTATCTGACATAGAATATATTTCTACGCGCAACGCAATTATGAAAGCCGGAGAAATTGTTGATGTCGGAACTACCGCAGAACTTGTCAAGCAGATTGAGGGCAAGGTTTGAATTGCATAATTCCGACCTAAAAGCTGCCGGAATGTGAAATGCGGCTGCACATTATCAATCAGCGAGGCGAAGATCACAATCAGGTTTCTATTCGTTATCTGTCCGAACACTCGGAAATTGATGGATCTGTTACAACGGAACCACGATTGGAAGATCTGTATCTGTGGTTGTTCCCGCAGACAGACCTGGAAAAGGAGGACAGATAATATGCGGCTCTTTAGACTTGAACTAAAATGTATTTTGAAGTCACGGCGCACCCTGATTTTACTTGCAATCGCACTTTTTGCTTTCCGTAGCCATGGCATACTTGCCTATTTCATTTGAGGGTATTAAACGTCCAAACGAAGATGGCACGGTTACAGAATTAGATGGCTTGGCAGCTATCAAGTACAAACAAGATTTATATAAAGCATCCGCTGATGAAGTGACCCCGGATAGGATCAAATCAGCTTTGGAAACTTATCAAAGCTGCGTTCGAGAATATGGGCCAGTCGAGGAAGAGGGCTTTCCTCTGGCTGTATTTATTGAAAAAAAATCGTCCCGTTCCGTCACTTGCTGATGGGTCTGTCCGAACCGTTTGCTGATCCATTAACAGACATTGGTGCTGATTTAATGGATATTGACCCGAATGACATTGACGGAGCCTATTATGAAAAGTGCGCAGAACATTTACAGGATGTCATGCGGAATGAGCAAAGAGAAAACGAAACCGCACAGCAGAAAGCTCTTGAAAAATATTCAGAACTTGATACGCCATTTTATCTTCATTCTGGAATTTCTAAAGATGCCTTTGATTATATTGAGTTTTATATTTTGTTCCTTGCTATTTTGTGTGTGGCAATCGCAGCATCTACTTTCGCCGGAGAATATCAAACGGGCGGTGACAGCATCCTGCGAACCACCAAATACGGGCATAAACAATTAGCAATTACCAAAATTCTGGCGGCATTTACACTTTTTCGTTGTTACTTTCCTTGTCGGGATCACGGTACACATTCTGATTTTAGATGCAGCGTTCGGGACGGATTGCTTAAAAACATCGTTTCAGATGCGATACTCTATCATTAATCTGCCAAACATCAATCTGGGGCAGTTGCAGATAATTCTCGCAGCAGCGGGCTTACTTTCTGTATTAGCAACGGTTAGCTGTACGCTGTTCCTGTCTGCAAAGTGTAAAGACACATTGACAGTTTTGCTGATCTCTATTGTAGTTCTTCTCATGCCGCTTTTTTGCATATGTGGCGATGGGGAGCAACATGGCTCTCTACCATACTTCCATCTGCCGGAATTGGTATGCAGAACAATTTCCTTTCTCAGCTTGCAGATTTCAATTATCTGAATATCGGTGGAATGAGTTTCTGGACACCGCATGTTATTTTACTTTCGGCAGGAATTGAATTATTTGTGTTTACATTCTTGGCGATTCATTCCTATTGCAGACATCAGGTAGCATAAAAGAAGTTCAAAATAGAATGAATTGATTATCTGCCGCATGACGGCAAAAAAAAAAAAGCCGTCGTAAAAAGCAGCCATATCAATACGCGCCCATTTGAAACGGCGGCTTTGATTTTCAGAGCCGCCGTTTCTTTTGTTTTTACACAAACCTATGATGAATTTTCCGGAAATATTGTGGTTAATAGCGATTTAAACTGTTGTATTTGTTTAAAAAATTAAAAAATATCTCATGAGTCTTCCGCATCTACCCACATCTGCAAATTTCCATCAAGATATAATCTTGCATATTCAAGAGGATCATCAATGGCGAGTGCGTTTAATGCACAGTCTGATCCTGATGTGGTTTTTAAGTCCTTTTCAGCTTTTCCCAACAGTCAATGCGGAGCATATAGCCAACAGAGGTATAAACATCAATACTGTTGCGCTTTGGGATTGTATTCTGCAAATATTGTTCTCATCGTATCCCATCTCCTTATCATTTAATCAATCAGTAGTAGCAAAATTAAGAAGCATTTCAATCAGTTCACCATGTCGCTTTTATTTTGTGTTATACTGTTTTATATAATTTTTCTTGTTCTTCGCCCGGTTGACATATTTGCCCTTTATTTCAGAGTTCGTAAACACTGGTGGGACGATATAACACAAGGGAAACAATAAGGGAAAGCTCACCTGCGACAAATCCAGTGTTTTCAATGGTTTGCGGAGAATTTAATAACAAAATATAACAGTTATTAAATTTCTTAAAACAGGTGAAATCTCAATCGGAATTTGGAAAAGGGTGCACTGCCATGCTGAGAAAGTTGAATTGTTTTTTTAAACATCGTTATTGGTTCATTCATAGGAATTTTTATTGGGTACGGAATTTATAAAGAAGTTCTGGCACTTTTAAAACTTATCCAAATTTATATGCCATGCAGTCTGCACCGTGGTACACAGAGTTACTGTTGGATGGTGCCTTGGTGGCCGTTGTGGTGGTCGTATGTATTATCCTAAAAGCTGATTATTTGGAAAAAGTCAAAGTCATAACTTCATATTTTAGAAAGGAGATGGTAAATATGTGGTGGTCTATTGGTGGTGGAATCATAATCTTTGCGTTAGGTATGTTTATCTTCTTAAAGCCGGGCTTAATATGGAAATTAACAGAAGAATGGAAATCTTATCGTGCAGATGAACCATCTGAGTTCTACTTGAAAGCCACAAAAAATAGGTGGTATTTTATTTGCCCTATTTGGAATTATTATGATTATGCTTCCGGTTATTTTGGAGTGACAATTTCAAGTTTGTAAGGAACAGAAACTTTGAAGTTATAGGAGATTAAATATGATTTGGCAACAGGATATACAGGACGCTATTTTTAAACATATAGCAGAACAAATGAAATGTAGTGTAGATGAATTACATTCTGGTGAAACTAATTTTATCATGGACGAAACTGTTTCAAAACGCTATGTAAAAAATTCTTTAGTGTAGGTGATACAAATGTTGTAACAGTATCTAAAAAATATTTATTCGGAGGCTATGAGATGCCTTCGTGGAAAAAACAGAGATGAGTTGTATGAGAGCGATTTTGTATTTGGTCAAACATTGCATTATGTTCGGATTTAAGTCAAATGACCATATTACCTTATACTAATGATTTTACATTTGAATTACTGGTTAGGATGAAATTCAAAAAATTGCGAGGAATACATGGTTTCGATAATTCATTATCATTTGACGAAGATGGTAATACTACGACATGTATTGTTCTATATGCAAAGAGAAATGCCGAAATTGTTGCATTAGTAGGAGCCTCAATTGTAGATGATGACTTACGTGAGATTGGGATTGATGTAAAAAAGGAGTATCGTAGAAAAAACTTGGCTTCATTATTAGTACATAATTTGACTGTTGCAATAATGGAACAGGATAAAATCCCCTTTTATAGTGCTTCTGTAACAAAATATAGCATCACAGGCAGTTGCAATTCGTAGCGGTTATATGCCATTATGGACAGATACATATGGAACTAGAGGTATTTTTGTTGATAGGAAGAACTGATAACAAGGTGAAATTCCAGTTGACCGAGTTCTTTAGAACGAAGGATTGGTGGATTAGAAAGTGTCTTTTACAGGAAGGTGATTAGATGAATGATCAATTCTTACAAGGGGTAATATTCGATTGGAATAGAATTGATAACGATAGTTATTTAAAGAGAATTAAGGCTTTTAAGGGGATTCAAAAACTTGATTTCAACAAAGCAACCGGTACCTTTTTTGTTGGAGAAAATGGCAGTGGCAAATCCACTTTATTGGAGGCACTTGCCGTAGCACATGGTTTTAATCCTGAGGGTGGAACAAAGAATTATGTTTTTTCTACGCATGATACACATTCAGAGCTGTGTGATGCGATAAGAATTTCCAAAGGTTATCGGAAGGAAAAATGGGGTTATTTTCTTAGGGCTGAAAGTTTTTATAATGTTGCAACGCAGGAAGAAGAATATGCAGATCTTGCGCATCCTTCTGCCAAATATCATGAAAGGTCACATGGAGAGAGTTTTCTCGCGTTGGCGCAGAACAATCTGCAGCCAAATGGTCTGTATCTTTTTGATGAGCCGGAAGCTGCATTATCCCTACAGAGACAGCTTACATTGTTAATACAAATATATAGATGTGCAAAAAAGAGGGAGCGCAATTTTTTATAGTTACACATTCACCTATTCTGTTAGGCATACCTGATGCAGATATCTATTGTTTTGATAATGGACGCATACATTTATGCGAATATGAAGATACAGAGAGCTACCAGGTAACAGAAATGTTTATAAACAACAGGCAGATGCTGTTGGATAGATTACTAAAAGATTAGATAATAAAGAAATTGACAACTTCCAGTTGTGCGCCCAGCTAAGGGTGTGTAGTCAAGCCGATGGGATTCCGGTTTATCCAAGGTTTAGCCAACCAGATAATAGCGAGTCTTGGGATGATGCCGGTAACGGCATCTGACAAGCGTAGACAGCAAGAAAGCAGGGTTGAATAGTGATTGAGCTTCGAAACGTTAACTTCAGTCGGTCGATGTCTTAACTGGTGCGGAAGACAATATCATGTAATGCGATATGGCGAGTGTTATGTGGCACTGCGGAGTCAGAGAACCAATCATGTTTTACATTGTGAATACACATCAACTGGGGGAGAACCTGCCATTTCTCGAAGAATGGGAGAACTTTGCAAAAGTAATTAAAAGAGCAATGATCGCATGTGAAAACAGCGGGCACAGTATTCCAGACGATTTTCCTGAAGTCAGGAAAATCGTTGAAGCTGGAGTCACCACGAACCCCAAAAAAGATTATGAACTGTCAAGATATGCATGTTATCTGATCGTTCAGAATGGAGATCCAAGAAAAGAGGTCATTGCATTAGGACAGACTTATTTTGCAATCCAGACATACAGGCAGGAGGTTGCTGACCATTTTAATGAACTGGACGAAGATAACAGAAGACTTGTTGTCATGGGAGACATCAAACAGTGGAATCAAATGTTGGCAGAGACAGCACATAATGCAGGAGTTATTACGAATGAGGAATTTGCGATTTTTCAAAATGCCGGATATATGGGACTATATGGTGGATTAGATGTTGAAGGTATTTTGGCAGCAGTTTATCAGAGTGTGTTTGGTGGAGATGTATATCTGTCATTAGAGGAAAAAGTAGCTAATTTATTATTTAATGAAATTGGTAACTCGTAAGTTGTTTAATGGAGAATGTATGAAGAAGAGAATAACGCTTATTGTTTTTTCGGTGCTAATAATTGTTGCTTTATATGTGTTGTATTGTTTTAATTATATTCCACATAAAAAATATACAAATGCAGATTTCAATATAGAAGCTTACAAGAGCAATATTGATAAAGACAATGATGGCATAGATGACCAAACAGATATATTAAATAATGCAAATAATTACATAAAAACTAATCCAAAATATAAAAGCAAATATTACAACACAGGTTATCCAGATGATGAATATGGGGTTTGTACTGATGTAGTATGCTTGTTTTGCTTTAAAAGATGCAGGATATGATTTGAAAATAATTTTTTAAATGAAAGGATATGCAGAAAAAATAAAATATTTATGATAATGATTTTTTTAAAAAAAAATTCGAGAAAAAGTAGTTAAAAAAATCAATTTAAAATGATATTATTGATAATAATAATATTAGAATGATACCTGAACTATATATAAAAAGAAACATTAGAATGGTGGTATGGGGCAATTGTTCAATATTCAAAAAAGGGGCGTTATCCGTTCTTGGAATTGATATATCGGAAAAATAGCATATGCAAGAAAAAATAATGTTTTGTTAATTTGAATACAGAAGACCCTTTTGAAAATGGATGATTTAGAGGAAAAGTTTGATGTTATTACAAGTTCATTGGCTTTTGATTATGTAGAAAATTTTGAAAGGCTTATGAAACAGATTTATAGTCACTTGAATGAAAATGGCAAATTGTTTTTTCGATGTCACCCAATAAGTACAGCATATGATGGGACTTTTGACAGATATACCAGAACAGAAACTGGAAAGATTATATGCTTTACGGAATAGAGGGTATGTTTATTCATTGGGTAGTAGATGAATATGAACTTTATCATAGAAATTTCAACATTAATAAATGATATTCGTTTCTGCTGGATTTATTATTGAGGAATGTCAGGAATCAAACCAGAAAATTAGAGAAAAGCGAGCAGATATGTTTGGAGGAGTTATTCATCAGCCAGACTTTATTTTTTTTTTGGAAAGAAAAAAAAATAAATTTAAATTAAAGAACCCGACAAATTCAAGTTTGCAGAAATATCTGGCTAACTTTCCCAATTTTACAGACATCCCAGCCCATTCATTAGTGAAATGATATGTATTTTCCCTTATTTTTGCCCTTATGAGATAATCGTAAGGGAAATAAGGGAAAGTTTTATTTAGTCATTGCCTGCCACTTTATCAAGTAACCTTGCAGATTCCCGCTTGGCTTTTTCTTGTAGAGTGTGCATAGACATTACAGAAAGTAGTAATTAAGAAATTTCCTCTGTTTTCTTCTTTCTGTATTCATTTGGACTCATATGATAATATTGTCTAAACTTACGGCAGAAATAGCCGGAACTTGTAAATCCGGTTTCTTCTGCAATGGAAGAAACCGATTTTTGAGTGATATAAAGTTGTTCAGCAGCCTGTGCTAGTCTGTATTGAATTAGATATGCTACCGGAGAACAGTGGATGCCAGTTCGAAAAATGTGTAAAGCTCCACTTTTGCTGATAGATGCCGATGCCGCAATCGTTTCCAATTTAATCTCTTCCATAATGTAGTGATCATGAATATACTGTATCATAGCTTGTAATCTTGCTTGTTTGTGATTTAATCGATGAATACTGTTAGAATCAGAAGTCCAGTCAATATTTTTTTTTGCAATATGTTCCAAAGCTGAAATAAAAGTTGTATAGTACATAATTCATTATCCGGCTTAGTTTCCTGAATAGTACAAATTTGCGACAAAAGTTGTAGCACCTGTTTTCCAAATGTGTTGGATGGACTGAAAACTTGATATGGAACAGACGAGCTTATCACAGGAAGAATATATTTTTCGTAAATGAGGCTGTTTTCGGGTGCTAATAGGGTTGGCGAAAAAACAATATTAGGTGCAAATGTACTACTTTGTGCTTCAAAACGATGCAGGACACCGCTATTGATAAATATGCCGCAATCTTTATGTAGTTCTATTTTACTTGAACCTATAAGGCAGAGCGCAGTACCTTCAGCAGTATAAAGAAATTCTAATTCATGATGCCAATGCCAGTCAATGCGATGGAAGTCAAATTTCCAAATATTATCAGGATAGTATGCAAATGGATAACGATTGTTGCCATGCTGGATGGTTTCTCGTAGTGTTTCATCTGTAGTTATCTTAAAAGTCTCCATGTTATATTTCCTCATAAATAATAAAATTTGTTATATTGTACCATAAATATATGATTTTATACAATGACTAAATATAAAATTTACGATATAATTACATTTATTAGAGGAGGACAAAATGAAAAAGCTAATATAATAAGACAATTACAGCCTGTTTTGTAGGTTATATTGTACAAGCTATCGTTAATAATTTTGCACCACTGCTTTTTTTTGTTTTTTCAGAAATGCTATCACATTCCAATTTCCCAAATTACATTGTTAGTGACTTTTAATTTTGGGATACAACTACTGGTTGATTTTCTTTCTGTCAGATTTGTTGATAAAATTGGATATCGAGTATCTATGATTATGGCTAATGTTTTAGCAGCAGCAGGATTATTCCTTGCTTACAGTTTTACCAGATATTTTACCAATTTCCTTTATTGGAATATTGATTGCTGTAATGATCTATGCGGTAGGTGGTGGACTTTTGGAAGTCTTAGTCAGTCCAGTTGTTGAGGCTTGCCCATCCGACAATAAGGAAAAAAGCAATGAGCCTGTTGCATTCTTTTTTATTGCTGGGGACACGCCGGAGTTGTACTCATATCAACCGTGTTCTTTTATGTAGTCGGTATAGATAACTGGAAAATATTAGCTATTATCTGGGCGGTCATTCCTATTGGAAATGCTTTTGTTTTTTTCAAAGGTTCCCATTGCACCATTGCTTGAGGATGGAGATACCGGACTTGGATTAAAGGAATTGTTTCGGATGAAAATTTTTTGGATTTTGTTGATTATGATGATATGTGCAGGAACAAGTGAGCAAGCAGTAAGTCAATGGGCCTCTACTTTTTGCAGAAAAAGGTCTTGGAATTTCAAAGGCAGCCGGCGACTTAGCAGGGCCGATGGTATTTGCGATTCTAATGGGAATATCAAGATTGTTTTATGGTAAGTATGGTGACCGTATCAATTTGGAACACTTTATGATTTATAGTAGTTTTTTATGTATTTTATCTTATTTAAGGATTTCATTATTCTCGACTCCGATATTAAATCTGATTGCATGTGCAATTTGTGGCTTTTCAGTTGGAATTATGTGGCCTGGAACTTTCAGCAAGGCATCAGCAGCTTTGCTCAAAGGGGGAACAGTCATGTTTGCATTGCTGGCATTAGGTGGAGATATAGGTTGTTCAGGAGGTCCTACATTGGTTGGAATGGTATCAGGAGCTTTTGGGAATAATCTACAGATGGGAATTTTGGCAGGAATTATTTTTCCAATGTTGTTACTTATAGGAGTCATTCTTTGCAGAAGAAAAAAAGAAAATTAATAATTATAATACAGTGAAAAGTAGGCACTAAATATAGCTGCTTATTAAAATAAAAAAGAAAGTGAGAAAAAAGATGGAATTTTTGAAAAACAATCCTAAATGGATACGTCAACCAAAGCAGGTACAAATTAGTGAGGATAAAGTTGTAATTCTTACAGAAAGGGGGACCGACTTATGGGCACGCACTTATTATGGTTTTCAAAATGATAATGCTCCAGTATTTCAAGTTGAAACAACGGACAAGTACTTTTCTTTTATTGTTAAAACAGAATTCGAGAGTACCTGTCGTTTTGACCAGTGTGGTGTGGCTATGTATTTAAATAGTGATAATTGGTTTAAGGCATCTATAGAATATGAGAATAAAAAAATACAGCGATTGGGAAGCGTTGTAACCAATCATGGATATTCTGACTGGGCAACAACAGACATATCTTCTGATATTAAAAGTATGTGGTATCGTTTTTCACGAAGGGACAGTGACTACTGTATTGAATGCAGTGAGGATGGCATAAATTTCAGACAAATGCGTATTTTCCATATGTGGGAAGGTGCAGAAAAAATTACTTATGGAATATATGCATGCAGCCCGACAGAAGGCTCATATAAGGCAACATTTTCAAATATGCAGATTACGGAATGTAAATGGGAATCAGATGCAGACTGGCGTGATTGATGATATGATTTCTAAAGATAAATCTCATATGAGAATCATTATCAGTTAAATTGAATAATAAATATAAGTCAAAAATAATCCTCGAAAAAATTTTAGAATTTTTGGGGATTATTTAACATTATAAATAAAGAGTGTCCTCTGCATCCACCCATATTTGCATCGTTCCATCAAGATATAATTTTGCATATTCAAGTGGTTCATCAATGGCAAGTGCGTTTAATGAACAGACTGATCTGGGTGTGGGTTACTCTTATGTGTGAAGTTTTTCTTAAATTCTCGTTCATTCACACACTATTCTCATACTGTTGCTATTCAATAATCCCGATTGAGAAAACCTCTCTGATACAGTATAATAAAGTGTCAGGGAGGTATCTCTATGAAGGAAAAAATACTAATCATTGAAGATGATTTTACGATACAAACACAGCTTAAAACTCTTTTGTCTGGGAATGGATATGAAGTATTTGCAGTTACGGATTTTTCCAAAACAATAGAGCAGTTAAAAGAAGCTGCGCCACATCTGGTTATTCTGGATATAAAACTTCCGGGGAATAACGGTTTTGAAATATGCTCGGGGATTCGCACCTTTTCAGATATTCCGATTGTATTTGTAACAAGCAGCAATACAGATATGGACGAACTGAACAGCATTATGCTGGGTGGAGATGCGTTTATCACAAAGCCTTATAATCCCGCTATTCTTCTTGCTAAAATTGCTGCATTGTTAAAGAAAGCCTACCGTTCCCCTCAAACAGAAATTTATATGTGGAGAGAAGCTACCCTGCATTTGGAGAGTAGCATGATAGAGTACAAAGGACAGAAAGCAGAATTGACAAAGAATGAATTGAAAATCCTCTACTACCTTTTTAAGAACGCCGGAAAAATCTGTTCCAGAAATGATATTGTGGATTTTCTTTGGGACAATCAGCTTTATGTTGATGATAACGCCCTAAGTGTCAATATTACCCGTATTCGCGACAAACTGGCAGCAATCGGACTTGTAGATTTCATTAAAACAAAACACAGGCAAGGATATACATTATGAGTGGAAAACAATATTTGAAAAATCAACTCCCCGTTATTTTAATCAATCTGCTGGGTATGCTTGTCCTTGCTTTGTTCCTGATTGCAAGCGATAATCCTATCCAAACAGTCCTGTTTATTTTTGCAGTCTGGTCGATTGTCCTTGTTTTATCTTTGCTGGCATTTTATTTCTCACGAAAAAAATATCTGAATAAATTGCTCAATATGACGGAGCAATTAGAAGAACGATATTTATTGCCGGAAATCATGCAAGTGCCGGAAAGGGCTGATGAACAGGTTTTTTACCAGATTATGAAAATGGCTGAAAAATCTATGTTGGAACGGATTGGCGAAGTACAGAGGGAACGCAGGGAATATAAAGAATACATTGAACAATGGATACACGAAGTAAAAACACCAATTACAGCGATGAAGCTGCTGTGTGAGAATAACCGTTCTCCCTTTTCCAGAGAGGTATTGGCAGAGTTAGAGAATATCAACCAATATACAGAACAGGCACTTTACTATGCCCGGAGTGAACACGCTGAAAAAGACTATTCTGTCCGTGAAGTCAATTTATGCGATGTTGTGCATAGTGCAATCGCAGATAATAAGTATCTTTTGCGTCAAAGCAATATGTCAATTCAGATAGACGATATAGAAACAAAAGTTTATACCGATGAAAAATGGGTGCGGTTCATCTTAAATCAGATTATCGGTAATGCAATCAAATACCATGCAGAGCAGCCTATTTGCACTTTGGGGCAACAAAAACGAATGACAAGATTGTGCTATCTATCAGCGATAATGGGATAGGTATTCCTAAAAGTGATTTACCCCGTATTTTTGAAAAAGGATTTACAGGTCAGAATGGGCGAACCGGGAAAAATTCTACTGGAATTGGCTTATATCTTTGCAAGCGTCTATGTGATAAACTGGGAATAGGGCTTACTGCTTATTCCGAAAACAGAGGAACAACGATTTCACTTATCTTTCAAATGAATGATTTTATTATCGGAGTGCAGGGCTGACAGGTTCTGCACTTCTTACATTTTTGTAAGAACTGTGTAAGAAAACTTGATACAAAAAATGAGATACTCCATTTACAATAAAGATATGGAACAGTTAAGGAGGTTTATCAGATGAATACGATTTTGAAACTGGAACATATCCAGAAATATTATGGCAATGAAGGGAATATTACCAAAGCCATTAAAGACATTAGCTTTTCTGTGGAAGCTGGGGAATTTCTCGGAATTATGGGTGCGTCCGGTTCTGGAAAGACAACGCTGCTCAACTGTATTTCTACGATTGATACCGTAAGTGCAGGGCATATTTTTTTAGATGGAACAGATATAACGGAAATCAAACCAAAATCCCTTGCCCGTTTTCGCAGGGAGAATTTAGGGTTTATATTTCAAGACTTCAATTTGCTGGACACATTGACGATTTCAGAAAATATTGCACTGGCATTAGCAATCAACAAAGTCCCTGCCGGGAGCGTAGAATCCCGCATTTTGGATATAGCCGGAAAGCTGAATATCAGCGATATTCTAAACAAATATCCTTATCAGGTATCCGGCGGACAAAAACAGCGTTGTGCTTGTGCAAGAGCAATTATCAACAACCCGAAGCTCTTACTGGCAGATGAGCCGACAGGGGCATTAGACAGCCATTCCTCACAAATGTTGCTGTCTACCATTCAAAGTATCAATGAACAGCTTAGGGCGACAATTCTTATGGTAACTCATGACGCTTTTACCGCCAGCTATGCCAACCGTATTCTTTTTTTGAAAGACGGAGAAATCTTTATGGAACTGCGCAAGGGCAACGACAGCAGAAGTGCTTTTTTTGATAAAATTCTGAATGTCCTTACCATGATCGGAGGGGGACAAAGCCATGTATGCTAAACTTGTTTTCAGAAATGCAAAACGGTCTGTAAAAGACTATCTGGTCTACATTGTCACAATGACAATCTGTGTTACCTTGTTTTATGCGTTCTTGTCTATTTCCAGTAGTTATTATAGCCCGGATATAGGCAGCGAGTATGATTTTACTCTGTTAAGTGACGGAATGAAAATTGCAATCTGCATGATAACATTGCTGTTGTTATTTTTGATACGGTTCGTCAATCATTATATGCTAAGACGGAAGCAAAAAGAGTTTGCTGTCCAGTCCATTATGGGAATGGAACAAAAAACTATTGGCAGGATTTTCTTTGCAGAAACACTGATTATGGGTATGTTTTCCATTTTGATTGGTATTTTTTGCGGTGTATTTTGCTCTCAATTCATTACCGCAATGCTCCTTACTGCTTATGGAGAGCCTTATGAAATCTCATGGACATTGTTCCCGGACACCGTTTTGCTGACAGTGATATTTTTTGTGGTAAGTTTTTTTTTTGTGGTAGGAGTTTTCAATACACGCACAATCAAAAAAACAAAAATTATTGATATGCTTTCCGCAGAGAAAGAAAATGAGCCAGAATTGAAAAAGAGCCGATTCATTCCTGTCGTAGTAATTCTGTTTTTAATGTTTACTTTATGGGAATTGTTTTCAGGAATACAAAATGTCCGATTTTATTATGACTCCCGCTTTGTTTTCCCGGTGAAAATCATGTATTGGGGAAATATTTTGCTCCCTGTTGTTACATTAGGCTGGGCGGCATTATGGATGTTGAAAAAGAAAAAAATTGCTTTTCAAAAGTTGATTGATGGGCTGCTTATTTGTTCTGTATTGCACGCCTTTTTAGCAGCAAGCGTACCTGCTCTTACCAATCAATACTATTTGCCTTTACATGGTGGAATACTGAATCAATATCTGGTATTTGTATTGACTGATTGATTTGCTCTTCTTTATTTGTGCATTGATTTATCTTGCCAGCAGCTTGATTGTAGCATGGAAAGTAAAATCGCCGGAACATAGATACAAGGGAGAAAACCTGTTCTTTTTTCGGGCAAATTATATCAAAACTAAATACAACCAGCAAAACAATGACGCTGATTTGTATAACCCTTGTCCTTGCAATCTTCATGTTTATTGCCGCCCCTATTTTGACGGGCTGGGCTTCAGGTTATTTGGATATGCGCTCTATGTATGATGTGCAGGTATATTCAAGATATAATGACGTATATGAAGAAGAAAATCTGCCGCAAGACAGTTATGAAATCATTACTGAGTTTCTGACAGAACACAAAATAGATACAGTTTATGATTGCACGTTCAATCTATATCTGCCAGAGAAAGACGATTTTCACAACAGACAGAAATATGATTTTCCGATTGTAGCAATTTCTTTGAGTGATTATAACACTATACGGGAAATGCTGGGGGGTTACGAACAGATTTCTCTGGAGGAAGATGAATTTACAACACAATGGAAAGCAATCGCCACCGAGGAAGAACGGGATAGCTTTTTTGAAAGAACACACCAGCATTATGACAGACGCAGGAGAATTGACTCTTTCCGGGCAGTCCTATTATGAGGATCCGATTGGAGAAACAGCGTACAATTCCTATACAAATGTATTGTATGTACTTCCAGACAATATTTGTGAAAAGCTGTTGCCAGTAATAAAAAACCGATATATTACAACAACGGAAAATATCTCCTATGAAAATGCAAGGAAACTGGAAAAACTTTTTACAGAGAAATATCCCGAGCAGGCAGAAACCGGGGCTATTTATGGCGTGCGTTTTAGCACACTGCAAATCAATAGTTCCATAGCAAATAACTTTATTTTACAGACTGCAATGATTTATGGTGCTGTCGTACTGATGGTTATATGTCTTACCGTACTTTCTTTGCAACAACTCTTAGACGCAGGACAATATAAATATCGCTTCTCTGTACTCCGAAAATTGGGGGCGGAAGAAAAGCATATCGGAAAACTTATCTTGCAACAATTAAGTGTTTGGTTTGGGCTTCCAATTATCACAGCAATCATTGTAGCTGCTGTTGTAATAGCTTACTTTATCCAAACCATATCAGCAGAAATTTCAGCCTATATTGGGTTTAGTACATTGATGTTACAAATAGGGGCAACAATGGGGATTTTGGTAATTTTATTGATTTGTTACTTCATAAGTACATGGATTATTTTTAGGCGCTCTGTTAATCCATAGAAAATATGTAATTATTGCATTTCGCACATTCTTTAAAGAGGGATAGCACTCTTAATGAACACTATCCCTCTTTCACTTAATAAAGTTCTAATGAATCTTCTGCATCCACCCACATCTGTAAATTGCCCTCAAGATATAATCTTGCATATTCCAAAGGCTCATCCACAGCTAATGAAGTAAGTGCACATTCTGATCCATATGTGGTTTTTAAATCTTTTTCAGCTTCCCAGCAGTCAATGCGAAGCATATATCCAGCACTTGTGTAAACATCAATACTATCGTGATTTATGTTGTATTCTGCATAAATTGTTCTCATCGTATCTTATCTCCATTTTCTTTTGATAATCAGTTATAGAGTTAAATATCGAAAACATTTCAATCAGTTCACCATGTCGTTATTGTTATATGTTATACTGTGTTATGAAATTTTCTTTCCCTTAATTTTTCCCATATTAAGGTTCATGAAAGCTAATGGGAGAATGTAACACAAGGGAAAGAGTAAGGGGAAGTACACTTGCTACAAACTTAGTATTTTCAAGGGTTTGCGAAGAATTTGATAATCAAATATAACAGTTATTAAATTTCCTAAAATATGTGAAATATCAACTGGAATTTTCGCATTATTTCTGTTGTGCCTTAACAAAAATGCTTTCTGTTACAAGGGCTATCGTTATAAAAGCTCCTACAAGGGAGTAATTGTTTAATCCATACATCAACGGCATAAGAGAAATAATTGCTGTAATAATCGAAAGAACAAACAAGGCATTAAAAACGCTATCTTTCTTCAAAGAAATCAACGAAAGCAACAAGATAACAACAGTAAGTATGGCTGTAATAAGTGGAGCAAAATTTGCATATCCAAACGGTATAAGGCTAAAGTATGAAAATGTTTCTCTTACTCTTTCTGTTGGAGATGGAGCAAAAGTACAAACTGCTCCCAGTGGTAATGCTTCTAACACTATTGTTAAAGCCGGAAAAACCACTAAGCTGATTTTTTTCATGTTGTGTACCTCCGTCTACAAATCCCGATTTATTGTCTCTATTATACCATAATGATACTATTATGAAAAATGAAAAAAGAGTTTACCCACGATGATAAGAGCGAGGAAACCATGCATTTTCTGCATCAGGTGGATAAAGATGATAATGACCAGTGTAAACAGAATAGGCTTGGTGCTGGGACAGCCTTCGGGTTGCCTTTACATAGTTTCCACTTTCAAAAAATAAAAAAATTTGTGTTTTTGAAAGTGACATCTTGCATATACTATTAGCAAACAGTATACTAAGTACAACGAAGCAGTTTCGAGAAATTAAAAAAATTCATTTTTTGAAAGTGGGGGACTATATGAAAACAATCACGAGAACTAAATATCTCGATAGAATCATTGAACTGAATGGCACTCCTGACATCAAGATCATCACGGGTATTCGTCGTTCTGGTAAGTCCAAGCTGATGCAGGCGTATACTGAGTATCTGAAAAGCAACTTTGAAAACATCAATATTATCTTCATTGACTTCATGGATTTAGCATATGAAGAAATCAAGGAATACCATGCCTTACACGCATATGTGGAAGAACATTATCAGAAAGGTAAAACAAACTACCTGTTTGTAGACGAGGTTCAAATGTGCCCTAAGTTTGAGCTGGCAATCAATAGCCTGTACTCTAAGGGAAAATACGACATCTATGTAACAGGCTCCAACGCTTTCCTGTTGAGTGCAGATCTGGCAACCCTGTTTACCGGACGCTATATTGAAATTCATGTGTTTCCTTTCAGTTTCCAGGAATATTGCCAATATTATGATGATGTTAGTGATAAAGATAAACTCTTTGATGATTACGCTATCAAGGGCGGTTTAGCAGGTTCTTACGCTTACAGAACCGAAAAAGACAGAACAAACTATATCAAAGAGGTCTACGAAACGATTGTTACAAGGGATTTGGTGCAGAAATATGCTCTCCCGGACACTTTGGTTTTACAACGTCTGAGCGAATTCCTTATGGATAATATCAGCAACCTGACTTCTCCGAATAAGGTCAGTCAGCTACTGACAGCAAATGAGACTCCAACCAATCATGTAACCGTTGGCAAGTACATTAAGTATTTGTGCAATGCTTTTGTATTTTATGATATTAAGAGATACGACATCCGAGGTAAGAAATACCTTGAAAGCTCTGAAAAGTTCTATTTATGTGACAGCGGTATTCGATATGCAATACTTGGAAGCAGAAATATGGATTACGGCAGAGTATATGAAAACATCGTTTGCATCGAACTTCTTCGCCGTGGATACGATGTCTATGTCGGCAAGCTCTATCAAAAGGAAATCGACTTTGTTGCTCAGCGAGGCAGCGAGAAGTTTTATATTCAAGTCAGCGACAACATTTCCGGTCAGGAAACATTTGAGAGAGAATGCTCTCCTCTCCTTCAGATTCGAGATGCTTATCCGAAAATGATTATTGCCAGAACCAAACATCCACAATATAGCTATGAAGGAATTGAAATTCACGATATAGCCGATTGGTTACTACAAGAATAAGCAGGGCGAAATATCTCCGTCATTCTCTTTTTCTTTGCCAAATACTGTAAGTATAACTCCTGCAAACATAACCACTACAAATGACCATGCTGTGTTGTCGTCCCCTGTGGAAGTACTTTTATATGATGTAATAAAATGGATAGCTTGCAAAGTCAAGTAAACTATCCATTTTCTTTATCTTAACGCAATAATCTTGGCTTGTCTTTGGGTGAATTATCCCTTGCGGTTGGGGTTATTTTAATATCAATTTCTGCTCTATGCTTTCTGACATCTGCAAAGAGTCTTCTGAAATCATCATCTATCGAAATATAATTTTTTTGATATTAAATTGTTGTGAGTTTTGCAAACTTGAATTGAACAAAATCGCTGCGCGATGGCCTGCCAAGGCTGTGACGCAGTTTTTCTTTTCCTAAATAAAAAGCAGTGGAAACCAAGTCCTAATAGTAGTATTGTTAAGTCACCACAACCAACAATCAAACAGGATCGACATTACCACTGCCTATGAAAAGATTAACACCTAACCGTTCTTTTAGCAAGCGGTTTTATTATTCCAATGCACCTCCATGTAAGCAGTGATACCCGAAATTACTGACTTTACATGGAGGAATTATTATGTACGAAAAATATTTAGTACAGCTTGAGGAAGCTGGAAAAATCCGTAACCTTAAAGAGCGTTCCATTAACTGCTACAAAAACTATGTTTCTTATTTCCTTAATTACATGGAAAAGCACCCGGAAGAGCTTACCTGTCAGGATGTCAGGGACTTTCTTCTTGCCAAGAAGGACGATGGTTTGAAAGCGACCACCCTCAACCTTTATAATTCAGCCATCCGTTTTTTCTATCGGAATGTACTTCACGTTCTGTGGGATGATATCACTGTTCCACGCATGATAATAGAGCACAAACTCCCAACCGTACTTTCTACTGATGAAATTGACCGGCTTCTTGATGCTACGGATGACCTGAAATATAAAGCCATGTTCGCCACAATGTATTCTTCCGGAATGCGTGTCTCGGAAGTGATTCATCTTCATTATGATGATATTTCCCGCACAAACATGCAGATTCATGTCCGGGATACCAAGAACCGGATGGACCGTTATACCATTCTGTCTGAAAGAAACCTTGCACTTCTTACGGAATACTGGTTCCGGAAAGGCAGACCAAAGGGCATTCTGTTTCCGAATCAGTTTACAGGGCAGTATCTTACCGTAAGTACACTGGAACAGGTTATCCGACGTTCTGCATCGGCTGCTGGGTTATCCGGTGTTACTCCTCACTGCCTCCGTCACAGTTTTGCCACCCACCTTATGGAGCAGGGAGTGGAACAGCGGAATATTCAGGCATTGCTTGGACACCGCGATCCGAAATCCACAGAAGTTTATCTTCATGTCAGCAACAAATCCATTATGGGCATCCGCAGTCCTTTTGACAGAAAGGATGGTACAGCCAATGGATAAGCCCACAGTACAGGATATTTTTCATCGTTTTTATCCGGCATACCTTGATCAATATTCACCTTCCCCTGTACAGGCAAAGGTTGCACATAACATCATGAACTGCAAGACCGGTGCCTATGGTGCAAATGTATGTGTATGTGAGGATTGTGGCTTCGTACAGATTCATTACAATTCCTGCCGTAACCGTTGCTGCCCAATGTGTCAGGCTGTTCCGAAAGAAATGTGGATGGATGCACGCAGAGAGGATGTCCTTGATGCTCCTTATTTCCATCTGGTTTTTACGGTTCCTGATATTTTAAACCCTGTCATTTACAGCAACCAGAGACTTCTTTATGATGCCTTATACCATGCAGCTTCTTCCACAATCAGCGAACTGACTGCCGACCCAAAACATCTCGGCGCAAAGGTGGGATACATCTGCATTTTACATACATGGGGTTCTGAAATGAACTTTCATCCCCACATTCATACCATCCTGCTGGGGGGAGGACTGGCTTCCAACAACCAGTGGAAGGACAATGGTGAAAATTTCTTTCTTCCCATCCGGGTCATCTCCAAAATGTTCCGCGGAAAATATCTGGAGGAACTAAAGAGGCTGTGGGAAGAGGATAAGCTGGTATTTCATGGTACTGCAGAAAAATTTCGCAACCATTATACGTTCAAGGAGCTTTTAGATTCCTGTTATGGTATGGACTGGATTCCTCATTGTAAAAAGACATTCAATGGTGCTCAAACAGTAATTAAATACCTTGGTAAGTATACTCATCGCATTGCCGTCAGCAATCACCGCATCGTCCGTATGGATGATGATACCGTTACATTCTTAGTAAAGGATTACCGTAATGAGGGACAGTGGAAGGAACTGACTATTTCGGGTGTAGAGTTTGTCCGGCGGTTTCTCATGCATGTACCACCACGGCGTTTTGTCCGCATCAGGCACTACGGACTGCTATGTTCCCGTACTAAAAGCCAGAAGCTCACCCTTTGCAGAAATTTACTTGGATGTAAGAAGTATCTTTCAAAGCTTCGTGACATGGAAATGCCTGAAATATTGGAACATCTTTATGGCATCAAAGTTTGTGTGTGTAAGGCATGTGGTGGGCATCTCGGAAAGCCACAGATGAGAATGCCACTGCGCTGCTAAAGAGCAACATCTAATACTTTCAAAAGCCTCAGTTTCTGAGGTTTTATCGTCATGCCCATTTGCCTGTTTTTTATAAAATGTTGTAGCTTTCATACCGAGAATCATATATAATCATGGACAGGAACAAAGAATTGAAAGTCCATAGGTTGCGGCTACCCGGACGCTCACTTTGTTCAATTAGGTCAAATCGAAAATGGTGTAAACGAAGGGGCAGTTCTCTGCAATGTCAAAACTGCTTTTTCGTTTACCCCATCATCGATTGTAACCTAAAGAATTTTACGAACTGTTTTTTTGAAAAAACAAATAACTACAACTGTACCGATATATCGGAGACGTAAACTGTAGTATTAAATAAGGGGATGGTCAGCTCATTTGTGGCAGAATGGTATGGCCGAAGCGCGGAGCGGCATCATGAATGAAGGGTGATGTCGCTCGAAATTATACGCAATGAAATAAGCGCGGTTCAGCAGGAATTGCTATTGAAGTTGGAAATAAAATCAATCGCCTTGCTAGAATATTCACCAAAACAAGATTCCGAGGCCTGCTGAAAACAGGATCATCAGAATTGGCGATGGAGCTGTTTTTCTGATTATTTTACAAATCAGATGTGTTGCTCCGAGCATGGCAAATACTGCGATAGAGCGCAAATCGGGCGCAAATCCGGCCTGTAAATCTGTGAGGCCAAACAGCGTAGACAGCGCCATGCTGAGCGCGGTCGCAAGGATCATCGCTACAACGCACGGACGAACTCCCGATAAAAAGGCGTTGACGGGTGCATATTTCATCAGATTCTTTAGTGCGGATGCAATTAAGAGAATAATCAAAAATGACGGCAACACCACGCCCAGCGTTGCAACAAATGAACCGAGGATTCCGCCCTGTGTTGAGCCGATAAAGGTTGCCATATTCACGGCAAGGGGTCCCGGTGTGGATTCAGATACGGCAATAAAATTCAGGAATTCGTTCTCTGTCAGCCAGCCGTTGGAAAGCACCCTTTCGCGTACCAAAGCGAAACCATTCCATAGCCGCCGCCGAAAGACAAGGCACCGATCATCAAAAAGTTCAGAAAGAGACGCAGATATATCATGACGTTTTTCCCATCTCCTTTCCGGATTTTTTTTCGCAGAAAGAAAACAACAAGCCCGACCGCGCCGCAGATCAGGATGTAAAACACAGAGGAAAACGAAACTGCTGTGATCGAGCAGCAGAGCATGGAAGCCACGACCAACGTGAGAAGCGTCAAGTTTAGTGTGTTTTTGTCAATACTTTTAAGCATTTTCAGCCCTGCGGTAAGGATCAGATAGATCACACATACCTGAATCCCGCGGAATGCGCAGGAAACCCAGCGCAAACTGAGAAACTGATCAAAGAACAGCGAGATAACATAAATTACAAAGAAAGATGGAATGCAGACAGCAAGTGTGGACATGGTTGCACCCGCAAATCCTGCAATTTTGTAACCAATGTAAGTCGCACTGTTGACGGCAACTGGTCCTGGCGTGGATTCGGCTACCGCAACCATGTCCAGAAACTCGCTTTTTTCAAGCCATTTTTTCTTTTCAACGAACTCATTTTCAAGCAGCGCAATCATAGCGTATCCGCCGCCAAAGGTGAACGCACCGATTTTTAAGAATGTGATAAATAAAGAGCAAATTAGTTTCATGCCTGTATATCCTTCCTTCTGCAAATAATACCTACAAGTAAAACACCCAATAAGATAGTTTACTAATATACAGATTCTAATCATACTTTAATTTTAATCCGTTGTAAAACTCTACAACCGCCGCAATATCCTTCTCATCCGGATGCCCCTTTGATACGCCGCCAATCATCTTGAACGGACCGAACGTATCAAATCCCTTGCATGAAAAGCTTCCGACAATGGTGTCATGTTTGTATGCTATCACCTGCTCAATTGACTTAAAGACAGGTCTGCCGCCATATGTACAGATTAGAAATATATTTTTGTTGTCTGCGAGATTGACTGATGCAAACTTAAGCACCGACTGATGGAACTTTCCACCATATACGCCTGATGCGAAACCGATTAAATCATATTCCGACAAGTCTTTCTCTACAGTCTGTGTCGCATCTATCAGCTCGACATCGTTTGTCTTTGCTATCTCATCAATTATCTTTTTTGTGTTTCCGTGATGCACTGATACATATACTATTGCTGTCTTCATCTGTAATGCTCCATTAAAGGATTTTTTTGTATGCCGGTTTTATCTCCGGTTCATCGTTCTTCATATCCTTTTATCCTCTGTTTTATTCCGCATTCATATTTTAAAACTTCTACGCTGTTTGTATGTATAAATATATGATACTGATTTATTGAATTTACTGCAACATAATCTTGAAGTTTATGTAATGTATTTCGGTAACAAAGGTATTCAGCAAAGACCGTTTACGCTATATCATTTTTTGAGTAATTCCAATGCCCTGTCCATTTGTACGCAGTCTGCATAACGTTCAGGCCAGAGAAATTCATTATAGTAATGGTAAGCCTGTTCCCTAGTCATGTACTCATTGTCCTGCGTAGAATTTGCATAGGCAGGAACAATCATGTGTAAGCCATGCTCAACCAGCCTCTACCGTGGCATTGATACAGAAATCAGTCATAATGCCACAAATCATCACGTCTTTTTCTTCCTTTGCAGTCAGATACTCAAGCAGACCACTCTCTTTTTTGAACGAACTGCATACAGACTTAATAAATCGTTTTTCATCAGGCATCGGTTTAAACTCGGAATAGACCTCAAACTCATCATCCCCGATAGAGAATCCAGTACCAGGTCCATCATCATGCTGTACATAAATAACTTCTATACCTTGTTCTCGAGCTGCTCCAATCAGCTTTTTGATATTACCAACAAACTTTCTGAACTCATATAAGCGTTCATCCACGATACCATTCTGTGCATCTACAACCAATAAAACCATGAATAATCTCTCCTTTTTGAGTTTTCTTTGATTCAAATAAACTAAATTCGTATATTATAATAGAGCGTAACTTCTGCTTCGTACACCGATTCAGTCTGAGTATCAAACAGCACCCATTCCACCAAATCGAAGCTGTCCGGATTCTCATGCAGAAATCTAGCAACTGTACGTACCGCAATCTTTGCCGCAAGCACCACCGGAAAACTATATGCTCCCGTTGATATGGAAGGAAATGCAATAGACCTGATTCCCAATATCCTTTGACGTGTATTTACCAATTCCTCATATGTCATTATAGTAGTGTGTGCCGATAATCTTCTGATATTTGTATTGATTTCTCTCATAATTGGCACTGCTACGGAAAAAAACATATTTGAATTCAAAACTATATTATCAATGTATTGCTTAAGTTCAATCATAGGATAATTTCTATGTGTACATTTGGAATACTTATTTTTGCTTACTTCAAAAATGCCGTTTTCAGTAACTTAAATCCGTCTGTAAATAAACCCATGTCTCTAACCTCGCTTTCTTATAATGAAAGCCCGCCGGGAACTTCACCCTGCGGGCTGTGTTCCCGACCTTGCGGTCAGATACATATGAATAGTTGTGTTTATCCTGCTAACACTAATGGTATATCCATTGACTCTATAACAAAATTTGTGTATAATTTTGTTATCAAATAAGGAGGTGTTTTTATGCCAGCAATCAGATCAAGTGCTGATTTAAGGAATAATTACAATGAAATTTCTACATTTTGTCATAATTATCCTGAACCAGTTTTCATCACAAAGAATGGAAAAGGCGACCTTGCCGTTATGAGCATTGAAGCCTACGAAGGACTGACCAGCCGCTTTGAACTTTACAGCCAGATCAAGGAAGGAATGGACGATATTGCCACAGGTAACACCAGACCATTTTCCGAAGCTATGGCTGATATCAGGAGCCGCCGCAGTCGATGAGCTATCAGGTTCATATCACTTCCACCGCAGAACACGATATTATGCGTGCTGCGGATTACATCGAATTTACCCTCAAAAATCCGAATGCCGCAGATAATCTGTTAGATGCTGCGACTGAGCAGATAGGCTCACTAGCCGACCTGCCACAGAAGTTTCATCTGGTAGATGATCCGGTACTGGCAAGCTGGGGCATTCGTTTTGTAATAATCAATAATTACCTTGCCTTTTATACGATTGATGAAGAAAAGCAGACTGTAATCATAGTCAGATTTCTCTATCAGAAAAGTAACTGGACTGCCATTCTTCGACAGGGATTTTCCCTCATTTAAGGAATCTGTTTTTATGCAGGTTCCTTTTTAGTGCATATTTTACGAATATACACGTGTAATCAGCTTTCAAATCATTATTAGACTTTGAAATATTCTCATCTTTACTAATTGCTACTGATAAATGAAATCGTCTATCAATAGGTTCTTCATAATTTCCCGCCCATTTTGCATAATATTGTTCATTAATCCTATTATATCTACACTCTTGAATAAATGCTATATCAGTGGAAATAGAGTCAAAATAATCATTAAAACTATCATCAATAACAAAATTGAACATATTCATATTAAGTGTCAATAATAGCATTTTTATCCCTCACAAATTTCAATTTTCCATTTCTTCAACCTTGATTTTCAGTGCAAGCTTTATAGTTCTTTTCCAATATCCTCAAGCTCTTTCATAGCATCCTGATTTTTAGAAAGCTCATCCTTTGCTGTAGCATAATATGATTTCTGGAAAAGCAAATTCCATGAAAGATATTTAGCCATACAATCAAACTGCTTATCAATCAGCTCATACTGGATACTGTCTACAGGAGAACCACCTACAACAATCGTGCCAACCTTTTTATTTTTCAACTGCAATCCACGACAATAGCACTTATCAATGATAAGTTTCAATTGTGCTGACATTCCCCACCAATAAACTGGTGTAGAAAAAAGAATCATATCTGCAGCAGCAATTTTATCAATTGTAGGGTTCGTATCATCCTTATCAACGCATCCCTTAGAGCATTGACAGACACCACATCCCTTGCATGGTGCGATGTTAAGTTTGTCAGGTTCAATGATTTCAATTTCATTTTTTTCAGATGCTCCTTTTACAAAAGCCTCAATCGCTGTAAGAGTGTTTCCTTTTCTTGCACTTCCATTTATAATGATTACTTTCATCTCGCAAAGCCTCCATTCTGCTTATCATATAAGCAAATAAGTTCTAAATAATAATTTTTCTCACATAGCCACATTATATCATAGTAAATATGCCTATGCGATAACATTTATTGCTTCCTCATCCAGCATGTATCTGACTGTCAGCCTGAACTTTAAATGGATGATTTTTAAAATCGTGAAGTCTCTCAATTTCTATCTCCACAACTTTTTCATCATTTCCTCTCATTTGGGTGGAAATTTTTAATTTTGGGTGGATGAAATAATCATTTTTTTAATGATTTTCGGTGGATTTTTCCACCCAAAAATGAAAAAAGCAGTAATGAATTTTCTTAATCATTACTGCTTCAAACAACTGTTCTCAGGGGGAATCGAACCCCCAACTAGCGCTTAGGAGAGCTCCAACCTATTGTCACTCTCTGTCAATCTGAGGTAAGGTAAACCCATATGGGACACTATATAAAACTGTTTCCGATTCAATTCGAGTTATTCTGAATACCCCCTCTGTCAAGCTCTGTCAAGCTCTGAAAGTTAGCTGATTGTTTGCTCCAGCTAATAATTGGGGAATGCCTTGATATTACCATCGACATCTGTTATATGACCACCATGCTTCGTACGTTCGATCATGGTAAACAGTATTCAATTAAACTTCCTATCGAAAGCACAAGATATTTTCTTGTCTATAAATAATATAACGCATACGAGACGGTGTCCATGCGTTTTTGACTGGCAAATTTTATTCAGTAAAAATATCTGTAACCTTTTTTGTAACTGAATCTCCATCATTCCATCATCAAATGATGGAGATTCCAATAGATATGATGGAGATAGACTAATTACTTCATCGTCTTCGCCAGTGAATTGAGCAATGCCCGCATCTCTGGATTTGCCAACACTTTTGCCAGAAGTTCCGGATCGACTTCATCAGCAACAGTTGCATTATTATTTTCCTGCTGTACATGCATCTGTGGATCCAGATTCTTTTTCTCATAAAACGCTTCTTCAAAAAGCTCTGCATTTTTCCTTCGGTCATCATCCAGAATATGAGAGTACACATCTGTAACCATATTGACCTGAGCATGGCCAGAATCACCCTGTACCGCCTTGATGTCTCCACCATTCAGTTTCAGCTTATAAGTAACACTGCTATGACGAAAACTGTGAAATACAACCGGTGGGAGATTATAGTCCTCGATCAATTTCTTTAAAGGGCCACGGATTGCTCCATCACCAAGAGGAAGACCAAAGGTACTTGCCATAACCAGGTTATAGTCCATATATTCGTCACCCAGGATTTCTTTCATTTCATCCTGCTCAGCTTTCCAGTCTACAAGCATATTAGCAACGCTCTTCGGTAAGAATATCTTACGTACACTACTTTCTGTCTTCGGTGTTTTCAGAATACGGACCGTAGAATTCTTCTTATGATTTGTCGGAAATACCAACAACACATCTTTTCCATCCAATGCATTTAAAGATTCTTTTCTTATACGCTGTGATTCTTTGTTGATGAAGACATATGCACGGTTTTCTTCAATTGCCTCATGAGAAATATCTACACAATCCCAGGTAAGACCAAGCAGCTCACCAAGTCGCAGGGAACATGAGAAAGATAGATTAATTGCGAGCTTTAATCGTTCATCTTCACAGACACTGAGCGCATACATCAATGTATCCGCTGTCCAGATGTCTCTTTTTTGTGATTTATGTTTTGGTACAGTCGCATGGGTGCAAGGATTCTTCTCCATCAACTCCCATTTCACTGCCTGTTCAAAACAGTTTCTAAGCAGCTTATTAATATCCCTGACCGTACTGGAAGATACAAATTCATTTCGACTGGTTTTATTCAATGGATTGATAACTGCACGTCTCTTCAAAAGACTCTGATAATATCTTTCGATGAAACGGGTATTGATCTCTGAGAGTTTCGTATCACCAATGATCGGAAGAATATAGTTATTGATAAGAGAGACATTTCCTTCATATGTAGAAAGCGCCCAGTTTTCTTTGCCATAAAGTGCAACATATTCTGTAATAAGCTCGTCCAGTGTTTTGCATTTACGGACGACAAATGATCCCATCTCTTTTTTATATTCAATTTCTTTTTTTCTTCTCTTTGCTTCGGCTTTCGTTTCATAGGTTTCCCACTTCTGTTTCCTCTCACCTTTTTCATTCGTATAAGAATAGATTACATTAAATTTTCCGTTTCGTTCTCTTATTGATGCCATATTATTGCATACTCCTTTCCAAATCTCTTTGCTCCATCCAGTCCTCAAATTCATCCCGACGGATCCTAACTCGACTGCCAACTTTTATTACTGTGAACTTTCCTTTATCCGCCCACTTGTTGATCATGCTTCTGCTGACCTTTGCCAGATAGGAAGCTTCATCAAAAGTAAGATACTTTATATTTCCATTGCTTCCTCGTATTCCGGTCTGTGATAATTTCTTCCGCCGGAAATTAGCCAGGGCAATATTTTGTTCCTGTGCAAGTTCTTCATAATCATTCGATGGATCCAGCTTATACCGATCCTGACCTTCCAGGAATTTTCGAAAACTCTCTTTTGTGATCCTTTTCTTTTCTGCAATCACAATGAATTCAAAAAAATGACTATACTTTGGATTATCAAGAATTGTATATACTGCGCTTCTGGTTGTTCCAAGCAGCTGTGCCATCTCAGGCATCGTAATTGTTGCATCTTCCAGAAGAGCGTCTTTTTTTCTGTCTTCCTTTGTTCGATACCGGGACTGGCTTTTATACCAGTTCTGAAAAGATTCTTTTGGTATTCGTTTCCAGTAATCGACAATAACAGCTTCCATTTGATTTTTCTTGAGTAAATCATAAACAAGATACTCATCAACACCCAACAGATCCGCAACTTCCTTAACGGAATAGGACCAGGATTTCAATTCTTTCCCCGGTTCTTCTCCGGTAACTTTATGGTATTTAATCTGATTGGCGTACCATTTTTCAAAGCTGGCAATATTGATTCGTATCTTTCCAGCAATCTCTTTAGATTCAAAAACATTTTTATGCACCAGCCAGTATCGATCTGTCTTTTTTAATCCCAGCAGCTTTCCCATTTCCGGCACGGTCATCCAGGTTCTCTTTTGTGTCGGACGCCGTTTGTAAGGACTGTCTTCTGATATCTTTGAAATGATCTCTTCAACATCGTCCATTTCCGGAACTTCTTTTTGTTTCATAATTGCTGTTGCCATTTATTCTTCACTTCCTGTCTTTTTTAGTGTTAGTTTTTTTTCTTATATCATATCTCAAATCCAGAAAAAAATTTAGGATGTCGATTGCAGACAAAATCTGCCTGATCAACACCCTGTTTTTTATTGTTCCAAGTTATCGAGCCAGTCATCGAAACTCTTCTTAGAGATGCGATACTTTCCGCCATCCAACTGGATCCACCGGAATTCCTTTTTCTTTAAAAGGTTATAAATAGTAGGTCTGCTGACTCCTAAGATTTCCTGTAACTCTTGAACTGTATAACATCTTTTTTCTGACATTTCTTTATCCTCTTTTCTTTGAAATATGAAAGAAAAATTATCCCTTCATATAACGAAACGCTCAGAGCATGTTTTACAGTGGTCAAAAGCAAATTTTTTTACTTTTTTCTTGCGAGTTTTTTTTAATGCCACTCGTAACATTAGATTTTTACATTTTTCATGAAATTAAGTAAAGAAAAAGAGCATATGGAATTGAATCCATACACTCTATGATTACTGGAACTTTATTTCATTTTTAATTCAACAAACTTGAATTTGTTATTCTCCTATGGAGGCATCGCTATCGTCTTTAAGGCCACAAATCGCAACTATACCATTATTTTTATAACTTACAACAAGAGTAGTGTCATTCCCAAGTTTCCAACATGCAGTGCTGTTTTCACTGGTATCAGGCTTCCCCCATACCTCTCTAAGCTGGTCAATATGGTACCCTGGCAAAAGGTTATTAACATCGGCTTCACTCATTTCTGCGCAACGCCAGCGAGGGTCACGGCATTATCAAGATGGGCAACAGTGTATTACCATTCACCAATCTGGAGCCCAAGGATAGTGATGTCTATCAGCTCATCACAACGAAACCGGGAGAAAGGAAGAAGCAAGAATGATTTTGCATAAAGAAAAGGCGGGCCGGAGCCCGCCTTAGAGTCAGTGGCAGTTTAGTACTGCCAGATATTGTTTTCTAAATCATGCAGACGCGCTTTGTAGTCGTTAATAAGCGCCTGCGTGTTTTCTGTTTATAAATGCTAGTTCTAGAACAGTCCATAAGCCTTGAGAACTCAGATACATTAATCTGTTTGTTTTGATATTGGTTGTAGTATTTCCAAAATTTGTCCGGTAAGCTGTCAGATGTAGTCTCATTGCAAAACCTTGCATTTTATAATCAAGTGCTTGTTCGTTCAATGCTGTACTACCTTCTATATTTTATTGTCTAAAATACTAAAATCATTTAATTGTTCATCAATAATTGGAATCCCTTTTTCAGATAATGATTTAACAATACTTGGTTCATAATAATCATAAAGAATACACTTATATCCTTGCTTTAAGTCCCATTGCTTGTCGATTCGTCCAGTTGCAATGTCTGCATAGTGATTTCCTTTACCTAATGCTAGAAATTCTACTCTCTTTGTTTCTTTATCAAAAAACACTTGATTTACAGAGTTCAAATCAATTTCAAACAGATAGCCTGTATTATCAACGCTTCTCGAATTCCATCCTGATCCCCAAGAAATTTGAAAGAAATGATTTAATACATCATTTTCAATCCACATTTTTTCATTTATTCTACTATGAATCCAATGTCTAGTAAAATTTAATGTTAATGCTCGAAATACAATTCCAATCACAAATGTTAATGCAAATACTATTGCACATTTATCAAAATTAATATAATTTGTCGATGTAACTATCAGCACTCCATAAACTAATGAACATATCGCAATAAGAAAAGAAAAATGATACACCATTTTAAATGGCCTCCATTTTTTTTCTTTGTGTATACGATTTCTTTGTGCTTTATTTTTTTCTTTTTTAGATATAGTAAGTTCCACAATAGTCCTCCTTAATCAGCCGTTACAACATTCCACACTTTTGTCGATTTTTTCCCTAAATCTCCCAAGATATAACCTTCATTTTTATTTACATCGTACTTATAAATATATTTGTCAACCTGACTCATAAAATAATTTTTCTTAACCAAGTTTGTTATTACAGTATTTCTCTGTGTATCAACTGTTTTTTCAAGTGTAGTTGAGAAGCATACATCAATCTAGAATGAGAAGCACATGTAATTCAGACTCATTATTTACCATAATATCAATTTTTAATTGCAGGTGCAATATCATAATCCGTGAAGCATGAATTTAGTAACGCAAAAGGAAATATATGACATACACCCAACTAAGTAAACCATGAAAAATCGCCCAACCGACAGATTTCCATGTTTGCTTCCTCCATCAATTCCGATTTTACTTTTTAACTATGACTTTTCCTTCTGAATCCAGAAGAGGTGTAATAGCCGCTCCATATCCAGATTTCCAACAAAGATAGTTAACCCCAGTCTCCTTATCTACAAGGATTTGGCGAACTCCTTCATCCTTAAGCTGACTTCCGTCTCTAAATGTAACTTCAAATCTTTCTTCTTTCTTTGCCATGTTTATTTCTCCTTTTTTCAAGTGTTAAATTTAAATTTTCCTGTTATACAAACTAGAAGTTATGGCTTTAACTTTTTCCAAATAATCAGCTTTAGGATAATACATACGACCACCACAACGACCACCATGGCACCATCCAACAGTAACTCTGTGTACCACGGTGCAGACTGCATGGCATATAAATTTGGATAAGTTTTAAAGTGCCAGAACTTATAAATTCCGTACCCAATAAAAACTCCTATGAATGAACCAATAACGATGTTTAAAAAACAATTCAACTTTCTCAGCATGTCAGTGCACCCCTTTCCAAATCCCGATTTTTCGTTCTCTGCGACTTCCCAATAAACGGGAAGTTGGTTACTTCTTGTAATTCATTTTCTTACTTAACACCCCAAACAAAGCCAATAAAAATATTCCAATTCCAAGCAATACGCCAGCCACTTTCATTAATTCATTGTTTGTATACTCTGTATCCGGAAGAATCCCATACTTGTAATAAGAATAACTAACATGGTCTGTGGTATATGCAGCTATGGAATCTCCTACATTATATTCCGAATATACAAATCCCGGTACTTGCATTCGCTTGTGATAATCATTCACTTTTCCATTGTTGTAGTAGAAGAAATAATTCTGAGATATCGTATCAACCGAAGCATCTTCAGCCCTTTTACCTGTAATCACAATATCCTCCATATAGTAATCTTCTCCCAGTACCATCTCTTCCATTTGTGTATTAAATGCTTTAGCTGTCAAAAGTATATTTATCCAGACTGTAATGAAAGCTATACTTAAAATAATGAAACAAATCCAAAACAAAATTTTCTTTTGATTTCCAGTTAATATTTCTTTTTTGATTCTTTGTGCTCAACCAATTTATTACTCATTCCATAATACCTCTAAAGTACTTTTTCCTTCTTCCTTCCCTTCGTCCAAGAAGTGTATCTCACTCAAAGAACTCGGTCAATCCCGATTTCTCAGTTTCAAAAAATGGCATTTATCGTCTTGTTCCATTCTTATCAAAAAAATTTTTTTAATGCTATTTCTGTTGGGAGAATAGACCCAATTAAAGGAATAAGTTGAACACCACAGATAATTCCTCCTATACTCCCAACACAATCTTCATTTTTTTTCCAATCACTAAAAGCATGAATATTACTGTTATCGGCAACATAACCATTCCACAGACATACCAGACTTTACCACAATATTTATGAGCAAATTCCCATGTGTCTTTGTTCTTCATAGACATCGAAGTCCGATATCCAAATACTGAATTTATTTCCTTTGGAGCCTTTTTTCATAAAATATCTTCCAACAAAACCAATCATCGTAAATGGAAGAAGCAAATCCATAATCAACATAAAAATCCAAAACCCCATTGTAAACCTCCTTTACTACAAATCCCGATTTCTATTTTCGTTTCCATAGCATAGTGTACTCTTTTTTTCACCAGTAGCTTCATCCAAACCTTCACATTGAATAATGAACCCTTCTCTTTGGTATAAAAAGAAATTGCTCTGGCATTCTTCTGGTATACATTTAATCGTAAGCTAACTTTTTTTTTATCATTAACATAATCTAATAAAAGCTTACCCTATGCCACATGACTGCATTTCATCGGAGACAAAAATACCTTCTATATATTTATCATTTAGTCCTACAAATCCTTGTATCATTTTATCTGCTTCAAACACATAAACTTCGTATTGTGACATCATTTCTTTCACTAATTCATAATTACTTTTCCAGTATTGATTGGAAATAATAATGTGCTTTCAGATTTGTCTTTAACCATATGTCAGCAACTCTATCGATATCTCCGTTCAGCAACTTTCTAATCATAACAAATTTTCTCCACAACTACATCCTTTATGCTTTTCTCTTTTTTTCATTCTATCACAAGCTCACCATTAATCATTATTTTTTTGATATTTTTTCTTTTCCCCCCACTGTAAAACAGCCTCTGAGCGTTTCGTTATATAGAGGGGTACACATACAGAGCAAGATTCACCCATGTTTAACAGTATTGCCATTTGGCATCCTGTTCTCCTATGGGATTTATCTTGATGGGGATCTCCCCGTACCCCTCTCAATAACAGACGTTTCACTTGTCTGTTGGTTCCACCTAAAGGTGTTCACAGCACTATTTCTAATATCGGAAGGGACAGCCGATATTGAAATACGTGGATTCCCGGCGGGAGGAATAGTCTCAGCGAAAGGAGGAGTATGAGAACAAAAAACAAAGATAAAGAACTGAATCACAGACATTTTATAGGATTACGTCTTACAGATGTCGAACTGGATTTATTAGACCAAGGCGCTGCTTGTTTATCTGTTAGCCGATCAGAATATCTGAGGAAACTTCTATTGGAAAAGCAAATCAATCACCAAATTGAAGTTGTTGCAGACATGAATGATCTCAGAAAACTGGTCAGTGAATATGGAAAGATTGGATCAAACCTCAATCAGATCGCCAAGCATTTTAACAGTGGTGGCAGTCAGTCACGTGCTATAGAAAATGAAATCCATCAGTGCATCACGGACTTATTCCTATTGAGAAAAGAAGTACTGAAACTGGCAGGTGGTATGAATGGCAATCGTAAAACACATTAAAAGCAGAAATGCAAATTACTCGGCTGCTATCAATTACCTTCTGTTTGAACATGATGAAAAAACCGGGAAAAAGATTGTAGATGAATCCGGTCGAAGCATCTTGCGAAAAGAGTTTTATATGGATGGACTGAACTGTGATCCGATGTCTTTTGACAAAGAATGCGAACTGACAAATGCTCATTTTCATAAGAATAAGAAACGTGAAGACATCAAAAGTCATCACTACATTATCAGCTACGATCCAGCCGATGTTACAGAAAACGGTCTTACCGGAAAGAGAGCACAGGCAATCAGTTTGGAACTTGCAAAGCAGATGTTTCCCGGATATCAGGCACTGGTAGTTACTCATACCGATGGTCACAATGAATCCGGAAATATCCATACCCACATCGTCATCAACAGTGTGAGGAAGACTGCAGTGGAAAGGCAGCCATATATGGATAAACCACATGAGGAAGCCGCTGGTTACAAGCATCGTTCCACTGATAAATTCATGAGCACTTTTAAGAAAACTGTCATGGATCGGTGCCAACAGGAAGGACTTCACCAGATAGATCTTCTTGCTCCGGCTGAAAGAAAAATCACGCAGAAAGAGTATCTGGCACAGAAACACGGCCAACAAAAACTTAATGAGATCAATCAGAAAATCATCGAAGATAGTCTCAAACCAACATCCACCGTGTTCCTTACACAGAAAGAATATTTACGAAATGCGATTGATGAATGTGCTGCCACATCCAATAGTTTTGATGAATTCCAATCTAAACTTCTGGAACAATTTCAGATCTCTGTGATTGATCATCGGGGCAGATACAGCTATCTTCATCCTGATCGACAGAAGCGGATTACTGAACGTGCACTGGGAACACGATATGGAAAAGAACACCTGGAACAGACCTTCTTACGCAAGGATCCATTGACCATTCTCTACGTCAGATCTCACCTGCGCCTGGTTGTAAATCTCCAGACAAATGTGAAAGCAATGCAGAGCCCGGCTTATGCTCATCGAGTAAAACTTTCTAACCTGCAGCAAATGGCAAATACCATTATCTATGTGCAGGAGCATGGATTTGATACGCAGTCAGATTTGAAAAATACACTGCTTGCAGCAAAGCAGGAACTAAAAGAAATGCAGACACAGGTTGCTCAGCATCGGTCCGATCTAAGGATCCTCAACGATCAGATCCGTTATACCGGACAGTACTACGCAAATAAGAAAGTTTATTCCCAATTTTCAAATGCAAAGTACAAAGGAAAGTACCGAAAAGAACATGCGAAGGAAATTCAGAAATATGAAGAAGCCAGAGATTGGCTGAGATCCTTTTATCAGGATGGAAAGATGACAAGCCTAAAAACTCTGACTTTACAAAAAGAAAACTGCAACAGCAGATAGCTTCCGAAGAAGAAGCAATAAGCAGCTTGAAAGAAAAATTAAAAGATCTGGGTACTGCCGATCAGAATGTTGATGCCATTCTTCAGATGCAGATTCCGGAACCAGTGAGATCAAAAACCAAAGATCTCGAACGATAATTATCACAAAACAAAGGAGGAACTATCACATGACACAAGAAGAATTTAATGTTGTATTTGAACTTCAGATGAGAAAGTGTGCCGATATTCTGGCACATAAAAAGAAAGAATATACCGGTGATAATATTGACCGCCTCAGTGCATTCAAGATTGCTGCCGCTTTACAAAACTGTGATCCAAAAGCAGCACTGGCAGGTATGATGTCGAAACATGTCGTATCCCTTTACGATATGTGTTATTCCACTCTGTTACATTTTGACATGGAACAGTGGGATGAAAAGATTACAGACTGCATCAACTATCTGATTCTTTTAAAAGCTCTAGTAAAGGAGGAACAGGCCTATGGATCACATTGAAACAGCTATCTTAAACTGCTATGGGATCCGGGAAGCAGAACAAAATATGGTCTTTGCTGCCAGACTCACACAACACGGTCATACAATCCAGAACATGGCAGATCTGATGGATCTTTACCATCAATCCTACAGTCAGAAGACCGTAGAAAACATTGCAGGGCTTCCGCATCCAACCGTGCAGAAATTCATGGTCATTACCGTAGCTGTTGTTGGTGCAAGCAGACGCTTCCTGGCACAGATCACAAGACATCAGAACGAAGTAAAGTACATGAGTGCATCTCTGCAGTACAGCAATTATTCCGGTCATGCTGCATTTGCTATTCCATATGGAATCATGAAAGCAGATAAAGAAATCCAGGATATTTACAAGAAAAGCTGTCAGTCAGATCTGGATCATTATGCAGAGCTTTGTGAATTAGGTATTGATCATGATTCAGCCGGATATGCTACACCTCAGGGACTTCGAAACGTACTGATCATCAGCGCGACACCTTACCAGTGGAAGCATATGATTGGCCAGAACCTGCCGAAGAAATACGGATGAAACAAGGATTGTGATGCTACAGATCTGGCAAAGATTGTACAAATTAAGCCCAATCCTTTTTGCACCGGATCTTACCGGTCCATTCTGTCAGAGAGGAAGCTGCATGGAAAAACAGATGTCCTGCCAGAATCCCATTTCAAAGCTTTGGATACCGTCAGATATCTTAAAAGCAGATTATCCATTGCTCATCAGGAAGGAGGTGAGCAGCCATAAAGATTAAACTGATTGACTTTGGTCTGAAAGCAGATCATCATCCCTTCCGGCCACATGAAAATGATGCCGGTGCGGATGTATTCATGCCTTATGATTGCGTATTAAAGCCAGGCGAAGTTGCGAGAATTCCGCTTGGATTTGGTCTCATCATCCCGGATGGATTTGCCGGATATGTCTTTCCACGAAGCAGCATGGCAGCAAAAGGACTGGTATGCGAACTTCCACCGATTGACTCCGGTTACCGTGGTGAGATCCATGCCATTATCAGCAACGTGAGCACATCTTCTCAGATCATTCATAAAGACACACGCGTCGGTCAGCTGGTGATCACACCGGTTGTGATCGCAGACTTTGTCCTGGACCTCGGTGAAGAACGAGGAACCGGGGCATTTGGAAGCACAGGAGAATAATAATATGATTACATTTGGAAGAAAATTAAAACACTTAAGACAGAAAAATCATCTCACCCAGAAAGAACTTGGCATGGCTGTTGGATTTCCCGACAGCTGTGCTGATGTCCGGATTGCTCAGTATGAAAGCGATGTCCGAACACCAAAAGAGGATCTTATGAAAATCTTTGCATCAACACTCGGTGTTCCGGTTGAACTCTTTACTGTACCGGTACTCTCAGAACCTAGGGAATATGAGGCGGCGGAGTATTGGAGGTATGAGTTAGGGGCGGAACTAGATTAATTGTCATAATACTGAAATGAGGCAACGGATTTTCCGCTGCCTCGCTTTTATCATTTTGAGGGTAATTGAAAATATCCTCCTGTGTTGAGCAATCCTCTTTTTCTGCGCTTTATCTGCATATCTATATATTTCATTTTATTTCTGTTCCATCGATAAAAAGCACATATTTATCCGGATTATGAACAAGATCATAATCTTTTCCATATTCAATCGGTCTAAATTCTATTTGCATAATGGATTCGCCATTTTCGATATCTTCTTTCCAAGAATATACGGTCATATCAAGGCTGGTTGCATATCCATGATCTGTAGAAAATTTTATTGAATGAAATGAATTCTCTTTATACATTTTTAAAAGCAGTCTTGCAAATGCTTCTTTATCAGAAATATTTTTTCTGTTAGCAACTACTGTAAGATTTTCATCTCTATTCATAGAAAAACTGCCAACTACATCTGGCTCACCTTCTTTATACTTTAATAAGCTTTTCCAATTATCATTCCAACAATAATAAAAAAAACGATAGCAACAAATACAAGTGTTATATTATTTTTCTTCATTTTATTAAGTTCCTCAGAATTATATATAAGTCTTTAGAACTACTATATCATATTTTCACGTTAAACCAAATAAAAAAGAAGAGCAATAAGCCCTTCCATCTTCTTATTCATGTATTTATTCCACCAATGCCCTCACCGCATTGATAATTCTCTGTTGCTTTTCTTTAGGTAGTTTCTCTATCATTTCAGATAATTCATTCGTAACGCCAGTAACCGAATGTGTCACAACATCAATCAATAGTGTATCTGCTGAAACATCTAATGCATTTGCAATCGCAATAAAGGTATCAAGTTTTGTTACTTTCAGTCCTCTCTCTATAACACTTACATGAGTTGGACTTAAGTTTACCAGTGCTGCCAATTCTTCTTGTGTAAGATTCTTAGCTTCCCTTGCAGCTTTTATTCTCTGACCAACCGCCTTTAAATCCATTGTGACACCTCCTTTAGAACGATAATTCGGTCTAAAAATAGTATAACGATTGATCTTTAAAACATACAGAATCTACAGATTGTTAACTTGTTCTTTAGAACTATTTTAAATTAAAAAGGCCCAAAAGGGCACTTTCCCTTTTGAGCCTATACACTTTATCAACTAACGTATTTTGCTTTCATTTTTCCTCATGGTCATGAGGCTTTTTTCTCTTAAATCGCATTCTATGAATCCTTCAATTGCTCTTTCTGTTCTTCAATAATTCGTTCGGTTGCTTTATGAATTCTATCCTTGGAATAGGGTGGTCTTAAATTCAATGATAACCGTCCCTTTCTGATCATATACGTTTCACTGCCATCCTCCGAAGCCCCTTTCAACCAGCAATCATCCGGATACTTCTCAGCGAATGCCCGTAACCGTTTCTGTAAGCTCTGATTGAAGGTATACACATCATAGAATCCGTCATCTTCATTGGTCAGAATAATCGTTCTTTTTCACACTTTAACCTTCGCATATTCTACCCCCGCTTTCTTTCCATTTCCTGATCCAGGTATTTGGGTATTGGTTTTCCGGACCGGCGAGCAATGGCAATCTGTTTCTGATGCAGACGTTTGATCACGGATCTTCGTTTCTTAGGTTTTCCATCCTGTTGATTTCGGGAGGTCTGATTGTTGCTGCTAGCATCAGAGGTCTTTTCCTGATTCTTCTTCTGATTATTCACCAGACCGTCCACCATATCATAATTGGCTTCGGTACCAGATTCTCTGCTTCGTTCATAAGTGCCGTTCTGGTAGAATTTCTGGTAATGTTCCAGACGGATTTTACCATCTTGTTTTAGCTGTTCGACCAGATTTAGCGGTACCTGCTGTTGGATGTAATCATGGATCTTTTGTTTTGTCTTTTCATCGAATTTCTTACATTCTTCGACAACCATTTTTCCATAGGCATCCAGGATAACACCTGGGCCTGATCTCGGTATACCTGATGTTCCATCAAATAAAACTGTTTTCCATCAATAATGATGGTGTCTGTTGCAATCCAGTTCCCCTTTTTCCCATCAATCTGATAATTCTCAGTTTCCATAGTGATCAGTGCACCGGATGTGTTGATACGAATAAATCCGGCCAGATACTGTGGATAGTTCTCATCTACATAGTAGCAGCTGATTTCTCCATTCTTGTTCAATACGAGCACGTCACTGACTTCGCATTGATTTTTCGTCCGTTTCCAGATGTCAGCGACTTTTTCATTTTCCTGCATTTCATGAATCGAGATTAATCGGTAATTTTCGACAGTAATCGACACATTCTGCTGTCTTGCCTCTTGATATGGCAGATGCCACAGTGCTTTTCCTGCTGTCTGCTGATCTACTCGGTAGACTGCAAATTGATTAAGCTTCATAGGCATCGTCCTCCAAGTTATTCAGATAATAATTCAGATCCAGAGAATAGTAGTATTTGTCTTCGATCTGCTGTAATTTTCCAACTGTAGAATTGATGATCTCAATCATTTCATCATTCTCAGGATCACTTTCTTCCTGTTCCAAAACTTCCAAAGCTTCTTTCAGTGTTTGGATTGTTTCTTCCTTTGTGTGCTGCTGGAAGATAGCAGTAATAGTCAGTTCGTTTTCTTCCAGGTTTACATTTCTCATAGGCTCATTTCCCCCCTTTTCTTTTTCGGTATTGGTTTCATCTGTATATTCAGCTCCTTCTCGTTTTTTTCTTTGCTTATATTTTTTTCGTTATCCACTTTCTTATTGGATTCCAGAGGATTTTCCACATTTGAATGTCTTTCTTCCAAGTACTTTTCCACACGACTGATTGCATTTTGCACATAAGAATTTTCTCTAAATCCAGGAATCGAATTCAAAAATTCTTTCTGTATTTTTCCTTCAATCATCAGACTCTGCATTCCTTCATAATCACTTCCGTCTTTCAAATCAAAGCCAACACATTTCAGTCCATGCATACGTTCTGATGGGATTTTCTCATAAGCTTCCAAAGCTTCCGGTAATGTCAGGTCATAATGTACTTCACCCATTACAGGAAATTCTGCGCATTCTGCAGCATAGAAGCTGATACAGGTGAGATCATTTTCATAATCCACATTTTCTATTTCCGGGACAATATCGAGTATTTTTTCTCTTTGGACTGCAAAGTCTGAAAGTTCTGCAAATCCAAATCGATCCACGTAATATGCCTGCATATCCCCACCACGGTTTGTAATGATAACATCACTGACCGACATAGAATGTGCTTTATAATCTGCCGGTGGATTATCGTTGAATACGGCATACAAATCATCCAGCTTTTCATTTTCATGTAATCTGCCAGAATAGACACATTTATAATTTGCTGCATCGATTGTAATGCCATCTTCTTTGACCATTGCCATATTCATAAACAAATGTTGTTTTCCCGGTGTGCCTTCATCCACATGGTAAATCGCATAGCGGTCACCATTACCTCTGAACATTTCTTCCTCTAGGGTATAATCAAACTTAAATGGATACAAAGCCCGATCAACTCTTTCCGAAATATCCGTTCCTTCTGCAATCGTATCTTCCAGCCAATCTTTGATATCTCCCCATGATTCAAACTGCAAATACCCAGCAATTTCATGCGTCCCATCCGGTGCCAGTACAATATGTCCCGGTTCGCTTTCCCGATAATCATAGCGGTATCCGGCTGCTTCCAGTGCATCTACCAGAATGCCGTATTTTTCATGTAATTCTGTTTTTTGTTTTTCTTCAAGAATGATTTCCAGTTCTTCTGTAAGCTGATCGATCATTTCACCGGCTGTCTTGCGGATCACATCCATAGATGCTTTCATTTCCCGGCTACTGCTCCAACCTGCAATATAAGGAAAACTGTAATCCGATGTATCCAAACCAAAGGAAGAACACACACAGTAAGCAACTGATTCTGCTTCAACCTCTTTTGTTAGACGGTCTTTTTCTACACCCAGGCTTTCCATGATTTCCTTGTCATGCAGTTTAGCATGGGCTGTTTCATGAATAGTAGTCTTTAAGGTCTGACTTTCACTGAGCCCTTTTTTGATCACGATTTCCTTGTCTGCATTGTGATAATATCCATTGGCATTGCCATCGATCTCATCGAATCGAATCGGCACTGGGGATATTTTCTGAATAGCCTGCATGAAAGAATCAAAATCCTGTACAGCTGCAGTCAGTAATTCCGGTGCTAGTGTCTGGATTGGTTCCCCGGATGTCTGAGCAATATCAAAGACGGTAACTGCTTTAAAATGTGGAACTGTAACTTCCACTTTTTCAGTCTTAGGTTTTCCATCGGTTCCCATGATCGGTCGCTGATTTTCATCCAGGACCTCTTTTTCCTTCATTTTCTTATATGGTGCTGGTGCGATGATCGTAATTCCTTTTTCGCCTTTCATGACCTGTCTACCCATGGACTGCCAGTTTTGTAGCTGGTAACAAGTGTGGCATCCGGTCGCTGCATGGCGATCAGCATTGTATTATTAAAGGAATAATTGTGAAACTTTGCCATGGTTTTAAGAAATTCCTGATAGCGGTTACTTGTAAAAAGTTCTTCCACACCGGATTCCAGTGACTGCATAATGCTGTCCATATCTTTTCCCTGAACCGGCAGTGGAATAGTAGTAGTTTTATTTTGTTCTGTCATAATACTCCTTTCCAAAAACGCCCCACGACATTGTGCTTATGCCGCAGGGCTTTCTATTAGTTGATGAGATGATTATTTTTTATTAGAGTTCCATATCGTGCTTCTTTGTTTTCGGTTTCTGATCTGGCTGTTCTTTTCCTGCTTTCTCTGTTTTTGCAGTCTGTGCTTCTTTTTCTTTCTGACGTTCTGTGAATCTATCTGCCTTTTCAAAGACATGATCCTTTGTATCAAAGTGATATACATCATTGGTAAGACGTTCTGCAGGGGCTACCTGAGTGGCATTGACTTCTTTTACCATATCTCTTAACATTTCTGCATCCACTTGCCCGTCATCTGGCAAGACCAGCATTTCATGGATGGATGATGGCAAAATGAAGAAATCATTTCCAAGAAGTTCCCCCATGCTATCCATGAATTCCGGATAAAAGATCACACCGGCTCCATCAATTCTGTCTGTATTCGTAACAACAAAGAATGTCGGCATCTCGCTTGATTCCTGCAATGTTTCCTGCAGCATTTCACGTTCATCCGGTGTCAGCATGAGAATATTTTTCTGGTACATTTCATCTATCAATGCACCTATACTTGATACCTCCGGAGCCATGACACGCGGTGAACTTTTCATCGCATCTTCATGAAGCTGTTCTGCAGAGATTCCATACTGTTCAAGCAGATCATTCTTGATAAACATGGAACTTAATCCATCCTGATCCTTGCCTACTGCCACATGATAGGTGATTGCGAGATCTTCCTTTAGCTGGTGTGGCGCATTTTCGAGGACTTCCTTATTTGCTTCGGCTGATGATACACGGATAAACAGCTTGTCCTTCACATCTTCATAATTTAAAATAGCTTTCAGATCAACCTGTATCGGTGCCTCAATAACTATATCTGCAATCTTTCTGCATACAGTTTCCATTGTTACGCCAGGCTGTGCTTTATATGCTTCATACAGTTGATTAAGATTAATCGTCGGGGTAAGCATCTCACCTTCTTTTCTCACCATCAATCCCGTATAGGCACGGTTCAGTTTCTGACACTCCATCGTTGATACTTCTGCATTCTCATAATCCTTTGGTAAAAAGAGTCTGATATTGTCCTTTACTTCATTTACAAATTCATTAAAATTCATTCTTCGTTTCCTCCTCTAATCTGTTTTCTTATTTCTTTTTGCTTTTGTTTTTTGGTTTCTTTTTTGGAAAGGATAAAGAAAAATTCACCTTTCCGGTTTCATCTGCATCCATATGAAGATCTGCCTCAAAGTACATATTCTTCTTTCTGGAATACAGGTCTTTTACATGCACACATCCACTTTTCAGAAGTTCTGCAGCCATCTTTTTATCCATGGTTTTTTCCATGCTCTGCAGATAGCGGTTATCTTTCCAGAGAGCAAAGTGACAATCATGGTTGCTACAATAGAAGTTGGTTTTGCTTTCATATACCAGGCTTCCACATACCGGACATGTTCCAATGCTTTCTCTGGTCTGAAATCTTCTTGTTTCTTCTTCGGAAATCGCATCGCATCCATTCAGCATCATGGTCAGCATGTTTTTGATCCCGGTCATAAACTGTTCCGGTGCAATCTCTCCATGCTCCATCAAAAGCAACTGGTTTTCCCATTCTGCAGTCATACTTGCAGATTTCAGGAAGTCTGGCAGGATCTCAACAAGGACTTTTCCATCATCTGTTGGAAGGATCTGTTTTCCTTTTCGGGTGGCATATTGGGAATAGATCAGTTTCTCGATGATACCGGCTCTTGTTGCCGGAGTTCCTAATCCTTTCTTTTCCGTATCTTCATCGAATTCCTTATTTCCAGCTGTTTCCATTGCCGCAAGGAGAGTATCTTCGCTGTATGGTTTTGGTGGCGATGTAAAATGTTCTGTCTTTTCTGCAGCTACAGCATAGAAAGTCTGTCCCTGGGTTACTTTCGGCATTCTCTCTTTCATTTCCTGATCCGGATCTACGATTGCCATGCGGTCCTTATTCTTGAAGCAGTTTTCAAAGAGTTTCCATCCATCCTGCAGAACAATCTTTCCTTTTGCTTTGAAGATTTCTCCCTGGCATTCCACTTCAATCTCTGTTTCCTGGTAAATGTGATCCTTACTCATTGCCATGACCGTATGGACTGCGATCAGGAAGAGAATCTTTTCTTCCCAGGATTTCAGTTCATCAAGATGGCTGGATGCAAGCTCCATCGTTGGGATGATTGCATGGTGATCTGTCATTTTGCTGTTATTCATGACTTTCTTCACATCTGGCTGCTCCGGCTGATCAAACGGACCTGTCAGCTGATATTTCTCATAAATCTGACGAACCACATTTCTTGCGGTCTGTTCCATATCTTCTGTCAGATACTGGCTGTCTGTTCTTGGATAAGTGATCAGTTTCTTTTCGTACAGGCTCTGAGCGGTATCCAGTGTCTGTTTGGCTGTCATTCCATAGATACGGTTTGCTTCTCTCTGCAATGTGGTCAGGTCATAAAGTTTTGGTGCTTTTACTTTCTTTTCCGTTTCTTTTACTGCAGTGACAATAGCTTCATTTCCATGGCACCTGCTTCTTAACTGTTCCGCCTCATCCGGATCAAAGATTTTTGGCTTTACTGCCGGAATTCCGTCACAATCCAGTTCTACATTGAAATACTTTTCTTTCTGGAAATTGCTGATCTGTCCGGCACGTTCCACCAACATGGCAAGTGTCGGTGTCTGAACCCTTCCAACGGTCAGCTTTTTGAAGTACTTTGTGGTGTAAGCTCTGGTTGCATTCATTCCTACCAGCCAGTCAGCCTGAGAACGGCATACAGCAGCTTCGGCCAGATGTCGGTATTCCTCTGCGGATCTCAGATGCTGCATTCCATCAAGGATTGCTGAATCTTCCAGAGAACTGATCCATAATCGTTTCACCGGCTTTTTACTTCCGGATAAGTCATAGACATGTTTGAAGATTAATTCTCCTTCACGTCCGGCATCACAGGCATTTACGACGTATTCAATTTCCGGACTGTTGAGCAGTCTTTTTAAGATATAGAACTGATCTTTCTTATCTTCTGAGACTGTAACTTTCCAGTCTTTCGGGATGATCGGGAGATCTTCATATCTCCACTGGTTAAATTTCTCATCGTAAGCATCCGGTGAAACATATTCGGCCAGATGTCCGAAACACCAGCTGACCATACAGTCGGTTCCTCGTAAATATCCGTCTTCTCGTTCCTGTGCTCCAATCACTTCTGCGATTGCTCTTGATACACTTGGTTTTTCTGCAATTACTAAATACATGATGTATTACCTCCTTCATATAACGAAACGGAGAGAGCATGTTTTACAGCCCCCTCCGCTAAAAAAGTTTATTTATTTTTCATTTTCTTCAAAATCTTCGTCTTCAGACTCTTCCTCATCCGGAACTTCTTCCAGTCCACCTGTTTCCAAACCTTCCGGCTGATCATCCTCATCTTCCTCTTTTTTAGGTTTATAGATCTTGAAGTAGTAGTAAGCTGCCACACCGCCGAAAGCCAAAATCAGGATTGTTGCCATTGCACCCATATTGGTTTTTGCAGATGCTGTTTTCTCCGGATCAATGGTAGCTTCCTTGTCTACATCCTCATTATTTGTTTCATCCAGCACTACCTTTGATTTATCTGGCTGTGGTGTTACGACAGTAGCAGTGCTGTCTTTATCCAGAAATTCGGACAGATCATTCTCATCAATCTGGGATAACATATAGACATTCTGTGATGTGGCACTACGGTCGATCACGATATAGAAAGTGTTGTTATTCTTCGTTGTAACCGTAAGAAATTCCTTTGTGGAATCATCGGTAATGTCATCCTTGACTTCACCATTGCCAGGTGTCGTAAATGCAGTTCCCTTGCCTGTTCCATCTTCCGGCAGCACCTCGTTTGTGTTTGTCGCCTCGTCCTTTTTCTCTTCTTTGTCTGTTGACTGTTCCGTCTGAGTTGTCTCTACTTTGGATGCCTCTGCCGATTCATCCACATAGGCAAATGCTGTGGTTGATGCTGTAAAAAGCATCATGACTCCCAACAGCAGTCCTGCCATTTTCTTATTCATTTTCTTCCATTTCACCATTCTGATATTCCTCCTTATTTTCTTCTGTGAATACAAAGGAGCCTGAACCTTCATCGTCAGACTCCCTGCTTACCTGAAATTTAACTTTTCCACTCTGGATACCATCCAAAAGATCATATAACTGATCATTATCCATCTTCATACCACGGATGCACCTGATCATCTCATTGTCCTCTTCCTGCTTTAATGCAGCCTGGACACCCCTGAGATATTGCTGTAGATCCGATCTTTTTCTCTGTCTTGGCAATCTCATCCAGATATTTTTTAATCTTTTTATTCAAACTTTCACCTCCCTTCGTTCACCCCTTTATGGCAGTCTTCCAAAGCACATGAAGTGTTGCTGCCAGTAAGATGTACTGATACTTGAGTAATGGATCGGATCCCCGCAATGGATCATCATATTATTACCGACATAGATACCCACATGGCTTGCACCGGATGTGTTATACGTTCCCTGGAAGAAGATCAGATCTCCTGGTTTTGCTTCTTGCGGTGATACATAAGTACATACGCCTCTTAATCCATCCGCGGTTAATCGTCCATAGTTCCAGCCATTACCACAGTGGTTAATGACATAGGATACGAATCCTGAGCAGTCAAATCCGGACGGAGAGTAGCCACCCCATACATAAGGTACTCCCAGATATTTTTCCGCTTCCCGGATCATCCGGGCAAATTCTTCATCCTGCAGTGCTTCTGGTGGAATCTCATAGCTCATTCCATTACCGCCTGATCCACTGGTCACATTGTTTACATCCCACAGATAATTTCTGTTTCCATAGGTCATATTTAATGCATTGTAAATGATCAGCTGCTCGGCATTCAGATTGGCTCTTGCCACAGCATCAAAGCTTCCATTTGTCAATGTCACATATAGGATCTTCTTGGTGCTTGTACTGGTAACGGTTACTTCCTGACTGCCATTGTCATCTGCGATATAGGCTTCCCAGGTCTGATGTCCATGAGCAGAAGCGGCCACGTGGTTATCATAATAAACGTCAAACTGCACACCATATCGTGCAAAGGCTCCGGTATCCTCAACCGTGTATTCCACACCATTCATTACTACCTTTGTTCCCATTGGTACAAACGGATTGGAAGCATCTACAGCAATGGTATGATTTGCAGTTGGATATGCTCCACTGGCAGTTGGACCTCCGGACCATACACCACAGCAGATTCGACAATTACAATATCCGCTTGTCACTACCTGTCCTAGTGATTCTCCGACTCGAACATTTCTGGTTTCTGTCACCGTTTCTGTTCGACCTTCCGTATTCAGATGATATTGTGCTTCAAAAAGAGCTTGCAGTTCATTTTCAACATCTGAGTACGTCCAGTCCCCATATTTTGCGGTAAGATACGAGATAAGATGGTATGGATTATGACCAATCTCAGCAATGTTGTACTGATACTCATCATAATTTGGATGTCTTCGTTCCATCTCATTGATCTGCTGATTCAAGGCACTTTCCAAAGCAGCATATCTGTTTTCGGCAGCATAAATATCCTCGTCTGAACTTGGATACGTTGTAATACCGATCACAGATCCAGCACCCTCGATAGAAGCACTGCAGCTCCCCAGAGATACCGCTATGACAAGAAAAAGAAGCGCAAAAATACCGATGCCTGCGAACATGGCACGATTACGCTTTATGATCTCTTTCAAGGCGATCTTTGCTTTTACCGTCATGTTCTCGACACCGGCAATGGTTGTTGCTCCACCCAGACTGCCAGCGGATTTTCCGGCTCTGGCTGCTCGGTAAGCATCCTTATATCGTTTTTTCTGGAAGAAGCGGTTATAGAAATGTCTCTTTTGTTCGGCTTTCTTTACCGTTTCTGCATTCTTGACTCCTTCCATACTTTCTGCAGAACCAAATTTCAGTTTCTTTTCTACGGTAGCCTCACGATAACCTCTGCGATGGGTTTTCACATCCGTCCGTTTGCTGCGGATCTGAGCATGACGCAGACCACGTAACGCAGCTTCTGTTTCACGCTCTGCAAATCTGGCACTTTCCACACCTGCATTTTCATCTGTTTCTTCCTCTTCGGAAGTGACTGCTTTCATGCCAGATATAACAGCTTGTGTGGCAATGTATTTCCCGGCTGTCCCTCCCGGTTTCATGCCAGCACCTTTCACCATCTGATTTCCTTCATCATCAAAGGATAATCTTCCGGCTTGCCTGTTCTTTGGTCATCTGTTTTTGCAACTGTTTCTTCCGAATGGATTTCTTTTGACTGTTCAGATTGTTATCATCATCCGGGATTTTTTCATGACGATGCAGTTTCTTCTGGTAGGCAGACAACTTATCATGCGATGTATCTTTTGTTTTATTATCCGTTACATCTTCTGTTCCGTTTTCTACTGAATCTTCGAATATCTCCTGCCGGGCAGATGATTTCCGGATCTTTTTCATCTGCAGTCGTTTCCCTTTTCCCGATTTTGCTTCTTCATTCTCAGCCTTTTTTCGTTCCCGTTCCGGAACAAATTCTTCCTTATTTTCCGGTCGTCCTCGACTCCTGTGACTGATATCTTTTACACTACCATCACGAAGATTTTCTTCTGTCAGACCATCCCTGGTCATCTTTGCGACCTTTTTATCTTTGCCTTTAAATTCTTTTCCAGCTATAGGTCATCACCTCCTGGCACAACTCTTTCTGTACTCATTCAGTTCCTGGCGTCCTATAATCGGGATACCAGGATAACCATCTGCCTGTGTCCTGATTGCTGGAGAGCTCGCCTGGATATGAAATACCCAGTTCAATTCACTCGGATCTCTCGGCCAGAAACCATTGATCAGCATAGCCTCCTTGAACTGATTGTTGTGCAGATGGATCTGGGTACGTTTATACAGAACTTCTTTCAGATCATCACTGGTAAGATGCGGATAGATTTTCTGTGCCGGATAAAAATTCCAGAATACCCAGTCAAGGATAATGTTCTGTGTTTCCAGTGGAAGTTCATACAGATGATGATCATCATTGACTGTATGAACACGGTATCCAGGCTGTGCATTTTCCAGATTTTTCATCTGAATGTAAGGATTATCCTGGTTCCACTGCCTGATTCGGATCTTATCGATTTCCTTCATGCTTTTCCGCCTCCATTTCTTTCTCTCGTTTTTCAACTTCTTCCGGTTTTGTAGTCATCAAACTGTACAGCTTCAAGTTCTTATCGAACTTGTCCTTAAATGGAATAATTGTTGTTCCATAGAAAAGAAGTCCTTCTCCTTCCCCAGAATTCGTCACATAAGACAACTGATATGGGGAAATATTCAGCTGTTTTGCAAGGATCTGTCTGTCACCTGCAGCCTGGTTCAGCATCAGGATAAAATCACTGTTCTCAAAGATATTTTCAATTTCCCTGCTGGCAAGAAGATCTTTGATATTCTGGGTGATACCACTTGGAATACCACCCCATTTACGGAATCGCTTCCAGATTTCTACGGAATAAGCTGCTGTCTGTTCTTCTTTGAGCAGAAGGTGGAATTCATCGATATAGTACCTGGTAGATTTGATGCCACGGTTGATTGTAACTCTGTTCCATACCTGATCCTGGACGATGAGCATTCCGATTTTCTTCAGCTGCTTTCCAAGTTCCTTAATATCAAAGCAGACAATACGGTTATTCAGTTCCACATTGGTTCTATGGTTGAATACTTTCAGTGATCCATTTACATAGATTTCCAGTGCTGTTGCAATTCTCTGGGCCTGGGGTTCTCTGCTTTCTGAGGCAATCATACAGGTCACCAAGGACCGGCATATTTTCCGGTTTTGGATCTGCAAAGTACTTCTGATACACCAGTGGAAGACAACGGTCGATCACTGATTTTTCCTCTGCTTCAATACCATCCCTGCTTCCCATGATCAGCTCACATAAGGACAGGACAAAATCGGATTTTACACCAAGTGGATTGTCATCATCGGAATAATCCATATTGATATCCATCGGATTGATATAATCCTTACTGGTCGGTGAAATGTGTACGACCTGTCCGCCAAGTGCATGGACCAGTGGATAATACTCACCCTCCGGATCTCCGATGATAATGTCATCCTTCGTGACAAAGAAAGCGTTGGTGATTTCTCTTTTTGCAGCAAAGGATTTACCGGATCCAGGTGTACCAAGGATCAATCCATTCGGGTTTTTCAGCTTTTTACGATCCACCATAATCATGTTGTTGCTGAGTGCATTTAATCCGTAATACAGGGATTCTCCTGCCATAAAAAGTTCCTGAGTGGTAAACGGTACGAAGATAGCAGTGCTGGTCGTGGTCAGTGCACGTTTGATGGGGATATGATTGACTCCCAGCGGAACACTGCTCATCAGTCCTTCTTCCTGCTGATAGTCCAGACGTTTCAGTACACAGTTGTATTTCTGTGCAATTCCGGCAGTCTGGAAGATGGCATTGTCCAGTGCCTGTTTGGTCTTTGCGGTATTTAAAAAGAGCGCTGTTACAAGGAACATACGCTCATTTCGTGACTGCAGGTCTTCTAACAGACGCTTAGCTTCTCCGCCATACGTGTTCAGATCCGATGGAATGATATCCATATCGTATCCGGCCCGGACTGCTTTTTTCTGTTCTTCGATTTTCATACGGTTGATATCCGTCACTTTGCTTTTTACCAGCTTGATTGCCTTCATCTGATCCACAGACTGGACATGCAGGTTGACGATCAGATTCTTATCAATATCCAGAAATTCTGCCAGCATTTTATCTGTAAGCTCTGGTGCCAGGATCTGTAAATAAGAGACTGCTCCGATGGTATTTCCCATCTGGAACGTATTTCTGTCTCGGAATACAAAACTGGTCGGTGCCACATAATCCTTTGTATTGAGTCCTGTCCGGATCATGGAACCATAATCAAACTGGAAGTCTGTCATGATATCCGGATTGAAAGTCTCATACAGTATCTGCAGACGTTCCACGCCATTCAGCGGATATGCCGGAACTCCAAGGATCTTGAAGTTGTTCAGGATATCTGATTCAATACGTTCCAGCTTTGGCTTTGCTTCCCGGATATTATCCGCTTCGATGGAAAAGGTGATATATTTTGACTTCACCAGACCGTTGTTTCCTTTTGCCAGCTGCTGTTTCAACATCTTTGCGTATTCCATACGGACATCATCAAAGCATCCTCCTGTGGTCGGATCCGGATGACCTGCTCAAACTCCTTCATGCTGCTCTTATGGTTGATAAAGCTCAGCTGAAAATGGATGCTGCTGTCAAAGTAATTGAGGAAGTCACACCAGTTTTCAAAGATTGCATTTTTATCTTCATTCTGAGCCAGCTGGTAGTTGATGTCATAAAAGCGGATACACTTAGAATAAGTTTTTCCCTGTACCCTGCAGATTCCATCTCTTCCCATTTCCTTATAAGCGATCGACTGCTGGACGGACAGTTTTTTCTGCCTGCGTTTTTCCTCCTGCTTTTCTTTTTTCTTTTTCTCTTTTCTGTCTACTTTTTTGTATCCGGTATCTGCGACAGTTTTCTTATTTTTCTTTTTTCGCAACCGTTTTTCCTCCTTTCGGTTTTCCTGTATCCGGAGACTGTCTGATCTGTTCCGGATCTGTCTCATAATAGTTTTCAGTTTCATATTTTCTAACGGGTGAACGAAGAAACTTCACCCGGATCATATGCATCAGAACATCTTCCAGATGCATCCCGTCTTTTTCGTACATGGCAAATAAAAATGCCGGTAACATCAAAAGCACCATGACTGTTGCTGCATTACTGTTTCCCATCACATTACGCAAGAGGAAATAGCTTGGAATTCCCATTGCAGCACCTATCCCGATACAGATCAACTGTCTTTTGGTCAGGTTAAATGCTACTTTATTCTTTACCTTCGTTAAATCTTTCGGTACGCTGACATATGCCATGATTTTCACTCCTTCCTGTAATTTAGTGCGCGTTAAATATCGACTTACTTAAGGATGCCGTCTTAAAGAGGCTATAGCATAAGATTACTGTGTAAGCCATAACGCCAAATAATGAAGAACTCAGATTATCTGAATACTGGATACCTGCAACAAGCACTGCATAGATTGCAACGCATACCATCATCAGAAATGCCTGGAAAGCCAGGGCAAAGAGTCCTCTGAAATAATTTGTGCCGATCTGTCCCCATTCTCTGTTGCTCATAGTTGCGAATGGAATCGGCGCAACTGAGGTATATAGGTAAATCTCTATCATACGTCCATACATGATCACTGTGATCAGTACAGACAAGATCTTCATACAGAAGCCGACGATAAGGGTTTCCAGCGCCAATACAACAAGTTCTCCGATTTCCATACTTTCCAGTGTTGTGGAAAGATCCGTCAATGCCGAAGAAATATCAATGGCGGTACTTCCTGTGATAACACCGGCCGCAGAATTAACTACGTGCTGACCCACATCGAATACCGCCATTGTGATCGTAAATGTGTTACTCACCAGATATACAGCGATCCCACATTTTTACGAAGTACTTGAAAAACATCCAGGTATCAATATCATGCATGTTGTTGCGCTCGGTCAGCATAGAAATCAATTCGTAGCAGAGTACGAGTGTGATAATAATACCTGCGATCGGCATGATCACGGAATCCGATAAGTTCCGAATCATACTGAATATGCTGCCATTCCACCCTTGCGGGGTCTGTCCAACCTGGGTGGCAATCTCACCGGTCTTTTGATTGACATCAGTAAACATCGTGTCCAAGTTGGAAGTGATCATCCCGGTTAAGAGTTCCCTCATCCATTCCTCAATCGCATCAAAAATCTGACTGAACATGGATCTCTACTCCTTTCTCTTAACCAAATAATCCACTCAGAAGCGGGATCAGTTGTGTTCCGATCAGGATAACACCACCACCGCTCATCAGCTGCTTAATTCCCTGGGATTTTGCACCCGGGTTGTCGTTTCCATAACCTTCCATCAGGTTGATTACACCCCAGACACCAAGACCGGCACCGATTGCAACGACCAGTGTCTGAAGGATATTGATTGCACTGCTAAAAAAAGCCATAATCAAATGTATGAACAAACGCTTTTTCTTATGGTCTGTAAGCGTTTGGCTCTACTCCTTTCCCTTTTATTCAGACCTTTTTGTACCCTTATCAGTAGTAGCAGGGTGCTCGAATTCTTTCTTTCATATCAGTCCTCACCTTCCTCAGCTTCAATCACTGATACGTCTTCTTGTGTTACAGTTACTTCATACATTTCAAATTCTGTATCTTTCGACATCACCAGTCGGTGTGCCAGATATTTTTCGACATCAAACGCATTATTCTTATTAAAATCGGCAAGCTCTTTGTACCGTTTATGCTTTGTGATGTCATATTTGTTGCTTAAAAACGGCCGGACTCCTCGAAGCTGTAAGATACATTTTTCTCCATCCATGACCGCCAGCTCATCTCTACTCATCAGTTCTTTTCCAGTCTTTTGATAGTTCAGTCCATAGGACCGGTTGCTGCCTCTGGTGTCTGATGTGTTGTAAAGATCAATGGTTTCCTTTCCCAGGGTTTCTGATATTTCTTTCAGTGTGGAACTTTCCTTTCCCGCCCAGGAAAAGAACAGTGTCACAGTTACCTGTAATCGTCTCAGCAGCATCCTTATAGATGGTTTTCAGCTGAGATTGTGACTGCAGAATGATAGAAGCGGAAATTTCCCTGCTTCGGATCGTAGCAATCAATTTGTCGAATTTTGGGATCTGTCCGATATTGCTGAACTCATCAAGAAGCAGCCGTACATGATAAGGGAGCCTGCCTCCATGCTCATCATCCGCTTTATCACAAAGCAAGTTAAAGAGCTGGGTGTACATGATCGCTACCACAAAGTTGAATGTATCATCGGTATCGCTGATGATGACAAACATGGCTGTTCTCTGATCACCGATCATATCCAGTTCCATTTCGTCATACGACATGATTTCTCTTAGTTCCTGAATGTCAAATGGTGCAAGTCTGGCACCACAGGAAATCAAAATCGATTTTGCAGTTTTGCCGGCAGCAAGCTTGTACTTGCGATATTGCCTTACTGCAAAGTGTTCTGGATTTTCTGCTTCCAGCTCTTCAAACAATTCATCTACTGCATTTTTAAATTCTTCATCATCCTCCCTGGTCTCACTGGCATTGATAAATTCCAACAGAGTAGAAAAAGTTTTGTTCTTCTTCCGGCGCCTCATACCAGATATATCCGATCAGTGCAGAATACAAAAGACGTTCCGCTTTTGACCCAGAAATCTTCCGTTGATTTTTTTCGCCCTCACCCTTGGTATTTGCGATAATGGTATTGACCAGCTTTAAGATGTCTTTTTTCACTCCGTATATAATGGAACGGATTGTAATGCATGGACTTTTTTAAAGTTGATTGTATTTAGCACCTTGATCCGGTAGCCTCCATTTACCAGCATCTTCCCGCATTCAACAATGATCGTTCCCTTCGGATCAGTGACCACATAGGATACGTGATCTGTCATCTGCATAAGGTTGGGCTTCACATAGAATCTTGTCTTACCAGATCCGGAACCACCGATAACGATCACATTCTTATTTCTGGCATACTTCGGAGCTTTTGGCCGGCTGTTCATGGTCAGACGTTCTGTTTCTGTGAGGATGACATTGTTTTCAAAAACCGGATCCATAAAGGGTTCGATATCTTTTCTGTTTCCCCATCTTGCAGAGCCATATTCCACACCCTGCCGGAACTTCTTTGCATTTTTAGAACGATAGTAGACCACCAGCTTTAATGCACCTGCAACCAGAACACCTACTGTAAGATCCTGCAAAGCGATACTTGGCAGCCAGCTTAAAAATGCCAGTCGGAAATTGACTAACATCACGCCAAGTCTCTGGACCATGCTTTCTCCCAGGCAATGCCGGTACAGCCAGGATCCTTTATCTGCTACATAGAAGATAAAGAAATATGGGAGATTTAAGATCACCAGCCGTTTGACCTGGATCTTCTGTAATTTTTCCCGGATCATCGTTCCTGACCTCTGGATTTTTGTCTCTGCTTCACACGCTGGCGGTGCTTTGCTTTTCTTTCTACAGATTTCTGCAGTTTCTTTCTGACCGATGGTTTCTTCACCTGTTTCTTTTTCAGTTCTACTCCGGCATATTCCCGGAAAGCCGCTGTCATCACATCCACATCTTTAGCCTTAAAGAAGACCAGATATTTCGGTGGATCCGCACCGACTTCTTTTTTCAGGCTGTAATCAATCCCGTATTTTCTTGCCACACGGTCAAAGGATTTGATATTTTCATCTGTGATCTTTATGTTGGAAAGCTGTACTCCCTGTGCATTCAGCTGCTTGATGGTCTGCTTTCCATGTGGCTTTTTCTTTTCAATCTTTTTTCGGGCTTTTTCCCTTCCTTTCTCCTGAGCTCGTCCGGTCTTTTCAGCCATTTTCACCTGCGTTGCTTTCTGTTTCCTCCGGTTGTCCATTTCCAGGAACTTCCGAAGGGCTGCTTTTAGCACACTGGCAGTGATCTTGACTCCCTGGATGCTCAGGCTGATCACTTTCTGATTTACTTCTTCCTGCAATTACCCACGTCCTTTCTTTCCTTTCATTTCAGAATGAAGACGGGCAATACAATATCCGATGCATGGAACATGTTTTCCATACGGACAGCCACCACATGGTGTTGTTTTTACTGCTTTTTTCTTTTCAGGAAGCAGATAGTGGCACTGTTTCAAGCTACAGCCTTTCTTTTTGCCTCCCCACCAGTAACAGTACTTACAGGACCATGGCTTTTTTTTTCTTCGCTGTACTTTCTTCCTTCTATAGCTGCATTTGGTTCTATGATCAGATCTTTATTTGTCTTCATTCTGTTCTTCCTCTTTTTCTCATGATTTCTGTCAGTTTTTTCTCTGCCTGACTTCCGGCAGCAATGAGACAATACAAAACTGTAAATATTGCCGCTGCTCCCAGAAGAGCAACAAAAATAATGATATTTCTCATGGTTTCTCCCATCTAAAAAAGCGTCCACAGATTCCTTTCGGTTTCCATGAACGCTCATTCTTATTTGATTAGTGTTTCTTTTTTTTCTCATAAATGCAAGGGCTCCTGTACCAGTCGCACCAATGCCGAGAAGTATAAACCACAGCCACAGATTGGTGTTATCCCCAGTCTTTGGTGAATCACTGACAGGTTTTCCACCATCCGGTGTCTTTTCTGCCGGTTTTTCCTCATCTACCATGGTTACATGCTGTACTTCACTAGTATCCTTTACTTCGAATTCCACATCTTTTGCAACCAGATAGCCATCCGGTGCTGTTTCTTCACGGAGAGTGTATTTTCCGATTGGAAGCATTTCGATGTAATGTGCTTTCTCTGTACTGGTCCAGCTTTCGACAACTTTTCCATCCTGATCAAGGATCGTGAGTTTTGCTCCCGGAAGTTCTTTTCCGGCGATATCCTGTTTGGAGATTTTCACCTTCGTTACATCATCCTTCATCTCAACTTTCTGCACATCGGCAGTATCTTTGATCGTGAACTTCACGCTTTCAGCTGTCACATAACCATCGGCCGGTTTTGTTTCAACCAGTGCGTATTCTTTTCCGACAGTCAGCTCACGGATCACATGTGCTTCTTTACCGGAAGTCCATTCATCCACGATATTTCCATCGGCATCTACCACTTTCAGCTTACATCCTAGAAGTTCTTTTCCGGTTGTCAGACTGGATTTGGTAAATTCTACAACGGTTGGCTGATTATCAAAGGTAAAATCGTAAGTACAGTCGGCTGATCTTCACCTGCATACTCAAAGGTAAATTCCTTTACTTCATCGTTGGTTACGAATCCGTCCGGTGCATAGAGTTCTTTTACATAGTAAGTTGCTCCTATTGGAAGATCTGCAACAAATGTGATCTTTCCTTCTTCATCCGTAGATTTCAGCTCAATGATCTCATCGGCTTCGATCAGGACTTTACCTGTTGTCTCAGACTTAATGTCTTCTTTGGCAAATAATCCAAAGATAGCGCCTTCCAATGTACGGTCAGAATCTTTTTCTTTCTTAAGTACACTGACTTCTACTCTCTGGCGGTTGTTCTGCCAGTCTTTGTCATAGACTACAACTGGTGTATTCTGATCCACGTAAGTCAGATCTACATGACGGATCTCACCATCCAGTACATGACCGTAAGCAGTTCCTGTTTCTTTCACATAGTATTTACCAAGTGGAAGATTTTCCAGTTTTGCAATACCGGTTTCATCTGTCTTGATCGTTGCGATCAGTTCATCCTTTTTATAGTAATCGTCACTGACGCCATCGGCAGCCTTAATGTCTTCCTCAGCATAGACTTCAAACGTAACATCTGTCAGTTTTCCGGTTACATAGTTGAAAATGTGTTCCACCACACCTTTGACCTTATCGGCCAGTGTAACAGAATCCAGGAATTCTCCCTTTTTGTTGATGATGAGTTCACCAACCGGTACCTCGTCCTTCATTTCCACTTTCTGAACCTCTCCGGTATCTTTGACTGTGAATGTCACATCATTGGCTACCAGATAACCATGCGGTGCAAACTCTTCATGTAGGGTATAAGTCTCACCCACTTTCAGATATTTGATCACATGCGGTGCATCTTTGGAAGATGTCCAGCTATCTACTACATTTCCATCTTTATCCGTTACTTTCAGATAAGCTCCATCCAGTTCTACACCGGTTGTTGCATCTGATTTTGTGATCTCAACAGTTGTCGGCTGGTTCTTCTTTACGGATTTTAATGTTACTGTCTGTACATCCTGCCCCTGATAAGAAGCATCAAATCTCAGTACTTCATCCGAAGATACGAATCCATCTGGTGCTTTCAGTTCTTTTACATAATAGCTTCCAAGTGGAAGATCCAGTGTACATGCTGCCTGACCTTTTTCATCAGAAGTCATTTCCTGTAAAAGAGTATCTGCTTTAACGATCACTTTTCCATCTTTCGTCTGAATGTCTTTTGCATTGTAAATACCGATCACCGCTCCGGCTACTGTATTGCCTGTCTCAGCATCCTGTTTTTTCGACCGTAATCGACACTTTCTGTCGTTCATCTGTGACAGAGATTTCTTTCTCGATCACTGCAGTATCCTGATCCGCATAAGCAAATTCGACATTTTCCGGCACAGTATTTAACACATAAGTGTCCGGTGCATTCTTCTCTTTAACATAGTATCTGCCAAGTGGAAGATTCTTTACGGTTGCATAACCATCTGCATCCGTTGTGACGGTTGCTACCAGTGCATCCTTTGCAAAAAATACAGAGTTCTCTGTCCATCTGCATCTACCTGATGATCGGCAGTATAAATATCCTCTGCCGCATAGACTTCAAATTCAGCACCTGCAAGTCCAGCCATTTCAAACTGGAATTCCTTATCAAATCCCTTTAACACTTCCCCCTGTTTACAGATCTTTAACTGACCTTTGACCGGGGCGTTGGTATATTCCACATCAATGACTGCATCTCCTGTGACAGGATCGGTCAGATAAGCAGTATCTGTATCAACTGCAACTGTCACATAGTTTTTGGATATTGTGTACCCATCGGGTGCCGTCACTTCCTCAATCCTGTAGTTACCAGGTTTCAGATTCTTTGGCAGTACCAGGTATCCTTCCTCATTTGTGAAATAGGATTTGTGTACCGTTGGCTTCGGATAGGATGTTGTCTGTTCCACATATTTCTGATTATCCAGGTCGTATACCTTGAACTCAGTATTAGCCAGGAGTACGAGATTTCTGTGTTTCTGCATCCTTTTTGATGATCTTTAATTTTGCTTTGAATTCTTTATCCAGCAGCACTCGCCATGTCTGCGGTGTATCCGGATGATTCTCTGTGATCTTCACTACAAAATCATCAACCGGTGCATAGTTGTGTTTGCTTGTGGTTTCTCTTACCACATAAGTTCCATATGGAAGCGGAATCGATCTTGCATATCCTTTTTCATCGGTAAACATTTCTGTCTGACCATCTGCAGTCAGTACAACTGGTCTGGCTGAATCAAAATCATAACTTCCATCTGCTTTTACTTTCAGATCACTGACAAGCCATGCCGAAAAACCAACTCCCTGCAGAAGATCTGCATCGGTCTTTCCGTTGTTTGCTGCCTTGATGATCTGGAACGGCTGCTTGATGACGGTTTCTTTACATACAGAAGTTCTTTCTACTGTCGGAACAGTAGCACCTTCGTAAGTACAGTCCACATCATGTTCTGTCGGATCCAGTACATAATCCCACTGGAGCACTAAGCTCTTTCAGATAATACTTTCCAAGATACAGATCCGATACAGAGGCTTCGCCATTCTTATCCGTTGTCAGGGATGTAATCAGGCTGTCTTTCTTATGGATCGTTCCGGTTCTTCCATCCGGATGAACAATATTTTCCCTTGCATAAAGACCATATACCGCACCTTCCAGTGTTGCATCACCCTGTGCTGCATTGCCTGTCTCAGCATCCTGTTTTGCAATGTTGATCTTTGCATTTACACGTTTGTCTGTTACATTTTTAGTCGTTGTCTTTCCGATAGCAAGAGTCACATTATAAGACTTTGTATCGATCTGATACCCTGTTGGAACAGAGATTTCTTTCAGATAAACAACTTCCTGTGTTTTCTCCATTGTGAGCTGTGAAGCACCATTCTGATCAGTTGCAGGCATCTCTGCGATCAGCTTTGTACATGCAGCATCGGAATAGATCCCGTACACTGCACCAGCCAGTGCATTGCCTGTATCCTGGTCTTTCTTTACAATTGATACTTTGCATTCTTTTGTCCAGGTTACTTTAAAATCCACATATTTCTCATTTCCGACACCTTCACCGAAAACAAGAGCCAGATCCTGTGTTCCAGATCCTGTTACAATCTTGTAAGCAGAGTATTCTTTATCAATGCTTCCCTTCATCCGAGAAGAAAATGTAGCACTGACGCTCTCTGCCTGATCAAGTGGTGCTGTCAGATAAAACTGTGTACCTCCACTGATTTCTACACTTGCTCCTGCAGCACTGGTTTTACCGGTTGACACATTTACAAGCTTTACACCGCTTGGCAACTTAAATGTGATTGTCTGCAGTTTATCTGCTTTGAATGTGATCACGCTTGTTCGCTGGCTGTTTCCTTCCACATAAGCCTTTACATTAGATTCGGAAAAGCTCATATCTACAGACGGAATGTCCGGCATATTTACACAATAATTGTAAAGCTCCATTGCCAGGTTCTTTCCTGTTGCATTAGTTCCGGATGCCCAGTCACTGGATCCATTTGCATAAGCCGCTGCAAGATGGGTAATGATGAATCTCTTTCCTGCCGGAAAATCCGGATGTTTCTCATCGAAGAAACCATTCTCATCACTTGCTTTTGTTCCGTAATAGCAGACCTTTGCAAGTGTCTTTCCATCGGCAAGTTTCTGGATTGTATAAGTTCCATTTCCCGGTCCTTTTTTCGATGGTTCAACACAGTATGCTGTCGCATTGATGCTTCCCCATTTCACATAATATGGACAAGTCAGATAAGAACCTAATCCATAGTCTGCGTAATAGTACCAGGAGCCGGCTGTAACTGTGACTGATTTTGTTCCTGTTTCACCGGAAGCAAGCATCATTGGCATATCAAAAGTAATACTTTCGCCTGCTTCAAGATCTGCAAGAGCAACTTCCTGGTCAACAGCTTCCTGCATAACCTCTGAGAGTGTGATCCCTGTTTCCGGATCAACGGTCTCCTGATTCTCCGTTGCTTCGATCTCTGCATCAAATTTTTTCTGTCAGTTCTGTTTTTGCTCTCCGTGTCAGCAGCACCAGTTTCCTCTGTAGACGAGTCAGCCTCAGAATCCTCTGTTTCTGTCTTATCGGAAGAACCAGCATCCTGATCAGAAGAACTTTCTGACTGCGAATCTTTCTGCTGATCCGCTTCTTTTACCACGATCTTTCGATTGATCTGGTAGGTTGGGTGATCCGTTGTCTGTGGTTCTACATAATAGACTGCCTTATAGGAATTGGCATAATCGGTAGAAAAATCATTCCCGTCCGTATCTTTTGCTTCCTGAAATGTAACTTTTACTTTGCTGTCATCCTGGATCGTAAGACCGGTATAATCACTCTTTACATCGAAATTGTCTCCAACCTTGATCTCATAATCCTTTGCAGTTACCACTTCATCTTCATCCAACTGATCCTTGATCTCCTCATAATACGGAATCTTTTTTACAGATCCGGCATCATCAGAAGCATAGGCAACAGCGGGAGAGAGTACCGTCGATAGAACCGTTACTGCAGTCAGTAAACCGGACATCACCCTGCGTGCTTTCTTTTTCACGTTCATTCTCTTAAATCCTTCCTTTCTGATTCTTTTGTGTATGGTTATCTGTTAGTTTCTGCATATTATCTTTTATACGAAGATGATTGCCTCCTTTCCTGAAATTTGCGCTATTTGGGACAGTCAGCACAAGCTGAGATAACAGCACAAATATATGGCGGTACCTGTTTGTCACAAATACCGCCACATGATTTCTACTGTCATCCTCTTTTCAGATTCAGACATTTTATTTTGATTTAAGATTTAAGCGTTTTTCCTGTTTTCTTTCCCGGATCCGTTCCTCTATCAGTTTCCATCTCTGATACGTTTTCTTCTGGCAGACACGCAGCTTTTCGCTCTATGCATGTTCAAATCAAATATCACTCCGGGCAGGCTATTCATTTTTCAAAGGTACATGAAGGTGTTCTATGCAAACCCTTCATATAACGAAACGCTCAGAGCCTGTTTTACAGTGGTCTAATTCAATTTTTTAAAATTCTTCGTTTTCCGCCTTTTTTTTTTTCATCGTTTTTAATGCCCTGTTCAGGAGGTCATTTACACTCTGCTGTTTGATTCCCAGATAATCTGCAACATCCTGCTGACGCATTTCCTCGAAATAAACCAGATTGAGTACCGTTTTTTGTCTCTCTGTTAACTCTTTGATCAAAGCGTTTAGAATTTCTCTGTCGATAACATCGTCAACAAAATCTTTTTTGAAGATCCTCTCATAATCTCCGCATCATCTGTAACATCGCTGTTAGAAAACACACCATGATTGGTGCTGATTTTTTGCTCTGGCTGTATGCCATACGGTCTTCAGCCTCCATCAGCAGACGGATATACCAGTTTTCATTATCAAAGAACTCTTTATTGAATTCCTTGTTATCGCCAGTTACACTCACATATTCATAGTCATCACAACTATGAAGCGGAAATACGGTTGATTGATTTCCTGCTGTATAAAGCACATATCCGTGATCATAAACAGAGCTTGTTGTATCTGCAGTGATCATTTCCTTTACTACAACTTTGTGTTCCTTCAAAGGATTTCACGCTTGGGATTCTCTTCTCCACATCAGCAACTTTCACGATTTTTTTCAGTTCTTTTAATGTCAACATAAAGACCACCTTTCTGCCTTTCGGCTCCGGGTGGTCCATTCCATCTTTTATGAAATTTCTGCACAGACATAAAGAACTGCAGTACAAGAGGTCACGAACTCACCCGTTTTTTTTGAACGGGAGTCCGCGACTCCTTTGTAACGCATGTATCTGCGTTTAGATTAAGTTTGCCAGATTGCCTGGCTTATTCAGTTGATATGTGCATCTTCTGATTTATTCTCTGTTTGCTGTTTGCGAAACATGGAATAATCGCCCATAGCATCGTAAGGACAACGCCTTACAAATTCCTGGTATTCGATTTCGGTCATCTTTTGCTTCTTCCTCCTTTGTGTCATATTATCAAAATCTCTATTTACAATTATTTTTTGCAAAAAAGAATTCAACCTCTATATAACGAAACGCTGAGAGCCTGTTTTACAGTGGGGTACGACAAAAAATTTTAAAAATTTTTCGAAATACGTCAAAAAAGCCCGACAAAACAAATACTTCAACAATCTCCAAAACCAGAAAATACTTCTGATCTTGCAGTGTATCCGTAAATGTTTTGCCGGGCTCTTAGTGATTCCAGTCAGGTTCAGCTCCTTGACAAACTCTTGCTGTCTGGTGCGTTCTTGATGGTTCCTGCCAAATCCAACGCTTACTACAGACAGCTCATTCTATTCTGTTATGATCCCTGATTCATCATCTTTCGGGAATACGTCCGCATCCTGGACTTTAATTGTTCATCTCGGATGTGGATCGGACGAACCGACACCATATCATCCTTTACAAATATCTCCAATGTACTGCGACATTTTTTGCACTCCACTTCTGAATCGCTTTGTGCGCTCTTTTCAATAAATGCTCCACATACAGAGCAGTGTACATGCCATTTAATAGCACCTGATCCCATATAGGCTTCCTCCTTTAAGCAATAAGATATTTCTCCATTTATTACTCAACGGACCAAAGGGAAATCAAATCCGCCTTATGAGCATCATGCCATCCATTCCGTAAGTGCCAAAGCTACACGAACAGCACGATTTCTATTCTGATCAGATCTGCTTTGTCGATCTGTGCATCCTTTTTATCCTTTCACCAGCTACCACTCACTCTTGCCGGTATAAAAAAATTCCGCTGTGATTAATTAACATGATATTTCAATAGTTTCAAATACATCCCCAGTCAGATCACAGATGTCCTGGATCTGAATCTCAGTATCATCGATCCGTAAGTGGACTGATGGATCAAAAAATTCTACGGTTCCGGATAATGTATGGTACTGACCAACTGACGGATCCTTCCAGGATTTTTGAAAATAAGTTGCCTGTATCTTCATTCCATATGCCAGGATTCTTAATTTCATATCCAGCTCATTTTTCTTTTCCTCAGATAAATCTCTTTTTGGTTCATAAATGATTTCCTGTTGCCGGATTGTTTCATCCAGTCCACGAAGTGCCGCAAATGGAGCAAACTGTTTTGCCCTGCGTCCTACATCCATGGGATGCCTCCTGGAAACCGGTCTTGGTAAATATAAATACGGTTGATATGCACTTGCCAGCACTTTTTGCACCTCCTCTAAGCACGGTGACCACCAATCTGTTCATTGCGTTCTCTATAGGTGGAACACTCCAGCAGGTTGGATCCACGCATGATCGCATTCTTTCCATAACGCTGCTTTACATTCAATACTGCTTCCTGTAAATGCCGTTCCTTATCGGTCTGTTTGGGATCATCAAACAGGCTGTACTGCACATAACTTTCAGGAGCAACCCTGTTCGCACACACCTCGATTCTTCGGATTCCGGTATATTTTGTCTGCAATCCTGAGATATAAATCTGCCACTGCATCTATGATTTTTTGGAACTGTTACTTCCTCTTTCAAGTTTTACGGTTCCTTTAGATGCCTCATGCTCATACCTGTGGTCGTATGCAATCCATAAGGTGATAGAACTTGTCACCAGTCCCTTTTCAAACAGATCCAGGACCAGGTTGTCTGTCATTTCCCTTACGATCACAAGTGCATCTTCGAAAGAATAGTTTCGCATCAGCACCTGACCATTTGAAAGGCTGTGCTCTTCCGAATGATAGTTCTTGATGTCACTCATCCGGCATGTTTCATAGCCCCATGCATGATCGATCAACAGCTCTGCATCAATCCCAAACATCTTATACAGCCAGTCTTCGGATCTTAAAGAAGCCATTGCAATATCGCCCATCGTATGGATTCCATAACCGGTAAGTTTTTTTTTCAGTCCGGGATCCAATCCTCCAGAAGTCACTTAATGGTTTATGATCCCATAGCTTCTCTCTGTAAGAGAATTCATCCAGGATTCCGATATGGTCATCCACATGCTTTGCTACGATATCCATTGCGATCTTAGCAAGATACAGATTGGTTCCCACACCTGCAGTTGCAGTGATGCCAGTTTCCTCCATGACTGCCTGCATAAGCTTTTACCGCCATTTCTTTTTGCAGTGAGATGATAAAGCTGCAGATAGTTTGTCACATCAATAAAACACTCATCAACACTGTACACATGGATATCTTCTTTTTTGAGATATACCGCAGATAGATTCCATAGATCTTTGCGGAATAATCCATGTACAACTGCATCCTCGGCATGGCTGTAATGTACTTCACACAATCCGGTATCTCATGGATCCGGCACCGGTTCTTGATGCCAAGAGACTTCATAGCTGGAGTGATTGCCAGGCAGATTGTTGACTTTGATCTGGTCGGATCTGCAACCACCAGGTTTGTTTTAAATGGATTCAGCCCACGTTCTACGCATTCCACAGAAGCATAAAAGGACTTCAGATCAATACAGATAATAGAAGTCTGATCCTGACTCACATTGCCACCTCCCATACGTCTTTCCTCTTTCTGTAACATGTATCCCATTTTAACTATCAATGACTGTCTATCTTTCCTGTTTTCTTCAAAATATAGGAAATTCATTTCACATATTCATTGACAAAAGAGGAAATATTGTGTATCTTATAGGAAAGATGTTTCCCTTATCTGTGATTCACATTATAGGAGAGATATTTCCCTTTGTCAAGATTAATTTTTATTTTTCAGGAGACACATTTCCCGTTTTGCCTTGAGGCGGCTAATGAAACTTATAAGACAAGGCTTAGAAAGAGGTATGTTTATGACATTCGGTGAAAAAGTAAGATCATTAAGAAAAGAAAAAAAGATGAGTCAGCAGGAACTGGCCAGCATGGTTGGTGTTTCATATAGGACCATTCGATCCTGGGAAGTAGAAGGACGTTTCCCAAAACAAAATGTTCTGTATGCCAGAAACTGGCAGATGCATTACAGTGTGACGTTTCTTATCTCATGAGTGAGGATGAAGCTTTTATCACAGAAGCATCCGAACAGTTTGGTAACCGTGGTGCCAAACAGGCTCAGCAGATCCTGGAACAGGCTGCAGCTATGTTTGCCGGTGGATCACTGACAGACGAAGATAAAATAGCTTTTATGGATGAGATCCAGAGCCTTTATCTGGATTCCAAAAGACGTGCAAAGAAATTTACACCGAAAAAATATCTGAAAAACCAAGAGGAAAAATAATAGAAGGCGGGATTATTGTACACCTAATCTGTTACCTTATAGTTACAAGGATATTTCTGCCCTTTTTATTTTTTACTTTTGAGGTGATTTATTTGAGAAACACTTACATATATACAGAAACAAAGAAATTAATCAAAAATATGGCACCCGAGATCCATTTGAGATCATGGATCAGATGAACATTGTGGTCGGTGAAACTTCCAGATATAAGACACTGAAAAGGCTATTGCTTCATGAGCTGTAAGACAATCTATGTCATGATCAGCAATTTCCTTTCAGAAGAAAGGAAAAGATGATCGTTGCCGCCCATGAATTAGGACATATCATCCTGCATCGTTCCCAGCTGAAAATGGCTCCAATGCAAGATGATACCCTCTATAATATGACGGATAATACAGAATACCAGGCCAATCTGTTTGCTGCCGATCTTCTGATTGATGATGAGGAGATCGAAGATATGGTTCAGAACGAAGACCTGGATTATTTCGGACTCTGCAGTTCTCTGAATGCAACTCCGGAACTCATGAGCTTTAAACTATACAGCCTGACAAAACGAGGCCAGGCTTATCATATGCCGATGGAGATACAGAGTAATTTCCTGGCGAAATAATAGCGGATAAGATTATTCTACAATAGAAAAGCTATAGATTTATCTCACTGAAAGGAGGAACATTTATGTCAAGACATCATATAGAAAAGGTAACTTGTCCTTCCTGCCCATGAGGGAGATTTTGAGCTCTGGGACAGTATTAATACTGCACTGGATCCTGAAATGAAAGAGAAGGTACTTAATAAATCTATTTTTCTTTATACTTGCCCAAGCTGTGGAGAGACCTTTCGTTTAAACTACTCCACACTCTATCACCAGATGGAAGATCTTGTCATGATTTATCTGGTTCCTGAATCAGAAGTAGAGAAGACATATGAAATGTTTTATGGAGAAAATGCTTTGGCTGATTATCGTACCGAAAAGTACTTATACCGGATTGTGACATCAGCAAATCAGCTCGTTGAAAAGATCCAGATCTTTGATGCAGGTAAAGATGACAGGGTAATGGAACTTGTTAAATTACTTGCGACAGATTCTATTCTCAAAAATGATCCCGATATAGAATTTGATGAACTGCGCTTTGCTGTCGACGACGACGGAACAAATATTCTTGTAATCATTAATAAGGGTGAGATTACTGGTGCAGTTAATATTGACAATATGTAATGAATTTGCTTCTTCACACTGCAATGATTTCAAGGATCTCCGCGATGATGATGATATTGTTATCAATCGGGAGTGGATCCTTAACAAACTTGCTGAAGCAGAAAACGAATAGTATATTTGGTGGCTACACCCCCAAGCCCCTGTAGAATAAATAACGCCAGTACTGGATATCAAATCCCGCACCGGCGTTATTTATTAAAATATTTTGTTTTTTAATCTTCAACACTCTCTACTGAAACTTCTTTTTTCTTCCTACTTTTACCAGAAATCATCTTGTGTCCTGTATAAATAGCCATAATCATGCAAAGCAACGAACTTGCTGCAAAGTACTTATGGCCTTCTTTCTTTTGATCCCTTATAACCTGTATAAAAAGTTCCAAGCATTGTAATCAGTGCACCGATAGACCAATATTTATGTGATTTCATTCAGATACCTCCTGCCGTTTTTTTCTTAATCATATACCTTTTAAAAAAGATATATACAAACTGGTATTTTGAATCAATCGACAAGCAGCTCGGATCTTCCACTATAAATTCATACCTTCAGCAAATAGGATATGGCAATAAAAAATATATCCGGAGATTTCTCTTCCTACTGGATGCAGTCATCCTTAAAGATTTCACCAGTAGAACAAGTTGAACTTTTGAAAAATTTATATCGAAACAACTTCAACTTTACTCCTGCTAATATTCATGCCGTCAAAAATTCCATCCATCTTACCGCCTCTGAAAATGGAGAATTTATGGAAAAACCGGAACCGGACGAGTGAACGGGCAGGATATAAATGGCTGGTTTATAGGTTTTATAGAAAGCCAAAATAATACATACTTTTTCTCCACAAATATTCAAAGCGAACAACGTGCAACTGGTAGTAAAGCATCAGATGGTGCTTTATCTACTCGTATTGATTCGTCACATAAATATAAGCATCTTCCAACGTTGCAGGAATTGACATACACTCCAATTCTGGCTGTATTTCAGAAATCACTCTTAACTGCAATCCCCCCTCAACATACTGTTTAGATGTAATACGATACTTCTGTTCCACTTCTTCTTTTTTCTCTCATCAGGTACTTTGCAAATCCAGATTTTCCCCTGTGCTTCTTCTGTCAAATTCTTCATAGAACCCGCATACAGAAATCGACCTTTATGCATAATTGCAAGCTGATTGCAGGTGGCAGCTAAGTCTTCTACCACATGAGTTGAAAACAAAACCGTTCTGTTTTCAGAAAAATCTACTAACAAATTGCGGATGCGAATACGTTCCTCCGGATCTAAACCGGTAGTTGGCTCATCCACAATTAAAAATTCCGGTTCATTTAAAAGCGCCTGCACCAATCCTACCCGTCGCTTCATACCGCCTGATAACTGCTTCATTTTCTTCTTACGATGTTCTATAAGACTGGTCTTTTTCAAATAATAATCTATCCGCTTTCTACATTCTGCTTTCGGAACACCTGCCAGATCTCCCATATACTCCAAACACTCCTGAAACTGTCAAATTCGGGTAAAGATCAATTTCCTGTGGTAAATACCCTATTTTTCTCTGGATTTTTTCATAGTTTCCTTCACTATACAAAAAATTCCGTCTAATGTAACCATTCCGTTTGTAGGTTTAAGTACAGTAGTTAAAACCCTCATCAAAGTTGTCTTTCCCGCTCCATTTTCTCCCAATAATCCAAAAATTCCATTCGGTATATTTAAATTCGCATGATTGATTGCTGTCACACTATTCTTAAATCTTACCGTTAAATCCTCAATATGAATACTCATAAATTTACCCTCTCTTTCTTACGATCTTCGGCAATGCCAGTAACAAAATCAGTCCGATACAAATACACAAGCCTTTCCCATACAGCCATGTAATATCGGCAGTATTTTCTATATCTCTAAAAGAATAAGAAAACAGATTCCATGCTCCAAAAAGTTTATCTCCACCTGTGGAATTTGTTGCTACCCATATCAAAAGACTGCTTCCAATTCCCATCCACATATTGCGAAAAAGCATAGACAATGTATTAGCCAATATTCCCCAAAAGAAAATAGTTACTACAATCGCCCCAAAACAGGTAATAAACTGAAGTATTTCACTTTCTGTTACTGGATGTGTAATTGGTTTCTGAAACGCAAAAAACAATCCATATCCAAGAACAGCGAGCAGCAGCAAAAAAGTTCCCTGTATCATCAGTCTCTGTATAATAGAATAGATTCTCTTTTTTATCTGATACAGTCTCTGAACTTCGGAACGGTTGCTTGTAATTTCCTGCACATAAGTATCTGCACAAAAAACAGCAGTCAATATCGCAAAAGGCGGCTCTATGGATAGTCCTATTTCATACGTGAAAACAACTGCACGAATCACACTTAAAATTACAACAAAGGATACTGCATAAGCAATTTTATAAAATGGCAGAACAATCTTCATTTCCTTCTTCATTTATATTCGCCTCCGCTTCCAAATCTGTATCGAAATCAGTATAATTACTACCGATACAATAATAAGAAAACTTTGATTTAAGAGCGCCATCGGGGGCGGTGTCGTATCAAAAAGCTGCCCCGGAAATCGTACCATGATTGCCAAAGGTTTGCCCCAATATCCGTAAACTCCCTCTGCATTAGTTCCGCCCAAATTGGAATACACCATATAAAGAATCAAAAGTGGTACACCCGGAAGTGGATTTTTAAATATGAGTGAAATCAATGTATATATACTCACAATCATCAGCATATTAGGCAATATATAAAGTACCGTAGAAGCCACAAAATCCCATAGTCGCACTTCAAATCCACTATCCTTTGTATAGATGCGGCACAATACCCAAAACAGTATATTCAAAATAGTTAGCACAAGCAAACAAATTGTAAATCCTGCACTCACTTTTCCCATTACATACTTCCCGGCAGTCACAGGCTTTGTATGCAACAATTCATAAGTATGCTTTTTTTTGTATCTTGTAAAAATAAAACCGCCAACATAATAATTGCAAAAAACACCATATACAGACCCGCAAAATCAGCAAATTTTCTTGCGTAATAAAAAGAAAATGTCTTATCTTCCAATTTTTTATCTAGATATGCGTTGATTTCTTCTGCCGTTCCCTTATAATACGTACTGTCCTCGTATAAATACCTTGCCCCGTACCAGTCATATTGCTGCTCCAAATACGCATAGGCCTCTTTTAAATTCATGCTTTCCAGCTTTTCAATGACATTCTGTGCTTCTGAATCCGTCAATCCAAACACATCCGTTAATTTTTATTTTTTACCTTTTCATGCCATACCTCTCTATGCTTTTCAGGCGTGGCTGGAATATAGCCCTCATACACTTCTCCTTCAACCGAAGTGTTGGACTGATCATTGATGATTTTCTCCCCCGTTGTAAGATAATGTGTGGTTAAATATGGACTTGTCGCATTAAACACACCATAAATCACAAGCAGAACACCTACCCAAAATAACGGTCGCTTTAGATAATTCATAATCTCTCTTTTAAAAATAGCAATCATACGTATTCCTCCTTTCCTTCGTTATAGACATCATAAAATATAAATCACAACAAAAAGACAACAGCATAAAAAAATCGGACCGCTCATGCAATCCGATGAAATACTGCTGTTATTACAGCTCCACTCTGTTTTTCATTTTCTATCAGTAACTGACCACCATGCTTTTCACAATACAATCTGCTGATATACATGCCCATTCCTGAATGTTTCAAACTGTCTTTCACATTTTGCTGATAAAAAAGCTCTGTTGCCTTTTGCTTATCTATTGTAAATCCCACTCCATCATCCTTTATTCTGATCTGTAATTCAGAACAGGTAAGAAACACTTCCATTTCCACTTTTGTCTTGGCGTAACGAAAGGCATTTGACAAAAGGTTTTCTATAACCTCTAAAATCACTTCCTTATCTCCTGAAAATTTTTCTTCTGTTTCCGAACATTCTAATTCATATAGCTTTCCAAATTTTTCCTAAACACGTTCATCTCTGCCCGTACGTCTATTTCTACCTGTTTACTGGTAATTTCTTCTGCTACTAACTCCCTTGTATCTAAACTGCTCATCTTTCGCATAGTTTCCACAAAGATATCCATACGTTCAATCTGTTTTTTGCTTTCATTTACCATTTCTAAGGCTTGCTCCATGTTTATCTCTTTCTTCGGAAGATATTCTGAAAGCATTTCCTGATACCCCTCCAGCACAGAGAGCGGAGAACGTATATCATGTGCAATGGCAGCCCGCAAAGCCTTTTCTTCCTCAAGCATTTTCCATAACTGTTGATTATTCTCTGCCAGCTGTCCTCTCATTCGTTCAAACTCTTTGCACAATCCGCCCATCTCATCTTCATTTTCATAAGTGATATGGAAATCTAAATTATTTCGACCAACTTGTCGGGAAGCCAGTTCTAATTCTTCGATAGGGCATTTCAGTTTATGCTTATAAAAAAGAAATACCGCTATAATACTCCCTGCAACAGATACGATAAGCACTGTAAATGTCTGAAGAAAATCGCATATCTCTGATACATGATAATCAAATTTTTTTCATTTCATAAGAATTCGGTCTCGGAACATCTGTCAAATACTTTCTACCTTCACCTTCAGCCATTTCAAAATATTCTTCTTGGTCTACATAATTCCACCAAATGTTGTTTTGTACTGTGCTTGCTATTCGCATAATTAGTGCTGAAAGATAAAAACTAATTATTAAACTAATTATCATATACAAAACAATGGTTTTCCTTAACGAAAGATTTTTTATTTTGCCCATTTATATCCCCTCCCCCATACCGTTGCAATATATTCGTGTTCCGAATACATTTTCATTTTCTTGCGGATTCTGCGAATCAACTCCGTAACCACCCGGCTGTCCCCTTCTGCATCATATCCGCCAATCTTCTCATAGATTCGTTCTTTATCAAATACCATTTCAGGGTTCATAGACAAAAATTCTATGATCTCATACTCTAATTTCGTAAGCTCTAAAGCATTCCCTTTAATATGTACACATTTACTGGCATAGTCAATCACTAATTCTCCATAAAACCTTTGTTCTTTTTTCCTATGTAAACGTTCTTCACGTTTCAAATGGGCAATAATTCTAGCATCTAATTCTTTCAAACTAAATGGTTTTAAAACATAATCATCACCACCAGACAACAATCCCATTACTCGATCCTGTTCTTCTACTTTTGCAGTCAAAAAAATAATCGGACAGGAAACCATATCTCTGATTCTTCTGCACACTTCAATTCCGTCCATTCCCGGCATATTTACGTCCAATAAAATAATATCGGGATTTGCACTTATCTTTTCCATTGCTTCTATGCCATTTTCTGCAATCATTACCGTATAATTCTTCAATGTAAAGTATTGATTCAGCATTTTTAGCAATTCTCTATCATCATCAACCATTAAAATTTTATAGTTCATAAATTTCACCTCTGGCTCTAATGTTATCTTTTTCCTTATAGTATAGCTTATAAAAAACAAAAAATAAACAACAATTCCTAAAAAAGGCAACAGCCTTTCTAAACTGCCGCCTTTTTCTCCTTCATTTTATTTCCATTATTGATAAACCATCTCTGTATCCACAATCTCCCTTGCACACGATTATATATTGTTCATTCTCGCTACCCATTCCATCTGATTTTCTGCCTTTAACTGTTCCGTGATCCCCTGTGCTTGTTTCATCTGCTCTACAATTCTTTCAAACCTTAAATACTTATAGTCATCTGTATCCAAACAAACAAGCCGAAGTCGCACAACAACTTGAAAATCTTATCAACGGAACAACAGTCCCAGATAGTAGCCAACTGGCAGATGTAGCCAATAAAAAGAAAAAATCTCTGAAAAACCTTATCAAGGCTTTCCAGAGATGTAGTAACTATTCATATTCAATGGATCTCTTTTTAAATTTACCAGGAAGTCTTTTGTAAATCCTTTACCTCTTTTGATTCGTCGTAATCATACTGGTACATATCTAAAATTTCAGCATCCATCATACTCCATGATCCATCTGTACTTTTTTATATTTTTATAATACACATATTGAGTCTTTGTTCCTTCTTGATTATCACGATCATACATTAGATATCTAATCTGCGTTTCATCTTCGTAGGTAACAATATAGCTATACCCCTTTGCATTATAGTCTTTTCTATATTCTGCATCAGTTTCCTTTATATAGGTTTGATATATTTTTTGATAGCCTTCGTCTATTTTCTTGATTTTTTTTGAATCTTGTTGACTTTCGATTGTCATATCGTTTTGACGTGATTCATTTTTATCGTCATCTGGATGTTCTGATTTTTTCTCTAAATACCCATACTTTTTAGCTATATATTTATCTATATATTCCTGCTGTGTAGTTGAAGCATTTATATCATCTATTCCATCTGCATTTCTTAAGAACCGAAGAACCAGAATATTTTCTTCTTTATACAGTCTATACGATGAGGTTTATCTAACCACACAGGAGTTTTAACTATCACGGTTCCATTACTATTATAATGTTCTGAATCTTCATTTAACATGGTCACAAATATCCCCAATGCCATTGTTAGCACTACAATTATTCCGACTGCCCATAAAAAAATTCTTTTCAATAAAGATTTCTTTTTGTTCTTCTTTATTGTCCTAGACAAAACACACGTCCATATAATATTCAAACATTGTAGAATTAAAAATTGTATGATAGGAACTGTTCTTATAAACCATAAACGAAAAATCTCTCCATTTGATAAAGGATATCCGATTTTAATGCCAGTATATATCAATGAAACAATAATAGTAATCATCGTAACAACCACCAATGCCTTCATTTTAAAAAGACATTTTATTTTCCGTTTCTAACTGTTCTGTTTCTATATCTTGAATAAAACTTCTAAGCAACAGTAATTCATTTTCAGATAGAACATTTTTATTGATCAATATAACTTTATTGTCTTTACGAACCAAATAAATATGATTTTCAATCTCTCCCTTATTAACAAATGAACTCCAATAATTATGTGTAGCTCCAGCCTGTGTGACTATATCCACACCTTCTTTTTGAAAACACATATTTTCGCTCATTATTCATTTTCTTTTTTTCTTTATTTATGATTGCTCTCATAAATACTTTTTTTTTGTAATTTTTCTACACTTAAACCTATTGCAGCAAATCCAATACTTAACAATAAAAATATCCATGCAAATAATATATGAAACAAGTATGAATAAAATGCTAAAAAAAAAGATATAAAAAGCACCCACCAAATGGGGCGGTGAATTAAGAAAACATTTTAGCAAGGAACGGTGTAGCCAAACGGCTATGCCGTTCTTTGCTGTTTTTTTGAGT
>VOFK01003583.1_pt1 | contig 76617 bp, 69 predicted proteins | sample 5384121 | NCBI WGS metagenome assembly VOFK01 (sample SAMN12384730, study PRJNA508395) | human gut metagenome | isolation source: healthy gut J | host: Homo sapiens
TAAGTTCGATCGGATAAGTGCTGAAAGCATCTAAGTACGAAGCCGGCCACAAGATTAGATTTCTCAGGGTCGTTGTAGACTACGACGTTGATAGGATGCAGGTGTAAAGGTAGAGATACCAAAGCCGAGCATTACTAATTGCCCGTCCACTTTCTTTATATGTCGGATGGTGTATACCTTTGGTTTTTACTACAGAATGAAATTACGATAACAGCTCAACAATATGTCAACCTTATTCAGGTGGCTATAGCGTGAGGGTTCCACCTCTTCCCATTCCGAACAGAGAAGTTAAGCCTCACCACGCCGATGGTACTGCGTCACAGTGGGAGAGTAGGTAGCCGCCGTTTTGATTGAAGCCTCCGGACTTGAAGAAGTTCCGGAGGCTTTTTTTTGTATACGCACGTGTGAAATGTGACCTCTACTATTGCTCATCTCCCAATTATGGATTACTTTTGCCCATAACCTAAAAATAATACGTCAATGGATACATTATTACCATTTGCATTACTATGCTTTACTTCTTTTTTCACATTAACCAACCCGTTGGGAACCATGCCTGTATTTTTGACTATGACTAAAGGAATGGATGATGAAGAACGGCGTCATATTGTGAAACGTGCTACTATCATTTCCTTTATTACACTTCTGGCTTTTACTTTTTCCGGGCAATTTTTATTCAAATTCTTTGGAATATCGACCAATGGCTTTCGTATTGCTGCCGGTTTTATTATTTTGAAGATTGGGTATGATATGTTGCAGGCACGTTTTACTAATACGAAGTTGAAAGATGAAGAAATTAAAACGTATGCCAATGATATTTCAATTACCCCGTTATCTATTCCTATGCTTTGCGGTCCCGGTGCTATAGCTAACGGAATAATGTTAATGGATGATGCAAATACTTGGACCATGAAGGGAATTCTGATCGGAATAATTGGTTTGATTTATTTTATCACCTATCTTATATTGCGGGCTTCTACCCGGTTGGTTTCTTCTTGGTGAAACTGGAAATAACGTGATGATGCGCTTGATGGGACTTATTCTGATGGTAATAGCAGTAGAGTGTTTCGTTAGCGGGTTCCGTCCGATATTAATTGATATTATCCAATCAAGTAGGATTTAATCAAAAAAGAGAATGTGCTCGAAGTAGAAAACGATCACTTTGAGCACATTTTGGGTAATTGTATAGATGTGGTTAGTCAAATTCGACTAGTATACGGAATACTTTTCCGGGAGCTGCCGCCCATTCTTTCATGGCCTGTATTGCTGCTTCGGGCTTGACTACTTTGCTGATCAATTCATCTTTTGGGCAAGTACCTTGTTCCATGTAGCGGATAACTGCTCTGAAATCTGTGGGCAATGCATTACGTGATCCGCGGATATCAAGTTCTTTCTGGACAAAATATTTAGTTTGAAAAGAAACTTCTGATTTTGCATACCCTATACATACCACTCTCCCGGTAAATCCGACTTCATTGACGGCCATAACATAGGTTGCAGGACTGCCGACAGCTTCAATGACTACATCAGGACCGAGTCCTTCCGTAATCTTTGTCAGGCATTCATGTACATTTTCTGTCATGGAATTGATGGTATGGTGAGCACCTATCCGTTTGGCAAGTTCCAATTTCTCGTCGTCCAGGTCTACAGCGATAACGGTAGCTCCGCGAAGAGCTGAACGTACAATAGCTCCCATACCGATCATTCCGCAACCAATGACCATCACTATATCAATATCTGTAACTTGTGCCCTGGGAAACCGCATGAAAGCCTACGCTCATCGGTTCGATCAGTGCACAGTCACGAGGAGGAATTCGATGGGCCGGGATTATTTTACTCCAAGGCAATGCGATATATTCACACATGGCTCCGTTGCGCTGAACCCCTAAAGTTTCATTATGTTCACAGGCATTTACTCTGCCGTTACGACAGGAAGCACATTTACCGCAATTGGTATAGGGATTAACTGTAACGCTCATGCCGGGTTTTAAAGAATCCGGCACATCCTTGCCCACAGCTTCTATGACAGCTCCTACTTCATGTCCAGGAATAACGGGCAACTTTACCATTGGGTTACGGCCTAAGAATGTATTCAAGTCCGAGCCGCAAAAACCGATGTATTTAATTTTCACAAGAACTTCTCCCGGTTCCAAGACCGGTTTCTCGATGTCTACTACCTTCATTTCGGAAGGAGCGGTAATTTGAATTGCTTTCATTTTTTATTTATTTTTAATCAGTTTAATCAATCACTTTGTATCCTTTCCAGCCATAATAGGCGCAAAACAGGAAACAAATCATAGGAATAGTATAGGCTATATGATAGATATGTTCGTTCAGATGCATCATATAAGCTGTGAGTTGGGGTAAGCAAGCATTTCCAACGATGGCCATAACTAGAAATGCCGAGCCACTTTTGGTGTTGTTGCCTAAATCAGTCAAAGCGAGCGAGAACTGAGTGGGATACATGATAGACATGAAAAAAGAGATGCCCAGCATGGCATAAAGACCTGTCCAACCGCCAAAACAAACCACAACAATACATAGCAAGACATTAATCAGCGCATATACCAATAGCATGTCTTGTGGACGGAATTTTACCATGAGTAGTGTGCCTGTCCATCTTCCTGCCAAAAAAGCCAGCATATAAAGACCGAAAAAGGTGGTGGCTGTATTTTCAGGTAGTTCTGCATAGGTACAACAGTAGACTAGAAATAAACTGTTAATGGCTGTCTGACCACCATTGTAGAAGAATTGTGCAATAACTCCCCAACGAAGATGAGAACGTTTTAAGACTCCGAAATCAATTAATTTTTCTCCTTTATATTCTACTCCTTCCATCGTATTTCCTTCTTTGATTTTAGGTAATTTGGAGAAGATAAAGATGATGGCAATAACAATGAGTAGCATAGCTAGCAGCAGATAAGGAAGTTTCATGGCGTCTGTTTCTGTTTGAATGTAACCTTCCCAGCCACCGGGAAAAGAAGTGGGCAGGGTGTCGCGGGTATAGTGGTTGCCACTCAGAATCAGTTTGCTGAGAAACATGGCAGCTATAAAAGCTCCCAGCCCATTGAATGATTGTGCCAGATTCAATCGACGGGGCGCACTTTTCGGATCTCCCAAAGCGGTTACATAAGGATTGGCTGCCGTTTCTAAAAAACACATTCCGGTGGCAATGATAAAGAATATGCATAGATATGCCCAATATTCTTTCAGCATGGCAGCGGGGAAGAACAGTAACCCACCACATGCCGCCAGTAATAACCCGAAAATAATTCCCGATTTGTAGCTGTATTTTTTCATGAACATAGCGATGGGAATGGGACAGATGAAATAGGCAAGCCAGTAGGCTGTTTCTGTGAATGATGCTTCGAAAGCGTTTAACTCACAGGTTTTCATCAGCTGTCTTATCATAGTAGGTAGCAGATTGCTGCTGATAGCCCATAGGAAAAACAGGCAGAATATGAGCATCAATGGTACATAATAGTTCTTATTTTTCATGGTATGGATTTATAAGTGTCAGTTGATTATTCTGACATGTTTTTTATGTAAGGAAGAGATATGAGATTTTTGAAACCATAAAATCTTTCGGCGTTTTTACCTAAAAAAAGTGCTTTCTCTTCTTGTGGCATTTCAGTCGTTTTAAGGATGAAATCGTAAGACATCTTGTAAGTAATGGCCGTAATGGTCCGAGGGTAATCCGATCCCCACATCAGTTTGTCCATACCTACCAGATCTGCTGCTTCTTTAATGGCTTTGACCGCTCCGTGAAACGGATAGAATTCACTGTTGAACAACCAGGTGATCCCCGGATTCTATCATGACATTTTTATGGCGGGCCAACTTTATTTGTTCTTGCCAATGAGGTGTGGTGACCATGCCGAAATGTCCGATAGCGATTCGAAGCTGCGGATATTCCTGAATGATTTCTTTCATTTCCTGTACTTGTGTATCCCCATCGGCTAAATCAATGGAAAGGATAATGTCTTTTTCTTGCATGTAATGGAACATTTCCATCATTTCGTCACTGTTCAGCATGACTCTTCCTTCTTTTAGAAAAAGGCGGTGTGCCGGGATTTTTATTGCTTTGAAACCGGAACTTATTAATTCCTTGGCCTGTTGCAGATAACCGGGTTTACGAAATTCGCACATACCGCATACAAAGAAACGGTCTGGGTATTTATGGGACACTTTTGCGAGGTATTCATTTTGGATGCCATCAATAAATTCCTGAGTGACTACGGCAGCCGATACTTGTGCATAGTCCATGTTCGAGAGAAAAACCTCGGCACTATTCCGCCCGTCAATCATAAAGGGCGGAACCATCTGACGTTCTTCCCCCATAAATAACGAACGTCCGTTGGTTAAAGTACGGATAGGCAATCCGTTGACTTCCGTATCTTGCCGTAGCCAAAGATGGGAGTGTGCATCTATTATGTTAAAATCCATCATTATTTTCCTTTGTATTATGAATTAGCCCAACTGACACGCATTTGTTCTCCGATAATTTCTTGCACTTCCTTTACAAGGTTCCAATCAATGGGTTCTTCGGCATATGTTATATTTTTCAATACATTATCCGGATTGGCCGAACTGAACAAAGTGGTGGCGATACGTGGATTGCTGACAGAATATTGAATAGCCAGTTTCTCTATAGGATAATTTTTGGACAGGCAATGTTGAACAGCTTTCCGACAGGCTTCTACCAGTGATTGGGGGGCCGGATGCCATGCAGGAACCCCACGTTGGGAGAGTAAGCCCATTGAAAGGGGGGAGGCATTGATAATGCCGATATTCTTTGATTCAAAATAATCCAGATAATCAGTCAGTTTCTCGTCATTCAGACAATAATGGCAGAAGTTAAGTACGCTTTCTACTGTTCCCGGTTCCGAGTGATCAATGATCCATTTTAAGTTTTCTAATTGCAAGTCTGTGATACCTACATGTCCCACAATACCTTTCTTTTTAAGTTCTACCAGTGCAGGTAATGTTTCGTTGACTACCTGATTCATGTCTGAAAACTCTACATCGTGTACATTAATCAGATCGATATATTCAATGTGGAGTCTGTCCAAGCTTTCATACACACTTTCCGTTGCACGTTTTCCGGAATAATCCCATGTGTTGACTCCATCTTTTCCATAGCGTCCCACTTTGGTAGAGAGATAATATTTGTCACGTGGTATTTCTTTCAATGCTTTGCCTAATACGGTTTCGGCCTTGTAGTGCCCGTAGTAGGGAGATACATCAATAAAATTCATTCCATTCTCTACTGCTGTGTAAACAGCTTTGATACCCTCTGCTTCGCGGATATCATGAAAAACTCCTCCTAATGAAGATGCGCCGAAACTAAGATTGGAAACCCGCATACCGGTTTTCCCGATTTCATTGTAATTCATAGCTCTATTTATTTTTAGATTTATTTCCGGCATCAAAAATAGAGGAATAACCTTTAGGTATATGGTGGAGAGGTTGAAAAAAGTACGTAAACCTTTGCGTAAAAATAATAAGACGGTTACTTTTTATATAGTTCTCTATATTGCTGTGGAGTAACGTCTGTGATTTTTTTGAATAGGCGGTTGAAATAAGAATGGTCTTCATAAGCAAGGAGATAGGCTATGTTTTTTACGGGAATATCCTCTGTAATCAGAATTAATTGGGCTTTCTCTATTTTTTTCTGATTAATATATTGTAGCGGTGTGGTACCGACTTCTTTTTTGAAAAGACGGATAAAATGATCTTTTGAGAGGCATGAGATTGCTGCCAATGAGTCTATATCTACTGTTTTATAGATATTTTTTCGGATGTGGGACAAAACTTTTTGGATACGGTTATCGTTGACTTCCACTTTAGGTTTGGCGTCTTTTAAAAAGCGGGCAATAAGTTGATATACTATACCTCTGGATTCGACTTTGTCACAGAAGGTACGCTGTTTATTTTTAATGATGTTTCTGATTAATGTGGGGTTGTTGTCATAGCTTGTCGGGTCGGATTGAGGAAGCTGCATGGTAGGATTTATTTCACATAACCTTTTAATAAGTGGTAATTCCAGGTTGCCCGCAGGTATTTCTATCGGGAAATTCCAATCTTCCAGAATGCCGGATTCCGATTGATGGTCTTCATATATATGGAGATAATAATGAGTGAAATGAGAATTGCACTGATAACTATGGGTAGTGAATGATGGCACCAGATATAGATGATGTGGTTTTAGTTCCTGCATTCCATCGGGAAATATTATTTGGGCGGTTCCTTCCATTATATAATAGAGTCGGGTAAAAGGGCTGCTTACGTTTTTCCAGTTCCAGTCTGCATTGTGAATGGCTAGTCCTACATTTAATATAAGTAAATGTAATTGGTCGATTGATTGTGTCATATTCCTTAAGGTATTAGAATGAAAGATTCAGTTTCGTACAAAGTAAGCAAAAGTATATATATAATCCAATGGGAAATCGATATTTTCATATCAAATCACCTGTTTTGGTATTTGTTTTTGAATTATTTCAGGTAAAAGTCGATATTATCCTACATAATGGCGCATTTGGATAATATAAATTGGTTTCAACTCTGTATATTTGCACTATTGATAATTGAAAAACATATAAAGCAATTATACTATGAAAGCAAAACATTTTCTTTTGGCTTCGGCTTTGTTGCTTTGGACGGGAGTTTTGGAGGCTCAGACTTACCAGGTACCTGTTTCAGAGAAAAATGAAAAAATGCAGGAGGGAGAGTTCGAACCTACTTGGGAATCATTGCAGAACTATAAAGTTCCTGAATGGTTTAGAAATGCCAAATTTGGTATTTGGGCACATTGGGGACCGCAATGTGTGGAAGGGTCCGGCGACTGGATGGCGCGTTCTCTCTATTTGGAAGGTTCGCGCGAGTATAAGCACCATGTGGAACATTATGGTCATCCCTCTGAAGTGGGCTTCAAGGATATATTGCCTTTGTTTAAAGCCGAGAAATGGGATCCGGACAAATTGGTTTCCTTTTATAAGAAGATTGGTGCCCAGTATTTCTTCGCTTTAGGTAATCACCATGATAATTATGATTTATGGGATAGCCAATATCAGGAATGGAATTCCGTGAATATAGGCCCTAAGAAGGATATATTGGCGGGCTGGGCTGAAGCAGCTAAGAAAAACGGTCTTCCATTTGGTATCAGTTTCCATGCGGACCATGCGTGGAGCTGGTATGAACCGGCTCAACGATACGACCGTCATGGCGAGAAGGCAGGTGTACCCTACGATGGATGTTTGACTAAAGAAGATGGTAAGGGTAAGTGGTGGGAAGGCTACGATCCTCAAAAACTTTATGCACAGAATCACCCGTTAAGCGCTGGAAGTTGGGCTGACGGTATGATTCACCGTCAATGGGCATGGGGAAATGGTGTTTGTATTCCTACTCAAGAATATGTGACAAACTTTTATGATCGTACAGTCGATGCAATAACCGTTATAATCCCGATTTGATTTATTTTGATGTGACTGGTGTACCGTTTTATCCTATCAGTGATGCGGGTTTGAAGATTGCCGCACATTTTTATAATCACAACATGGTTGTTCGTAAGGGGGATTTCAGTGCTGTTATGTTTGGTAAAATTCTTACCGATGAGCAACGTAAAGCTTTGGTATGGGATGTGGAAAGGGGATCTCCCAATAGTATTTATGAAGAGCCATGGCAGACTTGTTCTTGTTTAGGCGGTTGGCATTATGATACCAGATTGGCGGAGAACGGCTGGTATAAAAGTGCTTCCGATGTAGTGAAACTATTAGTGGATGTGGTCAGTAAGAACGGTAATTTGTTGCTTAGTGTTCCTCTTCGGGCTGACGGAACTTTCGATGAAAAGGAAGAAGCCATTTTAAATGAATTTGGTAACTGGATGAGTATGAATAAAGAGGCTATTTATGATACACGCCCGTGGAAAGTCTTCGGAGAAGGTCCGATAGCCAATGCTGATATCAAGATTAATGCCCAAGGTTTCAATGAAGGTGCTTACACTAAAGCCACTGCATCTGAAATCCGTTTTACTCAAACCAAGAAATATCTCTATGCTACAGTCCTTGCATGGCCGGAAGAAAAGCAAGTTGTCATTCAATCGCTGGCAACGGGGAAGTGAGTTGTATCCTGATAAAATTACTAAAATTGAATTGTTAGGTTATGGAAAGGTATCTTTTACTCGTACAGCGCAAGGAGTTGTTATTGATATGCCTGATGTACAGTTGAATAAGATTGCTCCCGTATTTAAGATAAAGAAGTGAATATAGCATAAAGTAGGTTTATTTATCGGCTTTTTTAGGTCGGTAAGCCTTTGTTATGTCTTGAAAATTAACCCAATAATCAATAGAATAATGAGAAACAGATTAGAATGTATGCAGCCAATAAGATTCTTGGTGGTCTTGTTGATGTGTTGCCTGAGCTATACTACTTGGGCACAGACACAGAGTAATGTCAATGGTTTGGTTACTGATTTTTCCGGTGAGCCGTTAATTGGGGTCAGTATCTTGGTTAAAGGTACTTCCAATGGAACTGTTACTGATTTGGATGGCAAATTTTCTCTGTCTGCTGAAATGGGAAACATGCTCCAGATAAGTTATGTAGGTTATATTTCGCAAGAAATAAAGGTTGAAAGTAACAAGTTACTTCGTATTATAATGGAAGAAGATACAAAAAAGTTGGAAGAAGTAGTTGTAGTTGGATATGGAACACAGAAAAAGGTGAATTTAACAGGAGCCGTATCTGCTGTTTCAGCTGAAGACTTGGCTAGTAAGCCTGTTATGAGTACTGCTCAAGCACTGGCAGGTTTGGCTCCAGGTTTAAGTGTATTGCAAACTTCAGGTCGTCCCGGACAAGGAGCAACTGTTAAAATTCGTGGAACTGGTACATTTTCAAGCTGGAACAGATCCATTGGTTTTGATTGATGGTTTATCAGGTAACATTGATGATGTAGATCCTAATGATATTCAGAGCATTTCTTTTTTGAAAGATGCAGCTTCTGCTTCTATTTATGGTAATCGTGCTGCTAATGGGGTGATCTTGATTGAAACAAAGAAGGGTGCACAAGGTAAAACGACTATTACATATAGTAATTCTTTGGTTGGCAACGGCCTACGGAATTGCCTGATTTTTTACCATCATGGGAATATGCGGAATATTATAATATGGCTATGCGGAATATGGGTAAGCAGGAAGCTTATTTACCTGAACAGATTCAAAAGTATAGAGATGGATCTGATCCGGATAATTATCCGAATGTAAATCACTTAAAATGGCTGTTGGAATCTGGTTCTGGTTTTCAACACCAACATAATCTCAGCATACAAGGAGGAAATGCTACGACAAGTTATAATTTATCAGTAGGTTATAGAAATCAGGAAGGTATGACGGCAAAAACGTCTAATGAAAGAATGACTGCACTGTTTACTATGAAAAGTGAAATCGCCAAAGGGCTGATGCTTAATTTGAATATTAATGCTTATAATAATAAATATAATGCTCCTAATGGCGAACCACAAAGTATTGATGGAATGATAGGATATGCTGTTCGTCAGGGACCTATTTATGCCGGGCAAAAGTCGGATGGAAGTTTTGGATATCAGGATAATTATAGTCCGGAAGCGTGGTTGGCGAGTGAATCTTTTGTGCAGAATGTGAGTAGAAATATAAGTGCTTCCGGACAATTGACATGGAATACTCCTGTAGACGGACTTTCTTTTATAGGTAAAGCTGGGGTGAATTACTGGACTAAATATGATAAAGCGTACCGGGCTGATACTTATTTTGATGATAGTAAGACAGTGGGGCCCGCTACTTTAAATGTATGGACTGCAAATAATACGTATACTACCTTTGAAGCATTAGCTACTTATGAAAAACAAATTAAAAATCATACCTTTAAGTTATTGGCGGGTACTTCTGTGGAGCAATCTAATAATAAAGGTTTGGAAGGTTATAGAAATACGTTTCCTAATAATTATTTGTATGAATTAGGTTCTGGAGATAAATCAACAGCTACTAATGATAGTTCATTGGAGGAATATGCGTTGCTTTCTTTTTTCGGGCGTATAAATTATGCATGGAAAGATCGTTATTTATTAGAGGCTAATTTGCGCTATGATGGATCGTCACGTTTTGCGGACGGTCATCGTTGGGGACTTTTCCCGTCAGTTTCTGCAGGGTGGAGAATTTCTGAGGAGGATTTTTGGAAGAATGCGGCAGTTTCAGCTGTAGTTGATAATTTGAAATTGCGTGCTTCCTATGGTGTACTTGGTAATCAAAATATAGGTGTTTATCCTTACCAACAGATTTATGAACTTGGACATGATTATCCTTTTGGAAATCCGGCAACTCTTCAGTCTGGGGCTTACATGAAAACCTATAATAATCCGGAAATTACTTGGGAAAAGACGGCTATAACGGATATTGGTTTAGATTTTAGTTTATTGAATGGACGTTTTAGTGGAACATTGGATTATTTTTATAAATATACTTCGGACATTTTAGCACCAGTTGAGGTGTCTAGTATTATGGGACGTGAAGTCGGACAATCTAATGTTGGAGCTGTTTCGAACGAAGGAATTGAAATAAATCTGACTTATAACGGACAAATAGGACGTGATTTCCGGTTTAGTATTTCTCCTAATTTTACATGGGTAAAAAATGCAGTCGAGAAATTGGCGAACGGAGCTACCGAAGAAATTAATAATAACAGAATTGTAGGGCAACCGATAGGTATTATATATGGATATGAAACTGATGGACTGTTTGTAGACCAAGCGGAAATAGATGCGGCTCCTGAGCAATTGGTAAGTAAGTCAGGATTGAAACCTGGTTATGTGAAATACAAAGATATTAGTGGTCCTGACGGGGTTCCCGATGGTAAGGTGGATGCGCAATATGATCGTACCGTATTGGGAAGTACTACCCCGAAGTTTTATTATGGTTTGAATCTTTCCGCTTCTTATAAAGGTTTTGATTTTTCAGCTTTATTACAAGGTTTAGGAGGTCATAAGCGTTTGATAGGATCTTATATGGCTTATGCATTCTACAACGGTGGACAGATACAGAGATGGCAGGCTGAATCTTGTTGGAAGGAAGAAAATCCTGATAAATGGGCTGAATATCCTCGATTGGAAACTTTGAATATGAATGACACTAATCTTCAAACTTCTGATTATTGGGTCCGTAATGCTAGTTTCTTACGAGTCAAGAATATACAAATAGGATATACATTCCCAAAAGCATGGACTAAAAAAATAGGTTTGGAAAATGTGCGTGTTTATGTAAGCGGACAAAATCTGTTCTCTTTCAATAGTTTCTATAAAGGTTGGGATCCTGAAAATGAGATAGGAACAGGGGATTCTCCCTCTTATTATCCGGTCAATAGTATTTATTCATTCGGATTTAATTTCAAGTTCTAAGTAAATCATTCAATCAAGAATCATTATGAAAAATATATATAATACATTAGGAATGACAAAGGCTTGTTTATGTGCTTTGGCTGTATCACTAGTAACAACTGGTTGCTCGGATTTATTAGATAAGGAGCCACCTTCAGCAATTTCTGATGGTAGTTTTTGGACTGGTGAAGGGGATGCCATGTTGGCTTTGACAGGATGTTATCGTTTCCAGACTGGTTGGTCGCATGATGATTTTGCTACGCCACAAGGGTTGCTCTATTTGGATTTTGCAGGTGGAAACGGAACGGAAGGAAAATTTTTCTACTTTAATGGCTAGTTCCAATACGGTGGCTACTAACAGTAATTTACGTTGGTATTGGGGAAATGCATATACGCAAATAGCTAAGTACAACACTTTTCTAGAGAATATTACGGACTGTCCGATGGAAGAATCTAAAAAAGAACAGTGGTCTGCCGAAGTGAAGTGTTTACGAGCTTATTTCTTTTTAAATTTGGCATTTTATTATAAGGATGTTCCTATGCCTTTGAAAACTCTGTCGGTGGACGAAGCGAATTCTATCTCTCAAACACCTCAGACTGAAGTCTATTCGCAAGTGGAGAAGGACTTGAAGACTGCTATAGACTTGTTGCCTGTCCAATATTCTTCAGAGGAATATGGCCGGTTTACCAGGGGGGCGGCTAAGGTACTTAAGTCGTCTTTATCTGGCACAAGAGAGATGGGGAGATGCTGCTACTATTTTACGTAGTGTGATTGAGTCGGGAATATATGAATTGGATCGTCGTAATGGAGAGGACAGCTATGAGAAACTTTTTCAAATAGGAGGTGAATATAGCCCTGAGATAATATTTTGTATTATGGGGATAAAGGATTTGTATACTAATTCACGTTATCAATATTTATATCCTGAAGCTGCTTATGGAGGGTGGCATCAGTTCTCACCATATAACGAATTGGTGAAAGAATATTTCTGTGCAGACGGCAAGGACATTAAGACTTCTGAGGTTTATGATGAGAATGATCCTTATGTTAATCGGGATTTGCGCTTGTATGCTTCTATTTTTTTACCTCCTTTGGGAAGTTATGAGGGAACTAAGTATAATGATATAATTTATGATTGCTTTAAGGGAGCTAATACTGCAGATAGCTATAATAAATTTGCCTTATTTAATGGATATTGTCCGAAGAAAGGTTGTGATCCGTCTATAACTAATAATTTAGGTTCTACTCCCACTTATACTCCTATTATGCGTTATGCTGAGGTTCTATTAAGCTATCTGGAAGCGGTAAATGAATCGCAGCCGAATGCAGTAGACCAGAATTTATTGGATTTGACTATCAATGATATACGTGATCGTGTGAAATTGGTTGGAATAAAAAAGACAGACGTAGCGACACAGGAACTTGTTCGTGAAGCAGTTCGTAAAGAAAGACGTGTGGAACTGGCATTCGAGGGGCTTCGATATTATGACGTGTTACGTTGGGGCATTGCCGAGAAAGAACTTAATCATACATTTACCGGAGTAAAATTGTCGGATGATCCTCAAGCTCGTAATTATAGAGGGAGTGGGGCTACTGCTTCTCCGGTGGATGAAAATATGTATTATCAATTTGAGAAACGTACATGGGCACCCCATAACCGATATTTTCCTATTCCTCAAAATGATTTGAATGTAAATAAGAATCTGAAACAGAATGAGGGATATAATTAAGCAGGATTAAGTTTAAGATAAGATGAAAGAAAATGGATATGAAATGAAAAGATATGGCTATCCGGTAAAGAGATATTGTCAGACAATGGATTTGAAGGATGATCCGGAGCTGATAGCGAAGTATCGGGAGTGCCACAGTAAGGAGAAGTCGTGGCGGGAGATCAGAGAGGGGATCCGTTCAGTTGGTATTTTAGAAATGGAAATATATATATGCGGTAATCGGTTATTCATGATTGTCGAAACTCCTATTGATTTCGATTGGGAATCTGCTATGGCTAAACTTGCGACTTTACCCCGACAGCAGGAATGGGAAGATTTTGTATCGGTATTCCAACAATGCAGGAAAGGGGAACTTGCTAAAGAAAAATGGAGTATGATGGAACGTATGTTTTATCTATATGAATAATTAAAAAAGAGAGGAAAGAGAGGGTGCTGATGAAGTATTCTCTTTTTCCTTAAAATATAATAGAAGGTACATTGAACAATTTAATGATTATGAAATATTTTACTATCATTGCACTGTTGTGCTTATCCTGCATTTCATGTACGATGCAAAACAATTTATTACAATCTCCTAACGGTAAGATAGCCATTGAATATCATGCTGAAAAAGGTTTTTCTGTTATTTATCATAGTGGGCGGGATAAAGTTAAAATGATGTCATTACCTGAAATAGGTCTAAAAACGTCGGATACGGATGATTGCTTTAAATTGATAAGCTCAACTCCTGTAACTTCTGTAGTTGATGATTATGAAATGCTGACTGGTAAACGCAGGCATTGCCATAATGAGGCTAATGAATGTACTTATCGGTTTGAAAATGTCAAAGGACTTCGGGTAGATCTTATTTTCCGGGTTTATAATGATGGTATAGCTTTCCGTTATCATCTTCCTAAAACCAAAGAAGAGATTGTGGTTCTTGATGAGTACACTGCATTTGCTTTTACTCCAGGTATCAAGCGTTGGACACAAAAATTTACTGTAGGTTATGAGGGCTTTTATTGGCCAAATACGGACGGCGTTGCAGATAATGAGGGACGTGAGTGGAGTTTTCCAACATTGTTCCAACCTTCGGACAGTGCTTTTGTACTATTAACCGAAGCCAACATATTACGTGATAACACAGGAGCTTATCTTACTAATGCAGCTGATTCTTCTATCTATAAGATAAAATTATCGGATGAACGGTTGATATGCCCATCCGGCTGGTATTCACCTTGGCGTGTCGCTATCATAGGAACATTGGCTGATATTGTCGAATCGACTTTGGTAACTGATGTGAGTGAACCATGTAAAATCCAAGATACCCAATGGATAAAACCTGGATTGGTCTCTTGGATATATTGGGCATATAATCATGGTTCTAAGGATTATCAAATAGTGAAGAAATATATTGATTTTGCCGCAGACTTTGATTTGCCCTATATGTTGATTGATTGGGAATGGGATGCAATGGGGAATGGAGGAAATCTGAATGATGCAATGAACTATTGTAAAGAGAAAAATGTAACTCCTTTGATATGGTATAATTCTTCTACTGCATGGTGTGATCCTACTCCGTTATATCGGTTGAATACCCCGGAAGTGCGTGACAAAGAATTTGAATGGCTAAAAGAAATAGGTATTCAGGGAGTTAAGATAGACTTTTTTGGTGGAGATTCTATAGGTACGATGAATTATTATATTGATTTGCTGGAGGATGCAGCCAGGCATAAATTGTTAGTCAATTTTCATGGGGCAGCTATTCCCAGAGGCTGGCAACGGACATACCCAAACCTGATGAGTGTGGAAGCGGTATATGGGTCCGAATGGTATAATAATAAACCGACATTGACTGATAATGCAGCTTGGCATAATTGTACCTTGCCTTTTACCCGTAATGTGATAGGTCCGATGGACTATACGCCTTGTACATTTACCAATTCACAACATCCACATATCACTACCGATGCGCATGAATTGGCGTTACTTGTTATTTTTGAGTCGGCTCTACAGCATTTGGCAGATCGTCCTGAAGGGTATAGGCAACAACCGGTAGAGGTACAGAACTTTATCAGGTATCTTCCGGTTGCATGGGAGGATACCAGACTGCTGTCCGGTTATCCGGCTGAAAGTGTTGTTATTGCTCGTAAAAGTAAGGATAGTTGGTATATTTCCGGTTTGAATGGTACGGAAAATACAAAATCATTTCGTGTGAATTTGGAGTTTATTAAAGATTCTATTCAGCTTATCCAACTGTTTTCGGATACTACTGATGGGAAACAAATAAAAATTGAAAATTCGGCATTCGATACCAAAGAATTGAATATAGAGTGCCAGCCTCGCGGAGGTTTTGTGGTATGGGTTAAGTTGAGGAAATAGGATAAGGGTAAGTGTTTTAGCATATAGACAATTGTTTTGATATTGCTATGGAAGTTTTTATTAATGATGATAGATAAGCTTATCCCTTTGAGGAGATAGAATAAAAATAGTTTATGCTGGATTGGTGGAAGGTTAATTAATACTTATTGATAACTAATATAAAGTTAGAGTTTATGAAACGAGAACTTATTTTTACATTCTGTTGTCTGTTGACCACTTTGGTGTGGTCGCAGGAATATCAGCGGACAGAAACAGGCATTAAGGCTTCTATTTTTGGGAAAAAGATAGATGTGGAAGTGCAATGGTTTAATGCTAATAGTCTGCGCGTGTTGAAAATGCCGCATGGGCAATCGGTAGATAAGAAAAGTCTTTCGGTTATTGCAAGACCTGAAAAAACGGCTCTTAAAGTTTCTACGTCGGAAGATGGCAATATTGTAATGAAGAGCCGTTTACTGACGGTGAAACTAGACACAAAAACAGGTGTTCTGATTTATGAAACACGTAATGGGATGCCCCTATTGAAGGAATTGGAGAATGTGAAGGCATTCATACCTGTCAATGACGCAGGGCGGGCTACTTATTCTGTTTACCAAAGTTTTAAAACCGATAAGGATGAAGGGCTTTATGGACTTGGACAACTTCAAAACGGACAGATGATGCAACGTGGAATAGAGAAGTATCTGGTGCAAGGCAATACAGAAGACGTAACTCCTGTTTTTCAGTCGACTAAGGGATATGGTGTATTTTGGGATAATTATGCAGGTACGATGTATGTTGACAATGAAGAGGAAACGTCGTTCCGTTCAGATGTAGGCGATTGTATCGATTATTATTTCATGTATGGTGGTTCGGCTGACGGTGTAATTGCACAGATTCGCTTGCTGACCGGTTCTGTTCCTATGATGCCTTTGTGGAGTTATGGATTTATGCAAAGCAAAGAGCGCTATAAGAGCCAGGATGAAGTGGTAAGTGTTGTGAAGAAATACCGTGAATTGGGCATACCGCTTGACTGTATCATTCAGGATTGGCAATATTGGGGAAGTAACTATTTATGGAATGCAATGGAGTTCCTGAATTACGAGTACCGTGATCCGAAAAGGATGATTGATGAAGTCCACGGCTTGAATGCACACATGATGATTTCCATTTGGTCTTCTTTTGGTCCAAAGACTAAACCTTTCAAGGAACTTGAGAAGGAAGGGTTGCTGATGGATATGGCTACATGGCCCGAATCAGGTGTGGAAGGATGGCCGCCTAACTTTGATTATCCTTCTGGCGTGAAGGTTTATGATCCATATCATCCGAAGGCTCGTGATATTTATTGGAATTACTTGAACAAAGGTATCTTTCAGCTTGGCATGGACGGATGGTGGATGGACTCGACAGAACCTGACCACTTTAACCCCAAAGATTCGGATTTCGACCGACAGACTTATTCCGGTTCCTTCCGTAGCGTACGGAACGCTTTTCCACTCGTAACAGTAGGCGGAGTGTCTGATCATCAGCGTGCTCTGACTCACGATAAGCGTGTCATTATCTTGACCCGTTCAGGATTCTTGGGGCAACAACGTTATGGCTCAAATGTATGGACGGGCGATGTAGGATCTTCATGGGATATGTTTCGTAGGCAAATTACTGCCGGGTTGAATTTTTCTCTGACGGGAATGCCGCATTGGAATACTGACCTTGGCGGATTCTTTGCTGGTTCTTATAACAATAGCTTGGGAGGTGGAACGGCTACAAAAAATCCTATGTTCCATGAATTGTATGTGCGTTGGGCGCAATTCGGTGTATTTTGTCCAATGATGCGTAGTCACGGGGCTGATGCACCTCGCGAAATTTTCCTCTATGGTAAAGCTGGTGAGCCGGTGTATGATGCATTGGTTGATGCTATAAAACTCCGTTATTCGTTGATGCCTTATATCTATTCTACATCTTGGGAAGTAAGTCATCGTAATTCCACGTTTATGCGGGCACTATTCATGGATTTTCTCAGTGATCCTAAGACATGGAACATGGGCAGTGAGTATATGTTTGGATCATCCTTTTTAGTGGCACCTGTATTACATGCCCAATACACTCCTGAGCAGGCACAGCAAATCTTGAAAGAGAATGAAGGGTGGGGCTGCAAAGCGCAGGAGTCTGATATCCCTCTATTGTCTGTCGATTTTACTCAGTCTAAAGAAATGGAACTATATTTGCCTGCCGGTAGCCAATGGTATGATTTTTGGACGAACGAAGTGGCAGAAGGTGGGCAGAAGCTGAAGGTGACGACTGTGTTCAATCGTATTCCGCTTTATGTACGTGCTGGAAGCATCGTGCCGTTAGGTCCCGATGTGCAATACGTGACCGAGAAGAAATGGGACAATCTCAAGGTTTGTGTTTATCCTGGTGCCGATGGTAATTTTGTGCTTTATGAGGATGAAGGCAATAACTATAATTACGAAAACGGTGCTTATACTGAAATTCCGATGACTTGGAATGATGCCAAGCGGACATTGACTATTGATGCACGTCGTGGCTGCTATGAAGGGATGCTGGATGAGCGGAAATTTACAGTTCGAATGCCGGATGGAAGTGAAAAGACAGTGCTTTATAAAGGGAAAAAAATAAATGTGAAATTTTAGTAGGCCACATGATTTTTGAGAACTAGTTTCTTCTAGTAAAGAAAAGCCCTCGAAATCGGATAATTTCGAGGGCTTTTGTCTGTTTCTATACGGAAACTTGTGCGCGTGATAGGACTCGAACCTACACGTCTCACGACACCAGATCCTAAGTCTGGCGCGGCTACCAATTACGCCACACGCGCGACATTGCTTTTGGTAAGCGGGTGCAAAGATAAGCAATATTTCTTAAGTACCAAAGATTTTTAGAAAATTATTCTTTGTGGCTATGTAAATATTCACGTGCAGCCTCAATAATGGTATCTACATTGCGTTGCATATCCTCTGAACTCATATTGACTTTGATGTCCGGATCTATACCGAATTCCAGATGTTGCATATCCGCATCGTACATGGGGCTGGCCGAGAAGCGGACAGACCAGCCGTTGGGCAGTTCGGAGGAGAAGGGCAGGCCGGAACCGCCACCTGTTTTGTCACCGATGATGGTTACTTTAGGTAGTATTTTCATTCTGTTCACAAAATCATTAGTGGCGCTGAAAGAGCGGCGGTTAGTCAGCACTACCGCCTGTTTTTGCCAGCGTACACGGTCTAGTGACGGTTCCAGCCAAACTGCTTTGGGAGTGGAGAAGTCATTGTGCCCCGGTCCGGTTTTATGGGACATATAGCCTACCAGCACTTTTTCATTCGTGAAACGTGCGGCTAATTTCTCGGCTGTGGTAAGATTACCACCCGAATTATTTCGCACATCAATAATCAATCCATCACAAATAGCCAGTTTGTTTAGAACCTCGTCCAGATTTCCTTCACCGATGCCCGATTGGAAACTGCCACAATAAATATAGGCTATATTGTCCTCGAATATCTGATACTTCATACCCGAGGATTGGGCATAATCCTTACCTAGATAAACACGTTGGATGCTGTCGCTGAAATTGGCCGGATAGCTGTCAAACCATTCACGATATTGGGAGTACTCCAGTTTGGAAGACAGATTTACGTGTCCGTCACGCAACTCGTTCAGCATATCTGCCAGAACTTCGAATAACTGTTCATTATTCATGCCTTTGGATATTCTCTGTTTATACTGGCTGTATATTTCATTCCAGTCCAATCCGTATTCCTGCTTTTTATAGTCAAGGAAACAATACTGGCGGTCGATAGTCTGCCATAATGCTTCGAAGTTGCCTTCGGGGGAGTTGTCGTATTCGTCCTCCGTGATGCACGAAGTAAATAATACAACAGACAATAACAGACTGATAAAAATATAACTATTTCTTTTCATCCTCTATATTAATAAGGGCTGACCTGGCTGGGCATCGCCACTTTGTTCTTACCTTTTAATAAATAAAAGTTTTTCACGAAACCTATCATAAAGGCGTGTGACCATATATGACTTTTCAGATTATTGACTTTCGCCTGCTGGATATCACATAGGTATCCGAAACGCATATTGACCGACCGGATAGGAAAATCCAATGTAACCAGCTGTCGCAAGGAAGGTTGGTTATGCAGGGAAGTGAACAGCACATTCTTGCCGCCATTCTTTAAACTGAATATCTCATAATAAGATTGTCCGTATTCCGGGGAAAACATAATCCCCATGACAGGCAGATTGGCTTGATAACGGGCTATCAGCGGATAGTTACCGATATGAAACCGATAGATGACCATACCCGATGCCGCCAGATTGACATATGCTTTAGCTTGGGCGGGATTATTGGAATTTCGCATGTTATAGATGAACCCGCCGTTCAAGTCCAGCATGGGACCCGCCAGTATCTTCAAGTTTTCTGTCAGCCGGAACTGGTAATGCAGTGCATAATTCCAATTGACCATACCTGCCATTTCATTACTTGTTTCTGCTTTATTCTCTGTCAGGGACAGATTGGCTTGGAACAGACTTTGAACAGACACGTTGCCATTTATCAGTTTGGTCATGCGCATACTTTCACGCAGGATACGAATTTCGGGTCCGGTATATTCCATCGGTGAAAGATAGGTGTCCAATATATTTGTAAAACCGGCACCGTAAAGAGTAGCTCTCATAACGTAGCGGTTTGCTTGTAAGCTGTCTTCCTGCGCCTGCGAAGACAGACCCAAAAACAGGGACAGTAATAACAGGAGAATTTTCTTCATTTTTTAAAACAGTTTCATCTGGCCGGTAATTTCATCAATGATATCTGTTTCACTCTTACCATGATCCGGATCTTCAATTTCGGCAGTTTCTTCGTTTTCATCAGTCCCCTCTTCCGCACCGTCCTCTTCTTTGGAAGGTTCGGGGAAGCGTAAAGGTTCCAGTTCATTTATTTGTTCAATGTTGTAAGTACTGATTCGTTTTCCTTTCGCTTTGAAACTCTTGATTCCGATGAATTCGTCCACATCTATTTCCAATGGATCACGGAAACTGTCATGTCCTCCGAATATGACTTGTATGCGTGGATAAGCCACACAAGTAAGCAATATAGAACGACTTTCCTTATTCTCGCCCAAATAATTGAGACGGCGTGAAGTGGATTCAAAAGTGAATCGTTTCAGATAAGGATATCCCTGGTCGGCATCAAATAAAGCGGCGGACCATACCTTGTTGGCATCGAACTTCTCGATGATGTGGATCCCCGGATCATAATGATTGTTCAAATCGAAGTTACTGGTATAGAATTCTCCATTTTCATGGACTATTAAAATCAATTCGTCACTTTGGAATTCTCCCAGATATTCACCGCGTCCGTCATAGTTCAAGCGGAGTACATCCCGGTCAAACCATACTTTTCTTCCACCCAGGGTAGAGCCGCCACGTTGTTTCAAGGCTATTTTATGTACTTCGTATTTAGACAGGATATTGCCCATGGACTGGCGTCCCTTTATATTGATGTCACTGAAATCTTCATATATGATTTTTTTGATACGCGGATTCGGCTTTAAGGTAATCTTGATAACCTCCGCTTCCCCATTGGGATTGGCTGTAAAGTAAACGATACGTGAGCCGGGCGTACCTTGCGTTACATCATATTCACGGTCGCGGGTGATGGAGGTAATGTTGAATCGTTTGATATAGTGAAACCCTTCTTTTCCATCCCGATAGACCACATTGTATATGGTACGTTTGTCGTTTTTCTTGAAGATATTGACATAGAGCACATTCTTGCCGACAAACATTTTGTCTGTTACACGAACCACTTTGTATTTGCCGTCTTTATAGAAGATAATCACATCGTCAATATCTGAACAGTTGGCTATAAATTCATCTTTTTTCAAGGCGGTGCCGATAAAGCCTTCTTCGCGGTTGATATAGAGTTTTTCGTTAGCTTCCACTACCTTCGCCGCCTCAATGGTATCGAAGTTACGTAACTCTGTACGGCGGGGGTATTGTTTGCCATATTTATCTTTCAACATCTGATACCAGTCAATGGTATATTCTACGATATGTGCCAGATGATTGTTTATTTCTTCAATCTGTTCCTTGATACGGGCTATGTTCTCATCTGCTTTATCCTTGTTGAACTTCAGAATCCGGGCCATCTTGATATCCAATAACTTCAGAATATCCTCTTTGGTCACTTCACGGATAAATTGCGGATAGAAAGGAGTCAGCCGTTCATCAATGAATTCGCAGGCGGCATCTGTATTTTCGGATTGCTCGAACTTTACTTCCTTATAAATCCGTTCTTCGATAAAGATTTTTTCCAATGATGCGAAATGAAGGTTTTCAAGCAATTCTCCTTTGTGTATTTCCAACTCTTGACGAAGCAGGGACAACGTGTTGTCCGTGGCTTTTTTAAGGACGGCACTGACTGTAAGGAAGTGGGGCTTCTTTTCATCAATTACACAGCAATTGGGAGATATGCTTACTTCACAATCAGTAAATGCATAGAGCGCGTCCAAGGTTTTGTCCGAGGATACTCCCGGAGCAAGGTGCACTAGGATTTCCACTTTTTCAGAAGTAAGATCTTCCACTTTCCGGATCTTGATTTTTCCCTTTTCACTGGCTTTGACAATAGAGTCGCATACCCCCGGGACAGTCTTTCCGAAAGGCACTTCGGCTATGGACAATGTTTTGTTGTCTATTTTATTGATTTTAGCACGTACTTTCACCATTCCGCCGCGTTCTCCATCGTTGTAGCGTGATACATCAATAGAGCCTCCTGTCTGGAAATCGGGATAGAGTTTGAATTCCTCACCACGCAAATAGGCAATGGAGGCATCACACAGTTCGTTAAAATTGTGGCAGGATTTTGGAAGAAAGGCCCACAGCAATACCTTCTACTCCCTGAGCGAGCAAGAGCGGGAATTTGACAGGTAGGGTGATCGGCTCTTTGTTTCGTCCGTCGTATGATGCTTGCCATTCGGTGGTTTTGGGATTGAAAACCACATCCAATGCGAATTTGGACAGACGTGCTTCGATATAACGGGGGGCAGCGGCACCGTCGCCTGTCAGTATGTTACCCCAGTTTCCCTGACAGTCTATCAACAGATCCTTTTGGCCTAGCTGCACCAACGCATCGCCTATGGAAGCATCGCCGTGCGGGTGAAACTGCATGGTATGTCCTACAATGTTTGCAACTTTGTTATATCGGCCGTCATCCAATCTTTTCATAGAGTGGAGGATACGTCTTTGGACAGGTTTCAAACCATCATTGATGTGCGGTACGGCACGTTCCAGTATTACGTAAGAGGCATAGTCCAAAAACCAGTTCTGATACATTCCGCTCAGCTGGTGCTTCACCCCTGTTTTTTTGGTATCGGCAGGTTTATAGTCCAAGTGTCCGTTCTCCGGCGTGGGGATATTTTCTTCGTTTTGTTCCTCTTTATCAATAAAATCGTCGCTCATATATATTTAAATTCCTTAATGTTCTGATGATATGCACGCAAAAATACGACTTTTATTGAAAAAATCATTTACTTTGCATATTATTTCGCCCTTATTAAAGGTTGAAAACAGGAAAAAACAACAAAAGTGTAAGAATAAACAGATAAGAAAATGGCACAAGAAGATGTTTTTAAGAAATTAGTATCGCACTGTAAAGAGTATGGTTTTGTATTTCCGTCCAGTGATATCTATGACGGACTGGGCGCTGTATACGATTACGGTCAGATGGGAGTGGAGTTGAAGAATAATATCAAGCAATATTGGTGGCAGAGTATGGTGCTGCTGCACGAGAACATCGTAGGTATTGATTCTGCTATTTTTATGCATCCTACTATTTGGAAGGCTTCCGGACATGTGGACGCATTCAATGATCCTCTGATTGACAACCGCGATTCTAAAAAACGTTATCGTGCCGATGTGCTGATTGAAGACCAGCTTGCCAAATATGACGAGAAGATAAACAAAGAAGTGGCCAAGGCTGCCAAGAGATTTGGTGATGCTTTTGATGAGGCTCAGTTTCGTAGCACCAACGGTCGTGTTCTGGAGCATCAGGCCAAGCGCGACGCTTTACATGAACGGTTCTCAAAAGCTTTGAACGACAATGATTTGGATGAACTTCGTCAGATTATCATTGATGAAGAGATTGTTTGTCCTATTTCGGGAACCAAGAACTGGACTGAAGTACGTCAGTTCAATTTGATGTTCTCTACCGAAATGGGTTCTACTGCCGATGGTGCCATGAAGATTTATCTTCGTCCGGAAACAGCGCAGGGTATTTTTGTCAATTACCTGAATGTACAGAAGACCGGTCGTATGAAGATTCCTTTCGGTATCGCTCAGATTGGTAAGGCTTTCCGCAACGAGATCGTAGCCCGCCAGTTCATTTTCCGTATGCGTGAGTTTGAACAGATGGAGATGCAGTTCTTCGTAAAACCGGGTACTGAGCTGGAGTGGTTCCCCAAATGGAAAGAAACTCGTTTGAAATGGCATAAGGCATTAGGTTTCGGTGATGATCATTACCGTTTCCATGATCACGATAAACTGGCACATTATGCCAATGCAGCTACAGACATTGAATTCCTGATGCCGTTTGGATTCAAGGAAGTGGAAGGTATTCATAGCCGTACGAACTTTGACTTGAGTCAGCACGAGAAGTTCAGTGGCAAGAGCATCAAGTATTTCGATCCGGAATTGAACGAAAGCTATACTCCGTATGTTATTGAAACATCTATCGGTGTGGACCGTATGTTCCTTAGCATTATGAGTGCTGCTTATACAGAAGAGACATTGGAGAATGGTGAAACTCGTGTGGTATTGAAATTGCCTGCTGCTCTGGCTCCGGTGAAACTGGCCGTGATGCCGTTGGTGAAGAAAGACGGCCTGCCCGAGAAGGCGCGTGAGATTATGAATGACTTGAAGTTCCATTTCCACTGCCAGTATGATGAGAAAGACAGCATCGGCAAGCGTTACCGTCGTCAGGATGCCATCGGTACTCCGTATTGTATCACAGTAGACCACCAGACTTTGGAGGATAATTGTGTAACTTTGCGTAATCGTGATACCATGCAGCAGGAGCGTGTAGCTATTTCGGAACTGAACAATATCATTGCCGATAAAGTAAGTATAACAAGTCTGCTGAAGACTTTGCAATAATAAATGTATTATGAATAAAAGTATTCTTTGGCTGATTGGTCTGCTGTTTGTTACTTCCCTGTCCATTGTTTCATGTAGTGAGACGGATGGGACAGAAGATCCATATGCAAACTGGGAAGAGCGTAATCAGCGGTATATTGACTCCATTGCTACAGTGGCGGAAGCCAATCGAGGCAATGGAGAAGGGCAATGGAAAATCATCCGTTCCTATAAACTTCCATCTTTGGGATTGAATGAAACAGGAAAGATCATTGATAATGTTTACTGTAAGATTCAGAAAGTGGGAGATGGTACTGAGAGTCCTATTGCTACGGATACGGTAGCGGTGAATTATCGTGGTCAATTGATTAACGGTACGGTTTTTGACCAAAGTTATCAGGGTGAGCTTGATCCGGAAACTGCCACTCCTAGAAAATTTCTGGTAGGTGCGGTGATAGCAGGGTGGAGTACGGCCTTGATGAAAGGATTTGGTGGTATGAAAGCCGGTGACCAATGGAAGCTTTATATTCCTTATCCATTGGCTTACGGAAAAGATGGTACAGAAGGTATTCCCGGATATTCAACGTTGATATTTGATGTGAATTTGGTTGATATATTCCCGTTGAAGGGTACGGGAAAAAGCATTGATGATACCTTGGATGCTAAAAAATAGCTATCATAGAATATTGGAAAGAAGAGAGTATTGCAGTTTGTTGCAATGCTCTTTTTTTTATGGTGTTTTGATTCATGTCGGTTGGACGAGACGGGGGCCTGTCAGGTGAATTGTTTGGGGATTTGCTGAAATGTTTTTGGGGGGTATGGCGTTTTCCTTGGTATGGTTAATGGTTCTTTTATCCGCTTGCTACGCGTTCCATTGTCTGTAAGGAATGGTTTAAAGGTTGGGGTAAAACGGCTTAATTATATTATATTAAGAAGAACTCTTGACGGAAACAAGAAGATTGTTTTATCGGGGATATAAATAAAACACTTCGTTTTTTCGGTATCCGCCGAAGTGTTTTTCCTTTCAGCATAATGTTGTGGGATAGTTTGACGGGCGAATAACTGTAAGAAACAATATAATCTTTATCTTGGTCAATTCATTAAACCAATGATTGACGCAAAGATAAAGATTATGACAAATTATTTAATAAATTATTTCACGTTTCCTGCTTTGATCAAGTATTCGGCAATCTGAACAGCGTTCAATGCCGCACCTTTCTTAATCTGATCGCCTACAATCCAGAAAGTCAGTCCGTTTTCGTTTGCCAGATCTTTGCGGATACGACCTACGTAAACCGGATCTTTACCTGCCAGGAACAAAGGCATCGGATATTCTTTCTTTTCGGGATTGTCCATCAGTACCAGGCCTTCCCCTTTGGCAAAGGCTTCACGGGCTTCTTCAGGAGAAATGGGGCGTTCAGTTTCTACCCAGATACTTTCCGAGTGAGAACGGAGGGCGGGAACACGTACACACATGGCGCTAACCTGAATGTCGGAGTGCATAATCTTGCGTGTTTCGTTGAACATCTTCATTTCTTCTTTGGTATATCCATTGTCGGTAAATACATCAATCTGGGGAATCAGGTTGAATGCCAACTGGTAAGCGAATTTCTCTACGGTCACGGGCTCGTTAGCCAATACCTGACGATATTGTTCATACAATTCATCCATAGCTGCTGCACCTGCACCGCTGGCAGCTTGATAAGTAGCCACATGCACACGTTTTATGTGTGAAAGATTTTCGATGGCTTTCAGCGCAACTACCATCTGGATAGTTGTACAGTTGGGGTTAGCTATCACGTTACGGGGACGATTCAAAGCATCTTCCGGATTCACTTCGGGCACTACCAAAGGCACGTCGGCATCCATACGGTAAGCGCTGGAGTTGTCAATCAGTACGGCACCATGTTTGGTAATGGTTTCACAAAACTCTTTTGTGGTACCTGCGCCGGCTGATGTGAAAGCGATATCTACACCTTTAAAGTCATCGTTGTGCTGAAGGAGTTTCACTTCAATCTGTTTACCGCGGAATGTGTATTTTCGTCCTGCACTGCGTGAAGAACCGAATAACACTAACTCATCCAACGGGAAGTTCCTTTCATCGAGCACACGCAGGAACTCTTGTCCTACAGCTCCGCTCGCACCAACAATTGCTACTTTCATTTTGTTTTTTGTTTTATAAGATAAAATTTAGTAATACTTTAGAACTATCTCTCAGCATGTAAGTACGTTCTGCGTGCAAAATTAGAACATTTTAGAATATAAATCAGTAAAAAAGAAAGTTTTTTCGTAATTTTGTCGATATTATGGTATAAAACTTAAAAAAAGATGGAACTATTCGACCTTAACATACATTTTCCGGTCACAGATCCTACCTGGATATTCTTCCTGGTACTCATTATCATTCTGTTTGCCCCTATGATTTTGGGGCGTTTACGCATTCCGCATATTATTGGTATGATACTTGCCGGGGTAGTGGTAGGCAAGTATGGCTTTAACATTCTGGAGCGTGACAGCAGTTTTGAATTGTTTGGAAAGGTAGGACTTTACTACATTATGTTTTTGGCCGGTCTTGAGATGGATATGGACGATTTCAAGAAAAACAGGACAAAAGGATTGGTCTTTGGTATGTTTACTTTCCTCATCCCGATGGGGCTGGGCATATGGAGTAGCATGAGTATGCTGAACTATGGATTCCTGACTTCTGTGCTGCTGGCCAGTATGTATGCCAGTCACACCTTGATTGCTTATCCTATTATCAGCCGGTATGGCTTGTCGCGGCAACGGACGGTCAGTATCACTATTGGTGGTACGGCGGTGACTGTGGTGCTGGCTTTGATGGTGCTGGCTGTTATTGGTGGTATGTATAAAGGTGAGGACGTAGGCGGACTGTTTTGGGTGCTGTTGGTTGCCAAGGTGGTTTTGCTGTTCGGACTTATCATATTTTTAATGCCTCGCATCAGCCGGTGGTTTTTCCGTACATATGAGGATGCGGTGATGCAATTTATATTTGTGCTGGCTATGGTGTTCCTGGGCGGAGGCTTGATGGAACTGGTGGGGATGGAAGGTATTTTGGGAGCTTTCCTTGCCGGGCTGGTATTGAATCGTTTTGTTCCTCATGTTTCTCCTTTGATGAACCGGCTGGAGTTTGTGGGTAATGCGCTGTTTATTCCCTATTTCTTGATTGGGGTGGGAATGATTATTGATGTACGTTGCCTTTTTACGGAAGGTGAAGCGCTGAAAGTGGCGGTTGTAATGACCGTAGTGGCGACATTCAGTAAGTGGCTGGCTGCATGGATAACCCAGAAGATATATGGCATGAAAAAAGTGGAGGGCAGCCTGATATTCGGATTAAGCAATGCACAGGCTGCTGCGACTTTGGCCGCTGTGTTGATAGGTCACGGTATTATTATGGAAAATGGAGAGCGGTTGTTGAATGATGATGTTTTGAATGGTACGGTGGTCATGATTTTGTTCACTTGTATTATAAGTTCTGTTGTGACAGAGCGTGCCGCACGCAAAATGGTGACCCAGGAAAATCTGATGGAGGGCAGCGAAGGTAAGGAACAGGAACGCATCTTGATTCCGGTAGCTAATCCTGAAACCATAGAAGGATTGGTAGGCATGGCTTTGATGATGAGGCATCCTAAACAAAAAGAGTCATTGGTGGCACTGAGTGTGATCAATGATAATAATACTTCAGAAACCAAGGAACTCATAGGCAAGCGTAACTTGGAGCGTACGGCGATGATTGCTGCTGCTGCCGATGCGTCTGTAAAGACTGTGTTGCGTTATGATTTGAATATTGCGCAAGGTATTATTCATACGCAGAAAGAATATGCGGTAACGGATATTGTAATAGGTTTGCATCGTAAGACGAATTTGATGGATTCTTTCTTTGGTACAATGACGGAAAACTTGTTGAAGGGCACGAACCGCCAGATTATGATCGCTAAATTATTGATGCCTGTCAATACGTTGCGCCGGATTGTGGTGGCGGTTCCCGATAAGGCGGAATATGAAAAAGGTTTCTTGAAATGGATGACACAGCTCTGCCGTATGGGTAAACAATTGGGATGCCGCGTGCATTTCTTTGCTACGGAAGATACATTGAAGCATTTGCGTGCCCTGACAGAAAAACAGGAGGCGAATACTTTTACGGAGTTTTCTTTATTGGAAGAGTGGGATGATCTGCTTTTATTGACCGGACAGGTGAATTATGACCATCTGTTTGTGGTTGTGTCTTCGCGTAAAGGTTCCATCTCTTATCAGACTTCTTTTGAACGTCTGCCGTCACAAATCAGCAAGTATTTTGCCAATAACAGTTTGTTGATTGTGTATCCGGATCAGTTAGGGGACGATCCGCAAGAGATTGTTTCGTTTTCTGACCCTCGCGGGCAATCGGAAACACGAGTATATGATAATGTAGGAAAATGGTTCTACAAATGGTTTAAGAAAGGTGATGAACGAAATTAATATAGAGTGGCAGCAACGTACGGAGTTGTTGCTGGGAAAAGATAAGATGAAACGCCTGCGTCACGCTCATGTGCTGGTGGTAGGTTTAGGTGGAGTTGGGGCGTATGCTGCCGAGATGATTTGTCGTGCAGGAGTAGGCCGTATGACAATAGTGGATGCAGACATTGTGCAGCCCAGTAATATTAATCGTCAGCTTCCGGCCCTTCACTCTGCTGTGGGACGTCCCAAAGCGGAAATTTTGGCGGAACGTTTCCGTGATATTAATCCTGATTTGGAATTGACTGTATTGGTGGAGTATCTGAAAGATGAGCGTATTCCGGAATTGCTGGATAGTGCAAAATTTGATTTTGTGGTGGATGCCATTGATACGGTAGCTCCTAAATGTTACCTTATATATAATGTGCTTCAACGCCGTCTGCCCATTGTGAGTAGTATGGGGGCCGGTGCTAAATGGGATATTACTCAGGTTCGTTTTGCCGATTTATGGGATACTTACCATTGCGGATTAAGCAAAGCCGTGCGGAAGCGTTTGCAGAAAATGGGAATGAAGCGAAAACTTCCGGTTGTATTTAGTACAGAGCAGGCCGATCAGGATGCGGTGATATTGGTAGATGATGAGAAAAATAAGAAATCTACTGCCGGAACCGTGAGTTATATGCCGGCAGTCTTTGGCTGTTATCTGGCGGAGTATGTGATAAGAAGAATTTGATTATGATAGAATTACAGGGAATAACGAAGAGTTTCGGGACATTGCAGGTACTGAAAGGTATTGACTTGATGATAGAAAAAGGAGAAGTGGTAAGTATTGTGGGGCCCAGCGGTGCGGGGAAAACTACATTATTGCAGATTATGGGAACGCTGGATAAGGCGGATACGGGTACTATTTTACTGAATGGTACAGAAGTGAGTTGTTTGAAGGAAAAAGAGTTGTCGGCTTTTCGTAACCGGCAGATTGGCTTTGTGTTCCAGTTCCACCAGTTACTTCCTGAGTTTACAGCTTTAGAGAATGTGATGATGCCTGCGTTGATAGCAGGTACATCTTCTTCCGAAGCTATGCGGAAAGCCAAAGAAACGCTAGCTTTTTTGGGCTTGTCCGAACGTGCTTCGCACAAACCGGCTGAATTGTCGGGAGGGGAGAAGCAACGGGTGGCGGTAGCGCGTGCATTAATAAACAACCCGGCGGTTATCCTTGCGGATGAGCCGTCGGGCAGTCTGGATACTCGCAATAAAGAGGAACTTCATCAGTTGTTCTTTGATTTACGTGATAAGTTAGGTCAAACTTTTGTTATTGTTACTCATGATGAAAATCTGGCTCGTTTGACAGACCGTACTATTCACATGGTAGATGGCAGGATCTCTTTGAAAATTTAATAGAGCAAAGATCAGTTTAATGATATGTGAATACTGTCATGCTGTTCTTTCCATTTGTCTATCTGGAATTCTCCGGTATCTCCCTCTTCCAGTAGTACACCGTCCATACTCAGGTTGACTGTTGTTCTTGTCCCGGCATTAAGTTGTGTAGTTAGTTTTTGTTGGTAATGCTTTATTGTTCCGTTACTTAACTGTACAAAGATTTGAAACATAGGATTAGGCTGAGAGGGGAACACCGATACAAAATTATTGTTGAATTCTGTACGGTTAGTGCTGGGTTTCAACCCGAAGCTGATTGTTTTGAAAGTGCCTTCGGGCCGGGCTGAAAAATAATTCAGGTTGCTATAGATATTACTGATGTATATCCACATTGAATCAATGGCATCACTGAAAGCATCACCGTTTGTTTCAGACACTATGACGCTTAAGGCTGCTGAAGCATGTTTAAGATGTGCTTGCAGGTCATCTTTCCCTATATTTATATTTTGTGTTCCGTATACAAGGCTATGTATCGGGTAGTATACCGTATCTCCCGGTATTTTCCTTAGTCCTAAACTGGTTGTATTCAGTTTTTTGCCTATAATTAGCGTGGGATCTGCCAGATAGGCATCACCTGCTGTACCAAAGTAATCGGGATATCCCCAATATATCACATTGTATGTACCTACAGGAAGCCTTAAAGGATATTTTTGGGATTTTCCTATTCCATTCGTGATTAAGTAATATGCTGGAAAAGGAACTTGTTTTCCCTTGGCTGTATAATTGCCTATATAAAAACTTCCATTCGTTTCACAAGGTAGTACTTCTAATGGACCATTGTAAGGATCTGTGCTACTTTGGCTCAGAGTGGCATATAGTGCCGGAGATACCAGATCTTCTGGTTGGGGGGTGACAATGTCACAATCCTCGTTTTTACCGCACGAAGCTAGCAGTGCCAGTAAAGGTAAAAATAAAAACTTTCTCATGTACATCTTTAGTTTAGGTTTGAATACTCCCTATAACAAGATATGGATGAGAAAGTTTGAATGGTATAGGAGAAAGTTATGCTTATACTTTCTCGGGAAAACTGGCTTTCAGGATCTCAAATGCCCGGGCATAATCTTTTTCGAAGACTAGAACCTTTATTTCCATTCCCGGAATATAAGCCAAAACTTGGGCTGTATATTCTCCCTGCAACATGGATTCTATACCTTCATTTTTTAGAAGATCCTGTAACATGTGTGCGCGGACATCACTTTTGAAAGAAGTAAGAATAACTGTTTTCATACTCGTTCCTTCTGTATCAGTTGTTTCTTTTTTCGATTTACAGTTTTGCAGAATCCGGCGTGCCACTTCTCCCGTTACATCACCGTCCTCTCCGTATGCTGCGCCTCTCTCATTGAACCGGCGTACTATTTCTTCAATGGTATCATCGCCTATTCCTGCTTCATCCAAGCGAGTCTTAAGTCCTAAATTTCTAAAGAATTCTTCAGTTTTTTCTATGGTTAGCGATACCCGTACACTGGGAACTCCTGAAGTAACCCCCCAGATACGTTCGCCATATTGTAGTATTTTGTCACGTTTTTTATCGGCGAGTGTCCGTAGAGTTCCGGGAAATACGATTGCCAGGGTCTGGCCGTGTGTCATGCCATGTAGTGCGGTCAGCTCATGCCCTATCATGTGGGTGGCCCAGTCTTCGGATACTCCCATAGCAATAAAACCGTTCAAAGCCATAGTGGCGGACATCATAAATTCACTCATCAAGTGATAGTCCTGTTTGTTTTCTTTGATTTGCGGAGCGATTTGTACCAATGTACGAAGGATGCTTTCGCTCCAGCGGTCCATTAGATAAGATTCGTTTGTTTTGGTCATGTATTGTTCCATGACATGTACAAAAGTGTCTGCCAGTCCGCAAGCTATCTGATAGTCGGGCAGTGAGAAAGTTACTGTCGGATCTAGGATAGAAAATACAGGATGGGAGGAGAAAAATGGATATTTTTCATGAGTTTCACGGCATGAAATTACAGCTCCGTTATTCATTTCTGAACCTGTGGCGGGAATGGTTAGCACAGTTCCTAAAGGAATCGTGTTTTGTGCACTGCCTTTTAACCAGTTCCCAGGCATCTCCGTCGTAGGGAATACCAGCGGAAATCAACTTGGTGCCGTCTATAACTGAGCCGCCACCTACTGCCAGCAGGAAGTCAATGTTTTTTTCTTTGCCTGATTCTATCGCCTTTTTCAAGGTAGATATATCGGGATTTGATTCTATTCCCCAAAACTCCGTGTAATCACGTCCTTCAAGGGCTTGGATTACTTGTTCATAGACTCCATTGGTTTTTACACTGCCACCTCCGAAAGTGATCATGATTCTCTTGTCGGCCGGTATCTGTTGGGACAATTGGGCAATCATGCCTTTGCCAAAGATGAGGCGTGTAGGATTGTGAAAGATAAAATTATCCATAACTAATTGGGGTTTTCTTGGTTAATACTGAGTAAAGATAATGCTTTTTTCCTATCTTTGAGAAAAAATTTAGCTAATGAACGTAAAACTGGGAAAATACAACCAGCTGGAGGTTGTAAAAGAAGTAGATTTTGGTGTTTATTTAGATGGAGGCGATGACGGAGAGATTTTATTGCCTACGCGTTATGTACCCGAAGGCTGTAAGCCTGGCGACGTGCTGAATGTCTTTCTTTATCTTGACAATGAGGAAAGGCTGATAGCTACCACTTTGCAGCCGTTGGTGCAGGTGGACGAGTTTGCCTGTTTGGAAGTGGCATGGATTAATGAGTTTGGTGCGTTTTTGAATTGGGGATTGATGAAAGACCTTTTTGTACCTTTCCGTGAACAAAAGATGAAAATGCAGAAAGGGAGAAAGTATATAATACACGCACATATAGACGAAGATAGTTACCGCATTATGGCATCTGCTAAAGTGGAGCATTATCTTTCTAAAGAACATCCCGACTATCGGCTGGGACAGGAAGTGGATATCCTGATATGGCAGAAAACAGATTTGGGATTTAAGGCTATTGTGGAAAATAAGTTCAGTGGTTTGCTTTACGATAATGAGATTTTCCAACCTTTAGAAACCGGTATGAGGCTGAAGGCTTATGTAAAGCAGGTGCGTGAGGATGGTAAGATCGATTTGGTTCTGCAAAAGTTGGGCGCAAAGAAGGTGGATGATTTTTCGGAAGTGTTATTACAATATATTAAAGATCATGAAGGCTTCACTCCATTGAATGATAAAGTGCTGCTGAGGATATCTATGATGCTTTTGGTGTCAGTAAGAAAACTTTCAAGAAAGCGGTGGGGGATTTATATAAAAAACGCCTGGTTGTTTTGGAAGCTGAGGGGATACGCCTCACTTAGTGGAGCTTTTCCCTACCGGATATAGGAAAAGCCCTATGAACTTATGGGGAAAATCAATTGTGGGGGAAAGCGATTTCCCCTATTTTTGTGCCATAGAACTAACAAACTAAAAACGGAACAGCTATGAAAAGATGGACTACATTACTGATAGTGATTTGTATGCTAGGTATAACTATTCCCGCAATGGGGGCCATGAGTATCAGCAAAATGAGACAGAACACTCGTTTCCTTACCGACCGTATGGCATATGAACTGAAACTCACTCCGCGGCAATACAATGATGTATATGAGGTGAATTATGATTTTATCAATAATGTCCGTTATCTGATGGATGATGTGGTAAGAGGCTATGATTATGCGTTGGAACGTTACTATGATTTTCTGGATGTGCGTAATGATGATCTTCGTTGGATACTTTCCAGTGCGCAATATCGTCGTTTTATGAGGGCTGAGCATTTCTACCGTCCCATTTATGCGCATGAGAACAAATGGCATTTCCGTATTTATCTGGTATATAATAATGTGAATTTTTTCTACTATGGCAAACCGCATCATTATGCTAGTTATTGCGGAGGGCATTATCGTACTCATTTCAATAATGTCAGTTATTATAAGACCCATTATCGTGACCATTACCGCCATGATGTGTACGATGGCCATTATCGTATCCGCCATGACAGAATGACGTATGATATGCACCGTCGTCGTGATTTCAATATAGCTGTTCGTCCTCCACAAAAGGAGCATCATCGCCCGGCCACTCCTCCTCAGACTCGTCCAAACAGACCTCAAATCCATCCTGACAGGCCGTCGGGTGATCATCGTCGTCCGTCTGTTCCACAGGCAAGGCCGGACAGACCGAAGAAGGATCAGAATAACAAGCATGATGGGCGCCCTTCACGACGTGGACAGAACTCACAGGTTGATAAAGACCGTCATGAAAATAGGCGTATTACTCCATCGGCAGGGATGTGAGAAGAGGAAATGGTAAGAAAGAGAAAGATTCGGACCGTTCAGGAGGAAGCAATAAAAGTAATTCTAAGGAAAGAACAGCAGTGCGTATGCGTACGGTATAGTATGATTTGAAAAACAACGAAAACCGACGTAAATAAGAGTCCGAAACACAATGAATTGTCCGGAATTGTAAAGGTCGTTTTTATGATGATTCACCACAGGTCAACGCAGAATCTGATTATGAATAGACTGTGAAAATCTGTGGTGAATCTTAATAATTTATTCCAAAGTAAGAGGAACTCCTTTGTAGAAATCCAGAATCTTGGTACGGAACAGATAGTCATATTTTGCTTGAAGCATATCCGAAACGGCTTTCATCCAATTGGTACGTGCCTCATTGTATTCAGTAGCGTTGGCTTTACCATTGGCATATTTTTCGCTCATCAGACGGAAGGAAGCTTCAGAAGCATCCGTAGCTGTATTACTGCTTTTGTATTTGCTTTCGGCAGCTACTGCATTATAGTATGCTTGCTGTATTTCTTTGAAAAGAGCCTTTTTGCTTTCTTCCAACTTCCATGATAAAGCAGTGCGCTGGATGCGTGCGTTCTTTACTTTATTTCGTGTGTCAAAACGGTTGAACAACGGAATGCTGAGTGAGAATTGCAGGTATTTATTAAAATTTTGATGCCACTGGCTGCTGAATGAAGCATTTTCTACTCCTGAGATATTATAGTAGTTTGTTCCTATACCTGCACTGAAGTTTAATTGCGGATACCAGGAACTTTGGGCAATACGGATATTTTTGGCCGCACCTTCCAGACGAAATTGGGCTGCTTTAATACTTGGTTTGTTCAGAACAGCTTGTGCATAGATATCTTCGGGAAGTGAAAGCAGAGTAAAATCATCCTCTACACGGGGAGATACTACTCCAAATCCGTCAGGAGTAGGAAGTTCCAACAGCTGGCTCAGTTCTAACAAAGCTAACTGATAGTTATTGTCAGCCTGTACTGCTGACATTTCGTCTTGTGCGACGCGTGCGCGGGCTTCATAGACTTCGGCTTCAGATGCTTTCCCATTTTTGAAATAGGCTTCTTTCAATTCCAGCTGTTCCCGGCTTAACTCTACTTGGTTGTGAGCTACTTTTGCCAATTCTTCATTAAAAAGAATTTGTAGATAGGCAGAGGTGACAGAAATGCTGATATCTTCTTTGGCCTTGTTCAAGTCTTCTGTAGCTGCTTTCAGGTTCAGTTTGCTGAGAGCGATGTTGTTCGGTATCCGCAATCCTGTAAATAAAGGAATACTGGTACTGAGTGAGAAGTTGGTGTTTTTGGTATTACGGTCGCCATACGTATTGTCTGCCTGCAAGGCACGGCCGAAGTTAAATGACTGGCCCACATTACCGTTCAGATTAGGCAGCCGGCTGTATTTAGCAGTATTCAAATCCACTGCATTCTGATCTCTTGCAGCTTCCTGTTGCTTGATACTCAGGTTGTGTTCTATAGCATAATCAATGCATTTACGTAAATCCCATTTTTCTTGGGAAACGGCCGGTAATGCAGTCAGGGTGGCCAAGGCTATAATGATTTGTTTCTTCATAATGATATTCTGTTATTTCTTTTCTGCTCCGCGTACTTTTTCATTGACATTCAGACCGTTCTTTATTTCAATCTGGATACCGTCACTCATACCTGTAATAACGGCACGACGGCTGAATTTCTGTGAAGGTACACTATCTGTCAATACGTATATAAAAGTAGAGTCGTTTTTAAACTCAACAGTACTTTCGGGTACTGCCAGTACCTTGCTGGCACGTGCCAGAACGATTTCCGCATTTGCGCTATATCCGGAACGGATGGTAATACTGTCGGGGACTGTGATGGCTGCTTTGATCTCAAATTGGTTGGCACCATTCTTCTACACCTTTAGGAGAGATATATTCTAGTTGTGCATCAAATTCCATGTTTTGTAAGGCTCCTAAAGTTATTTTTACCGGCATGCCTTCGTGTATGCGTCCTACTTCCGTTTCATCAATATTGCCTCGGAAAATCAGATCATTCATGTTGGCTACGGTGGCGATAGTGGTTCCGTCATTGAATGTGTTGCTCATTATGACGGAGTTACCGGCTTTTACGGGCACATCCAAAATCAATCCGTCAATAGTAGATCGGATAAGGGTACTACTGAATGAAGCCTTGTTTTTAGTGATACCTTCTTTGACTATTTCCAGGTTATCTTTGGCTGTTTGTAATTCTTCACGTGCCTGTTTTACGGCTACTTCACTCTTTTCATATTCTTCACTGCTGATAAGTTTGCTTTCGAACAGTTTTTTCATACGGGCAAAGTCCGTTTCTCCTTGTCTGGCATTGATTTCTGCCAGTCTTACACGGCTTTCTGCCGAGTTTAGTTGTCCCAGTTCGGGGATCACCTTTACTTTGGCAATCACTTCTCCTTTCTTTATTTTTTGTCCGGCTTCCTTATATACCTCGTCAATGATACCTGAAATCTGCGGCTTAATCAGAATCTCGTCACGCGGTTCTATTTTTCCGGTAGCTACAGTGGTCTTTTTCAGATCGGTGATTTCTGCGTTTAATATAGTATACACGCTGGCTTTGGGTTGTGATTTTTGATAGAGAAATACAAATGTTCCGATGAATATCAGTGCAACGATGACTAATAGTGCAATTTTTACATACTTTTTCATATCTGTTTGTTTTATTATTTTTTTATTCTTGTTTGTTCTTGCATGGAAACTTTATCCGTTACGTCGGACGGCTTTATTCGTCTCTTATAGCCTCAATGGGTTTGATGGCCATAGCGCGATAAGCCGGTGCCAATCCGGCCAGCATACCTAGGACCATCAATAAGATGCAGGCCCCGACGGCCATCCAGAAGCTGATTTGGAAATGAGCCTCTGTACCCGAAGCTGCCGTTCCTATTTCCAGCCCTTGTAAGATCAAGACTCCGAAACTAATTCCCATCAACCCTGCAAAAGTTGTCAATACCATGCTTTCAGAAAGAATTTGGTTTAGAATATCTTTAGGGCGTGCGCCAATGGCTCGGCGGATGCCGATTTCGGTTGTACGTTCTTTCACGGTAACCATCATAATATTGCTTACTCCGATAGCTCCTGCCAGCAATGTTCCCAAACCTACCATCCATGCCAAAATTTTGATTCCTGTGAACAGATTGTCAATCATGCTGAACATTGCTTCTGCATTGACCATGATCACCGCTTGTTTGTCGTCCGGGTGGATATAGTGCGCTTTCTTGATTACTTGTTCTATTTTGTCAGCTATACTGGTAACGGTCACACCCGGTTTTACGGTAATACAGACTAAATCAATGCGCTTTCCAAAATTGTATGCTTTTTGCATGGTAGTAAATGGAAGAGTTACACTATCCTCTGTTCCTGCATTGATATTCATGTTACTGGTTGATAAGCTAACACCTACAATCTGATAGTAAATACCATCCACACGCAAATATTGTCCGCATGGGTTTCCTCCTTGGGGAAACAGTTCGTCGTATACTCGTTTTCCTATGGTGCATACTTTCCGGCTTTCCAGTATGTCTACGTCATTGATAAAGCGCCCCATTGTAATATTTTGAGCTTCTATCTTTTCATAATCAGGTTGTAACCCTCTGACGGCACAGGAGCTTTTCTTGTCTCCGAAAATAGCAGTAGAGCCCCATCGGCTGATATTGGGAGTGATAACTTCTACTTCCGGTACGGCTTGGCGGATACGTTCCACATCGTTAAACTCCATATCCCAATAACGTCCTTTTCTAAATCCTTTATAGGCTTCACTGGTTTTATTACTTCCGAAAAAAACGGAATTGGTGGCGAATCCTTTAAAGTTGGCCGACATCATATCTTGTAGTCCCTGGCCACCCCCCATAAGGGCAACCAGCATGAATATGCCCCAAAAAACACCAAAAGCGGTCAATAGGCTACGTGTCTTGTTTCTGGTAATGGTGATGAATATTTCTTCCCACCTGTCTAAATCTATTCTCATAATTTTAATCTGCTCTAAGTGCTTCGATTGGTCGGATCATGACGGCCTTGCGGGCAGGAAAGAAACCTGCCAGTGTACCGGCTATCACCAATGTCATGGTTGCTTGTATGGCTATACTGATATCTACTGTGGGATTGAGGAAAACTGTTTCGGTGAAAACGCCTGCGTCTACAGTTTGGTTTCCTGCCACTGTGTTCATGTATTCCGTGGCAGCAATGCCTGCCACCATTCCTATATACCCGAAAAAGGTGGTAATTGTTACGCTTTCGGCTATGATTAGCCATAAGATAGATATAGGTTTGGCACCCAACGCTTTGCGGATACCAAATTCACGGGTCCGTTCTTTTACTGTGATCAGCATGATATTACTTACACCTACGATGCCACTCAGCAAAGTGAATATGCCTATTACCCAAATGGCTATAGTCAGAATGCGCATACCTTTTTCTTGTTGCAGGAATTGGGTGAAACGGTTCCACATCCAGATAGCGCCTTTGTCATCAGCTGTAAACCGGTGGTGTACGCCGATAGCTTTGCGGTACTCCTTTTCAAAGATTTCATTTTTTTCTTCTGTATCGAGTCCTTGTGTCATAAATATCAAATTGTTCAGCTTGTCACCTTTATTATATATGAGTTGTAAGGTGGTGAATGGGATGAAGGCGTTAGGTTGGAAACTTCCCTTGTCGGTAAAAAGGCCTACCACTTGATATACTACTCCATTGGCGTTGACAAATTTTCCGATAGCTTTGTCTGCGTCTTTTTTAAAGAGCATTTCTGCGGTTTTTGTATGAAGAATGATTACTTTTCGCCGTTGACGGATATCGATGTCATTGATAAATCGCCCCCCTGCAGGTTTTACTCTTTCTACATCCTTATGATTAGGGTATACTCCTTCCAATGTGGTGGATACATAGTCTTGTCCATATGTTAAAGTCACATTACTCTGACGTACGGTAGCTCCTACACTGATGACATTTTTGGAAAATCGGTTTCGGTTATCCGATAGTCTTTATTGTCCAGTTCAATGCGGCGTCCTTCTTTTAATCCGTCGTATGCTTTGGAAGTCCAGCCGGGAAATACTTTGATGGAATTCATAGCCATATCTGCAGATGAGCTTTCGAAAGCATGGATTAGTCCGTTGCCTGCCCCCAGCAGTACGATCAGCATGAAGATACCCCAAGCTACGGCAAAGCCGGTGAGGAACGTGCGTAATTTATTGCGCTTTATTGTTCCGAATATTTCTTGAATAAGATCAATCATGTGTGTCAGTTATTTCATGAATCCGTTCTTGCCGAAAGGAGAGGCATTATGGTCTATGTTTTCTTCAATCCGTTCAATCAGTCCGTCCTTGATATGGATGATTTTGTCCGTTTGGTTCGCTACTCCACTTTCATGAGTGACGACAACAATTGTCAGCCCCTCGTTTTTATGCAGTTCTTTCAGAATATTCATCACTTCCACGGATGTTTTGCTGTCCAGGGCTCCGGTAGGTTCATCGGCAAGGATGATTTGCGGTTTGGATATCAAGGCACGTGCTATGGCTACACGTTGTTTTTGTCCGCCGGACAATTCATTGGGCATATGATGCGCCCATTCTTTAAGACCTAGTTTGTCAAGGTATTCTAATGCCATTTGATTCCTTTTTTTTCGGCTCACTCCCTGATAGAAGAGGGGAAGAGCTACATTTTCTACCGCATTTTTAAAAGAAATCAGGTTGAAAGACTGAAAGATGAATCCTATCATCCGGTTTCTGTATTCGGCAGAGCGGGTTTCACTCAGATTCTTGATTAATACATCGTTCAAATAATATTCTCCCGAATCGTAATTGTCCAAGATGCCTAAAATATTCAATAAAGTGGACTTTCCGGAACCTGAAGCCCCCATTATGGAAACAAACTCACCTCGTTCTATGTCGAGGTTGATACCTTTCAAAACATGTAGCGGAGCTCCGTTATGATAGGTTTTGTTGATATTCTCTAAATGTATCATTACCGATGAATTTAACTTGTGTTTGTCTGGTTAGACGTGCCGAAGATACAAAAAGTTGCAATGCTATATGAAATAATTGAAAAAAAATTTGCTCTCTTTTTTCTCATTGTGTACATTTGCTCAAAATAACTAACCCTAAATAATAATATATCATGGTAACAGGCATGGAAAAACCCTACGTAGTAGGTATGGACATTGGCGGAACTAATACAGTTTTTGGCATCGTAGATTCGCGTGGTAACGTATTGGCTACCGATTCAGTTAAGACACAATCATTTTCTAAGATAGAGGATTATGTAGAGGCTGTCAGTTCAAAATTGCGTCCGTTGATTGAATCGTTCGGTGGCGTAGAAAAAATTAAAGGTATGGGTGTAGGTGCTCCTAATGGAAACTACTATAACGGAACCATTGAATTTGCTCCGAATCTTCCTTGGAAAGGGGTGATTCCCTTGGCTACTTTGTTTGAAGAAGCAATAGGTGTTCCTACTGCCTTGACAAATGATGCTAATGCTGCCGCTATCGGTGAAATGACTTATGGTGCGGCTCGTGGCATGAAAGACTTTATTATGATTACTCTTGGAACCGGTGTTGGTAGTGGTATCGTAATAAATGGACAACTGGTTTACGGACACGATGGTTTTGCCGGAGAATTGGGACATGTGATAGTTCGTCGTGACGGACGTCAGTGTGGTTGTGGTCGTAAGGGCTGTTTGGAAACTTATTGTTCGGCTACAGGTGTGGCACGCACGGCACGTGAATTTCTGGTTGCCCGTCCCGAACCTAGTTTGTTAAGAGATATCCCGGCTGAAGATATTGTATCTAAAGATGTTTTTGACGCGGCTGTAAGAGGGGATAAATTAGCACAAGATATCTTTGAATATACAGGACGTATTTTGGGTGAGGCTTTGGCGGATTTCATTGCTTTCTCCAGCCCGGAAGCGATTATCCTGTTTGGTGGATTGGCAAAATCAGGTGATTATATCATGAAGCCGATCCGTAAAGCTATAGATGATAATATCTTGAAGATTTACGAAGGTAAGACTAAATTGTTGATTTCTGAATTGAAGGATGCTGATGCCGCCGTGTTGGGAGCTAGTGCATTAGGCTGGGAAGTAAGAGAATAATGGAAAACAAAAAGCAAGGATATAAAGTTCGGAAATATCAGGGACCGGTAAAACGTTATTGCCAGATGTTGAATCTGAAAAACGATGCGGCCTTGATAGCCGAGTATAGAAAGCGTCATTCGGAAGGCAAGGTTTGGCCGGAAACATTGGCAGCTATTCGTGAAGTCGGTATTTTGGAAATGGAAATTTATATCCTGGGAACTAATTTGTTTATGATAGTGGAAACTCCTCTCGATTTTGATTGGGATACGGCCATGGCCAGAATGGCTACGTTGCCTCGTCAGGCAGAATGGGAAGAGTATATGTCTGTCTTTCAACAGGCAGAGCCGGGAGCGTCTTCGGCTGAAAAATGGCAGTTGATGGATAGAATGTTTTATCTATATGAATAACTTTCATTCTAGATAATAATAAGAAAGGATATGATAAAAATCATATCCTTTTTCTTATATTATAAAATTATAAACTTGTGTTCTTTATGGTAGAGCTCATCAGGCATTAGCCTGTTGGCTCATTAATTTCTGAAGCTTGTATTGCAAAGATTGGCAAGCAGCTCCCTTTCTCATTGCTTTGTATCTTCTTAACTGATACTGCAACATCTCGATTGTGTCATTTGTTCTTTTCATAATTACATCTTTTTTATGTTCTCCCGTTTGGAGAACTGGTTATTCCTAAAAACCTTTTGTTTTCTCTTTTACTACTGCAAAGATAACACCAAAATTCCTATTTATGTTTTAAAACATAGTATTAATCCGCTTTATTTAACTTTTAATGTGTATTTTGTCTTATAGTTTAGTATACGTTAAGAAATATAACTGTAAAAATGTCACTTATAATCTGACAGGGAAATGTTCATTAACAAATGTGGCGGATCTCCTTAAATCATGTTAGAGAACATAATTTTCTTTTTGTCGAATTTGCAAATTTCAATAATGTTCGTACCTTTGCATTGTGTTTTTCATAGTATTAGATTTAAGGTTAACAAAGGTTGGAGCAAGGCGTTGCTCCTTTTTTTATGTCTATATCTCTGCATAAAGTTTCCTTTTTACAAATTGTTTTGTTACATTCGCACCATACTATTGATATTAAACTACTATTATGAAACACTTATTTATCACAATTCTGCTCTTATTACCATTGTGCCGCATGCTGGCACAGGAGAGAGAATACGTAATTGTTGTTCATGGAGGTGCCGGTGCTATGGAAAACCTCGAGGACGATAAGGAGAAATCAACCTTGTATTATGCGGCTTTAGATTCAGCTTTGAGCATTGGAAATGCTATACTGTCTGCCGGAGGCGAAGGGCCTGAAGCGGTAATGGCAGTTGTCAACTACTTTGAGAATAACCCCTTGTTCAATGCAGGTAAAGGGGCTACTTGTACCAGTGCCGGTACTTTTGAGCTGGATGCTTCTATTATGGAAGGTAAGGATTTGACAGCAGGAGCTGTCGCCGGGTTGAAAACGGTGAAGAATCCGATTAATGCAGCTTATGCGGTAAAAACTAAAACACCTCACGTGATGCTGGCAGGTGAGGGTGCTGACCGGTTTGCAAAGTCACAAGGACTGGAAATTGTGGATAATATGTATTTTGCTACTCCTAAGACGTTGAAGTGGATAGAGGATTTGAAGAAGGAGAGCAAGAAGAATGGAACTGTGGGCTGTGTGGTACTGGACAAGCAAGGTAACCTGACAGCGGGAACAAGTACCGGTGGTATGTTCAAGAAGCAATGGGGCCGTGTGGGAGATTCTCCGGTGATTGGTGCAGGTACTTATGCGGATAATGAAGGTTGTGCTGTGTCGTGCACCGGGCATGGGGAGTATTTTATCCGTCACGTCGTAGCTTATAATCTTTCTACTCGTGTGAAGTTGCTGCATCAGCCTGTCGGGGAGGCTGCCGATTATATTATCCATCAGGAACTGAATACCAAGGAGGGAAATGGTGGATTGATTGCAGTGGACAAGAAAGGTAATTTTGCCATGCCGTTTAATAGCGGAGGCATGTTCCGTGGCTACTTGTATAAGGAAAAAGGAACAGGCAAAATTTCTAAAGCAGTGGGCATAGGGAAGAAGATGAAAACTTTATAATTTTAGTTCCTGTTTGAATTTTCCTCCCACCTGCAACAGAGTTTGCAAAACTGCTACCACTACTACCATCCTCTTTCGTAAACACCCATGAACAGGGCGTTTCAAAGGTGGTGGTAGCAGCATGAAAAAACATCTGCTACCACCACTTTTTATCTGTTATCACTTCCCTTTCCTCTGATAGTTTGGGAATTCCTGTCACATTTTGTCTTAGCTTCGTTACCCCTTGGAATAGACACATCCGTTTGAAAGCTGTAGGCTGTATGTAACGATACGGACGGTTGGTATGCTTATCGGGAACCGGTACGGATGGCATCTCGACTATTCACTGACGGAAAAGTTTTGGAGCTGTAGAATGTTAGCGGGACTTTCATCCGAAAAAGGCATCTGCAAAAGACTTTGGCATCCGATTCGTCCTTAAAGGATCTTATCCGTATCCCTAACCCTTTCCTGACGTATGGTTAAGGCTTTTCTTCCTGCCTGTTTTATCTCCGCAGGCCTTTGGAGTTAACTCCAAAGCTTATGGAGATAACTCCAAAGGCTATGGAGATAGAACATATCCGTATAAAAAGGCTTAACCTGGAGAAAGAAAAGGCTTATGCTATAGGGTAGGGAGTGATATACATTCAATTGAGGCTTGACTACTCCTACAGTCATGATGTTTGAAGCGATGCTGGATATCCTGCCGGTTCGCTGATGCGGCTGTAACCGGAATATAATATGCGGCAGGCTGGTAATGATCAGACATTTAGGGAACATTTGGATACTATCCGTAAATACGCCGTTTTGCTATAAAATGCTGTCTCGCTGCGGCTTGATCGGTTGCAGGTGCACTCACTGAGCATGAGGTAAAAAACATTGGCGGAATTAATTCAGTCTTTCAAATACAGTCTGGATTAACTCCGCCAATAGGCTGCCACTATCGGATATCTTATTTATAAGTAACCGGTATCAACCTTACACTACCATTCAATCCCGATGGCAATGGCTGCCAATCAGTATAAGGTATCGGTTTGTATTGCAGATTCACCACATTGATTTCATTGAAGATACGCCATTTCTCACCCCGACGATCCATATCCGCAATGCGGTTGGCAGGCAGATTGGTCACTTCTATTTCTATCTTGTTATCTCCCGGTTTCAGCCATTTGCCTACTTTCAACTGATAAGGTACGGCCCATGCCGTTCCGGCATCTTGTCCGTTGATGCGCACACGGGCACTTTCCCGCACATCGCCCAAATCCAGTATCCAGTCATCGGCGGGAATATGGGGAACAGTGATGATATTGGTATATACTCCCGTCGCCATGGTGATCGGAGCGTTGGGGTGAGCAATTTCAGTCCACGAAGACGGAGTGTCGATATCAAATGTACCTTCTATCTGGGGAGTGCTTTTTGTAAAATGAAGTTTCCAGCCGTGATCAAGGCTGAGGCTGACAGGTTGTTCTTGAACGTATTTCCATTCGGCAACGTCTGTCAGGGCATGGTTGAAAGTTTGCAGGATCACGCTTTCGCCGGAATGCAGTTGGAGGTGTACTTGGGTTTTGCCTTCTTGCTTGCGGGTTTGTGCTTTCCCTTTTTCTCCCGTCATCGGATTGAACAGCATGACACTTTCTGCGGGAACGGCTAAGGTTATCCAGTCGTTTACTCCTTTTTCCTGCAATGAGGAGATGAAATAATGATGTCCATCGGCATGGGAGCGGCGGATACATTGTAAGCCATACCGCGTTTTCATCTCTTCGGGAACAACACCGCTTTTTTCCAAGGCAGATTGATAGTTGTTTCCTGTAATGATGATCCCTTTTTGATAAGGAGTTGCCACCGTCTCATCGAAAGAAGCAATTTCCGGAAGTTGCTTTTGTAATTGCGCAAAGCCTTTCCGGCGTGCTTCCAGTTTTCCATAACCGGGTACATCCTGCGGATAGTTTTCGGTAAGATGATAGTAGCTCCGGCTTGTGCCAGCTTTAGTAAATGGCCGAGTACCTCGGACGGCATTAGTTTTACAGCAGGAATGATGATGGCCTTATAGGAAGTTCCTCCTTTGGTCAGTAATTTGCCATTTACGCAACGGGTACTTTTCACAAAGTTGTCAGAGATATAATCCATGTCATAGCCGCAATTGCTGATGGTATGAACGGTTTCTATAAACTTGGGAGCACGTTTTGCCATATCATGGATGCTGAACAGCAAAAGACGGCCCGGCTGTTCCTGCCACATATCATATACAGGCAGATAAACAAGAAAATCATTGTCCGGTTTCCCCATTTGCAGGAAAGACTGGCAACGGGTGATATATTCAAAGAAAGCAGGAGCATCCTGCCAAATGTTATTGGTAGGAGACATGTCAATAGAGGCATAGAACTTCCATCCCGGCCATTTGGCTTCTTTGGGACTGTAGGGAGTTCCGTGGAAAAACATGTGGTTTACACCTGATACGAACATCAAATCCATATCCGGTTTGCACTGGGAAAGTGAGGTGCGGAAATGTTCTGTCAGCCAGGTGAATGTTTCGGATGAGGTGTAGGGCTTTCCGGCGATATGAGCGGCGGAAGAAGCATATTTCAGCATGGAAAGGTCGGAGTCATTCTTACGTGTCAGGGAATCTTGACGCAATCCTTTAATATGGAATTGCGACAGGCCGAACCCTTCGCATTCGGGAATGTCCACGGAGGCATAGGTATCTATCAGATTGGCAGGGGAACCGTGTGCCTGGTTACGGGTGATGCTGCCGTGACCGTGTGCCCAGTTAGTCCATTGGGTACTGAAATTCTCAATCAATAAATCGGAGATGGTTTCGCGATAGTCACTGACTATGCGGGCGGTGGTTTCATTACGGTCCTGAGCTATAAATTCAGGGAAGTGTTCTTCCAGTTTATAGCCGCGACGGCGGGCGAATTGTTCCAGAAAATCAGGAGTCCAGTCAGCACCATATACTTCGTAAGAGTCATTGAAAAAAGTATGTGGAAAATTGGTCTTGTTTTCTTTAAAGGCTTTGTCAAAGTTGGCAAAATAGCGTTTTACGGCTCCTTTATCCAGGTGGTTCATCACATAGCCTTCTCCACCGGGAGCAGCACGTTTCACTTTTTGGAAAGTCTTGCCTATATATAAGGTGATGATATTCCAATGTCCTGCCGGAGCTTTCCATTGTAATTGTTCTTCGCTTTGGAAGTGAGGTTAAGACATTGCTTATTGTCCGCATTATAGGCCATAACCCGGCTTAAAGTGGCTACAGGGCGTTGTTTTTCTTCTTCTACTTTCAAATCTAGCGTAATTTCTTTTCCACCCTCTACTTGATAGGATTGAAAAATAGCTTTGGTAGCAGCATCTGTCATACTCACGTGAGGACCGCCGAAGGGCCATCCGGTACCGGTGTTCATATCTACTTCAATACCGATACGTTTTCCTTCAGCTTCAGTATGTTGCAACATATTCATCCATTGCGGGCTGAGGAAAGGAAGGTTATTCTTATCGTTGCCTTGAACACCATAAATAGGAGTGATTTCAACACCTCCCAGTCCGGCTTTGGCATATTCTTCCAGATTGTAGGTCAGATTGGTTGCATCGACAGCACTTCCCAGCCACCACCAGCGGGTGGCGGGGCGAGCTTCGGGTCGCACTGCCGGCCATTCTTGTGCGTAAAGGCTACTTCCGGCCAGCAACAGGCTGAAAAATAAATATTTTCTCTTCATTCTATTTTGTTTTTTATTAGTTGGCTGTATTGAACTCTTTTCCATCCACTGTGATGTTCCTGTATCTGATATCACTGGCATCATCCGTGACAAACAAGGGACGTCCGTCCGCTTTCTCGTAATGGAAATTTACATTGTCCAAGGTGATGTTGCGTGCGTGGCGGATGTAGAAACCTTTGGCGGGAATCGTTCCGAACATCCACGGTTCAGGATATACTTTCTCTTGTTCGGGAGGAGTCAGAAGTCCGTCGGCTTCTGTATATCCTCCTTGGTGATAGATATGAATATCGCTCAGTGTCACATCTTCAATAAGGGCTCCCGGTATTCCGCTGATAATGGAGGAGTAGCGCGAGTCGGCATTAAATACATTGACGTGGCTGATGAGGATGCGTTTCATTGTGCCCACGGGTGTTCCTTGCGGGCTGCGCATCCGGGCTCCTAACCGCAGGAAGATGGGGGCGTTGACAATATCGCGCATCGTGATGTTACTGATGACGATATCTTCCAGTTTGCCACCGTCCACTGTGTTTCCAGGGCAAGTCCGCGACAACGCTCGAAGATGCAGTTGGTGATGGCTATGTTTTTGAAACCGCCGCTGGATTCCGTTCCTAATTTAATGCGTCCCGTTACAAATCCGTGATCCGGCGCTTGGGGCTCGTCCCTTTGCCAAGTGCAATCCAATACACTGCCACGGTCGTATCCGCTGACAAAACAATCGGAGATGGTTACATTTTCCGTATCCTTGAAATAGCCTAATCCGTAGGACGCTTTAAGCACGATAGCGTCATCCCAGGGAGCGTTGACGGTGCAATGACTGATGCGGACATTTTTGCAGCAGTCTATGTCAAAACCGTCCCGGTTGGTATCTACTTTCACGTTCAGAATGCTCAGATTGTCTACTCCTGTAGCCAGCAGGCCGAAATGACCGCAATGCAACAAAGAGAAGTCTTTCAATGTCACGTTCTTGCAGAGTTTCAAGCTGATGGCTTTATTGCCTACACCGGGCAGACGGCTTTCCTCACGGGTGAGTCCTTTGCCATAAATCAGTCCCGGTCCGCTGATGGTGATGTCTTCCAGACCGATTCCCCAGATAAGTGAGTTCTTCCAATGACTGTGTCCGAAATCCTGGAATTGGGTGTGTTCATTCGGTTCTGCCGGGTCATAGCCTTCCGTTGCTGATGGAAAGGCGCCGACAATCCGTGCTCCTTGTTCTATATACAGATGTATATGGCTGGCCAAACGTATGGAATAGCAGGCGTATTCTCCCGCAGGGAAATAAACGGTTCCTCCCCCCTGGGAGGCAGCTTCCTCAATGGCCCGGTTTATGGCGGGGGTGTCAATGGTAGTACCGTCGGCTTTCGCTCCGTAATCTTTTACATTATAGATCTTTGCCTGTGCTGTCCATGTGCTGAGGCATAAAAGGAAGAGTATGAGTTGTTTCATGGTCTGTCTTTGCTTTTACTGAATGGGCATTAGTTTGAATTTGCGTAAATAAGATGCATTGCCATACATGGTATGCTCATCGGATAAATTCCAGAATCCGTCTTTAGAGGCAGGGTGGGCATCCCAGTCAATCACCGCCCAGCATAGTCCGATTTCATTTCCTTCCTTTAATAAAGTAGGGCGAGATAGTTCGGGACCGTCGGCATCCGCATGGTCAAAGGGGGTGATATAGAATTCCAATACCAGCTTACCCGCTTCTCCCTCCTTGAAAGAGTACTGATAGGCATAATCAGCGTATGGCTTTTGTTTCAGCCATACCTGAGGACCCCATAACATACACCAGTCATTGCCGTGAGCCGGGGTGAAGATGTGATAGTTCTGGGCATGGCATCCGTGAAATTTGAACCAGGCTTGCCACACATCTTTGGGAGCTGTGGGATGAAAACGGTCGATGAACGGCCCCCCTGAACAATCGCCATCCACCACTACTTCAAAAATATCCGTGTTCAAGGAGTTCTCACTGAACCGCCAATAATTATCGTATGCTTCATATAGAAAATACAACTTCTGAGTTTCTGCACACCAACCTACTTTGACACTGACTTTCAATGTGGTAGTGTCCGGCTGTGCATGTTTTCCCTCGTCTTCCTTTAAAGCTGCTTCCGTTATCTTATAATCAGCCGGAACGCAATCCCAGTCGTGGGTATTGCCATCTATGGCAGGAACCTTATCTGCCGGAAATTGGTACACCTTGAATTCCTGTGCCTGGGCAGACAGGCATAGGAAAAGGAAGAACAGGTATGGATACAATCGTTTCATTTTGATCGGGTTTTATGTTCTTTCCCGAATAATCCGGGTAGCATGAAATAATTATAATCGCCTCGTTGGTAGAAACAAAAGTAGAGCTTTTCTTGCGGTTTCCACGGGCATAGGGCAGAGATGACGGGGGCATCTGTCTTTTTACCGGAGTTGAATAAAGCAAGCGGGGATGCTTGTTTATGTCCGTCGGACAGACGAATTTCGGAACCGATGGGAGATACCCCATGAACCGTTCTCAGTTTCATGCTTTCACCATAATAGGTGGTAAAAGCGTTTCCTTCTATACTGAATACATTATGGAAGCAGGAGGCTACCGGAATACTGTTGTCTGTTACGGCAGAGTCGTCTGCACCGTCGCATGCACCGAAAGCCCAGCAAAGTTTGAACTCTTCGGGTAATCGCTCACCCGAAACCTCCATGATAAAACCATTACTATTCGTCAATGGACATACAATCAGCTTTATTTCACCTTCTTTCCATAATTTATCTTTAATGGTATAAGCCTGTCCCTTTTTCTTGACACTGCATTGGTCCAGCCAGCAACTTTCATTGCCGCAAACCACTCCCAGACGGAAAGTTCCCGCACCTTTGGATAAACGGAAGGGAAGAGTCTGGGCGTTGTTGCCAAAGACAGACAACAGCATACAGAGAAAGAACGGAAGTAGCCGCCGGCTATAATTCCATGTTGTTTTCATAGCTGATATCGATTTGTGCGTTCTTATTGTTTTTTTTCTTCCACACGACTGCCGTCTTCTACTTGTAACCGGACATCTTCCAGGTGGAAGTCTTCGGTAAAGATAATGCTTCCTGCTTTATTTACCTTGGCTTTTATGCCGGAAATATGGAAATTCTGCAAAGGCAGTTCCTCATTCCAGCCGGCAGCAGTGATAAAGATTTGCACATTAGTAGCTTTTACATCGCTGAGCCATACATTACGGAAATGCGGATACCCTTTTTCTTTAGGTGTGACAGGAGTCAGCATAACCTTCCAATGTTCGGGAATTTCCTTACCTTCATATTCAGCCGGCAAAGTAGAATAACTATAGCTGGGGTTCCAGTTCAGGTCCGCTGCCAGTACATGGCGGACATGGTCTGCTGTCACTTGGGTCATGTAGATATTTTCTACGGTTCCGCCGCGGTTCATGGCAGATTTCAGACGGAGGGTGGAAGAGGTTCCGTATGCTTGGAGGTTATATCCCAATACATTTCGGATGCAGCCTGAAGTTTCGCTGCCGCAGGTAATCAGTCCCGCACCTTTACGTGCAATGCATCCACGAACAATGATATTTTCTGTGGGGCGGTTTACGCGCAGGCCGTCGGCATCCCTTCCGGCTTTCAGGCAGATATTGTCATCGTTGCAATCTACTTCGCAGTTTTCAATCAGGATATTGGTGCTGGAATCAATGTCAATACCATCCGTACTGGGACCATGCCCCCCTACGTTATTATTGATTTTCAGTCCGTTCAAGGTACATTGGTCGGAATACAGCACTTGGCAACCCCAAAATCCGGTACGCATCAAGGTAAAGTCTTTCAGTGTTATATGGCGGCTGTTCGAGATGAGCATACCTCTTACACGTTTGCAGTCGTAGTCCACAATCCACCGCAGTTTGCGTTTCTCGTAATCCTTCCGCATGGTCCAATATTTATCCCAGAATATTTTTCCACGACAATCCAACGTACCTGCTCCGCTGATAGCTGCGTTTTCCGCATCCAGAATATTGATGACTGCCGAGGGCCATACCATTTCGATACCTGCCACGCGGGAGCGCATTTCGGGGTATAAATCAATATTCTCACTGGCTATCAGCGTCGTACCTTGGTTGAGGTGGAGGTTTACATTACTTTTCAGGTAGATGGCACCAATCCGGTAGTATCCCGGGGCTACTTCCACTGTTCCCCCTCCGGAACGGTGGCATTCGTCAATGGCTTTCTGCAGGGCGGCAGTGCTTAACCGGGTGCTGTCATTTTTCAATCCGTAATCGGCTGCTTGGAATATTTTTCCCTTCGGATAGGTTTTGGCTCCTACTTGGGCAGTCCACGAAAGGTCAGGAGTTCCCATCCCTTCTCCCCATTGGAATCCGGGGAGGGATTGGGCATTGGTAAAGAGGGTACCTAAGGTAAATGATAGGGTTAATAATAATGTTTTGTTGTTCATTTGTTCCTACTTTTAAATTAATTGCCGTCCGGCTTTTCAATTTCTGTAAACGGGCTGTCATTCCATTTGAAACTGTCCAAAGCATCCGGATGTGCAGGATTGTAACCGGAATAGTCGCTGCGCAAATAGTTAGCGATAGGTAATCCCGCTTTCTTTATCCCTTCAATGATACATTTGGAGATTTGATAAGCTCCGTAAGGATTGAAGTGGGTATTATCTGCCAATACCCTGTTTTGTCCCGGATAGGTTCCGGCAGGATAATGTACGAATGCCTTTTTGGAAGGTTCCACCCCCATTGCTTCATAGAGGGTACGGGTCATTTCGTTGAGATCGATCAAAGGAACGTTTTCTTTGGCAGCCAACCAGCGCATTGCTTCGGGATAATCTTCGTGAGTATCTCTGATTTTCCCGTTTTCATCGAAACTGCGGCGTTGTGTCGGGGTTACCAGTACAGGATAGGCTCCTCGTGCCCTTGCCTCATCAATGAATGTTTTCAAGCTGGTCATAAATGAATAATAAGCTCCTTTACCGGGACCTTTTTGCTTTTGGTCGTTGTGACCGAATTCCATAAAAATATAATCTCCGGGTTTCATTTGTGTCAATGCCTTTTTCAGTCGTCCTGCACCGATAAAAGTATTGGCGCTTTCGCCGGATTCTGCATAATTGGCAAAACAAATGCTGTCATTGAAGAAGCGGGGAATCATTTGTCCCCAGCTTGCCCAAGGTTCATTGTCCTGGTCTACTACCGTGGAGTTACCGCATAGGAATACGGTGGGTACATTATTTACTTTCTCAATAATCAGTTCGGACAATTGGGGTGCATCCCCGTTGAATTCCAAAGTTAGTTTGTCATCCCAGTTCAATTTTTGGCGTTCACGCGGTTTGATGCGCACATTTTCTTTTTCCGAAATATGTGTGTTGCGCTTGTTGATCACGAATGTACAAGATTTTAACTCCCCTTTTTTTGTCTTCACATTTTCGAAGAAAAGGCGGCGTGATTCTCCTCGCACTGTTGTTTCTCCGGCAGCGCGTTTGTTTCCTATCACGGCTGTGACATGGTAGTTTCCATCGGGAACCGTAACAGAGAAAAAGAATGGAGCTGTACTTTTACCTTCCGGAGAGGGCTGTCTGTCATATCCGTATCCCTTTTCCTCCGAGTATCTGTCGGCGGGAGTTATTTTGGTATAACCGTCTTTCGTCTTTTTACCTGTGGTAAAATCGAATTTGTAAGTTTGTGCTTCGACTCCTAATGTCGCTAAAAGTCCAAGAGCTAATAGGGCTATCTGTTTCATGATTGATATAGATTGTTATTAATTGATTTTCGGTTTTAGTTCATCCGGAGAGTCATTGGTATAAGATTTTATGTCACCGGCTGTTTTTGTGAACAACTCACTGATTTGTTGAGGCGTTACAGTAAATTGCGGACGGAACTGGTCCGAATTCATATAATCCAAAATGGCTTTATGCATCTGACGAGCTACAATGCGTTTCTCTGGCTGGGAAGTAATGTCCATGCTTGTCATGAGCACTTTCCCATTTAATACATTGGCTTCGAATAACATACCTATCTTGCGGCTTATAAACCAAGTGTCGATACTTTGAACCGTAGGTTGGAAAGCGGGTGGAAAGTGGGTGAATTGCATCACTTGAGTACGATTCAGCAGTTCCCACCATTGCAGATTGCTGTGATATTCTGTCGGAAACTGACGGAATAACGGGTGTTTGGGGTTCACTAAGATACCTGTGGTATGAGGAGGACGCATTTTGAACCAGGAGGTGTTCCAGAATACAGGAGTGAATTGCTGGACCACTTCTTTACCATAACTCACTTTGCTCGCAGCTGTAATAAGCACATTTCCACCATGCTGAAGAATTTCCAGGGCTTTCGAATCCAAGGTGTCGGTAGTGTATACTTTTCCTTCGGCTATTGTCACTTGGGCGGGATAAACCCAGAAATTCCAGTCATTTACAGCTTCTGTTCCCGTAATGCGTATTTCCAGATTCAGCTTTTTAGCCTCTTGGATATCAGTAAGCGGAAACTCAAGGCTACCCGTGCGATTTAAATTTCCGACAGGAATGTCTTGTGTTGCCAATGTGCCTTGCGCATATACTTTGCCATATTCGTCTTTTAACGTATATACAATTTCTGCTTGTTTTAATGCCTCGGCACCAAAATGAGCGACTTCAATATCCGCCTTTAAAATCTCCTTGTTATTATATACAAATTTATCTGTACGCATCAGTGGAACTGTAGGTGAGCAGAAACGTCTCCATTCTGCGGAGTTGATATATCCTTTTTCTTCAAAGAAAACATCGAGAACACCTACCAGTGCAGTTCCCTGACCCGAATAATCGTTCAGTGCCAATAATTGGAAACCGGCATAATCGGGCGTGCGGAGTGTCTTTTCTATTTCATATTTGTAACAAAGGGCTTGCAACTTTCCGCTGGCCATCATAAATAGATGGGCTTGGTCGCTCATGTGGTTGTCAGCCAGAATGTCTTTGAAAATCTCGAAGTTCTTGGCTTTATTGACGCCTGTATATTTACGTATTTCATTGAAATTGGGGAAAGCGCACCATTGACCTGTTTCATGGGATACGTAGGGCTGTCTCACGGTGTCAAGATGATTCTGGAAACGATAGTCGTCTTGAGTGGACGGTTGTTTCTTGGACCAGGTCAGGCCACGTGCCCCAGCCTTTACATGATATTGGTTGCGAGGTTGCCATTGCCATCCGTTGCCTACCGATGCTCCGGTATATACATGTCTGGGATCCTTCTTTTCCCAATATTCTACGAACTTGGTCACCCATTCTACCCAGCGTCCGCTAGGTTCGTTTCCGCATGCCAACATGCAATAGAGGCATAGTTGCCATATTCTTTGGTTAATGCGATGGTTTCGTCCATCAGATATTTGTCAATAGGTTGTCCCAAACCTAATTTGGGACCATGATTGGGCCAGCTCGGACCTTCGGGTTGCAGATAGAATCCTACCCGGTCGGCAGCCATAAAAGCGGCTTCGGGAGGACAGAATGAATGGAAACGCATGTGATTCAGTCCATAACTGCGACAGATACGGAATACCCGTTCCCAACTTTCTACATCCATCGGAGCGTAACCGGTCAACGGGAAGTCACAGTTTTCAACTGTTCCGCGAAGCTGGGTTTTGCGCCCGTTTACATAAAACCATTTACCTTTGATTTCAAATCGGCGCATACCGAATTGTATTTCCTTTATCTCAGTTTTTCCCATTGGTGACTTCTGCTTTCAGTTTGTACAGGGCCGGATGAAATTCATCCCATAGCAGCATATCATTCCCCATAGGTAATACCATTTCTGTTTCCGTCACTCCTTTGTTAAGTTTGATTTCTTGTTGTATGGCGGGAACTATATGCTTTTTATCCGTATTGAAGCTCTCTGCTGATAATTTTACTTTTGCAGTGCCTGTACCTTTGATGACGACTTTGACACGTGCCAGTTTTTGTTCCGGTTCCGGATATATTTGAATATCATCGAAATATGTTTTCGGAGTCGTTTGCAGACAGATGCGTCCTACAATGCCGTTCCAGTTTCCTTGGGTCTGGTCGGTTATGCTGTGCGAATCCGGTCCGACATTGATTTCTTTGATACGATTATCCACCCGGATGGTGATAGTACATTTTCCCGGGACGGACATAATGGGTTATATCATATTGATGGGGAACACAAAGACTATTCTGCATTCCTGTCTTTTGTCCGTTCACCCATACGGTTGTTTCTATATGGGGACGTTCCAGGAACAACAAAATACGTTCACCTTTCCAGTCGGCAGGTATATTCACCTCTTTCTGATACCAAGCAGCTCCTACATAATGTTTGTCGGGAGTCAGAAAGAATGGAAATTTAATATTACCTTCTTTACGGTATTTTTCCATGTATGGATTATAATAGTAGGAACTGTCATAGAGACTGCCTGTCCATTGGGTCTTTGCGGTAACCTCATCACCTTTCAGTTTCTCGGGCATGGAACCGGGCAGGTTGATGAAGTCATTCAAAGTGTGGCTGAACCATTTTTCCTTTTCTCCATTATCCTGACGGTCTATACTGAATGACCATTTTCCGGATAAGTCAATAATTTTTTGTGCGCTTAACGAGAAGCACATCCATACTAGGCAGATTGTCAATAACGTTTTTTTCATAGTATCTTTTTACTTTGAATTTGATGTTGCTAAATTAAGGTCTTTTCATCTGCATGTAAATAGAAAGAAGTACATATAGATGGAAATTCGTATAAAATAGGGGTAATGTGCGATATATTTGTACGATTTTACATGGATATGCCTTGTATGTGCAGAAAAAAGTCCAAATCTCTTTTTATCTTTGTATACTCACAATTAAATCATTGTATACATGAAAAAACGATTATTCAGTTTGCTCTGCTTGTTAGGAACGGTTGCCGGATTATTTGCCGGTGATACGGCTTATTTGTTCTCTTATTTCATTAATGACAGTCGGGACGGTCTTCATTTGGCTTATAGTTTGGATGGGCTGACATGGACTCCTCTGAATCATGGAAAATCTTTCTTGATACCTACGGTCGAAGGATCGTCTGATGCGTGACCCTAGTATTTGTCAGGCGCCGGACGGAACTTTTCACATGGTGTGGACTTCCAGTTGGACAGACCGGATTATAGGTTACGCCTCTTCTCCCGATTTAATCCATTGGAGTGAGCAGCGTTCTATTCCGGTAATGATGCATGAGCCTGCTGCACATAATTGCTGGGCACCTGAATTGTTTTATGATGAACCTTCGCAAACTTATTATATTTTTTGGGCAACGACCATTCCCGGACGTCACAAGGAAGTGCCGGTCATTGAGAGTGAGAAAGGGCTGAACCATCGTATTTACTATGTTATGACGAAGGATTTTAATACATTTTCTGAAACCAAACTGTTCTTTAATCCCGATTTCAGTGTGATTGATGCAGCTATTGTACGCGATCCGGTGATGAAAGACTTGATTATGGTGGTGAAGAATGAAAACTCGTTGCCGGCAGAGAAGAATTTGAGAATAACACGGACAACACGGATAGAGGATGGATTTCCTACTACCGTTTCTCCTTCCATTACAGGAAATTATTGGTGTGAGGGACCTGCGCCACTTTTTGTAGATGATGCTCTTTATGTCTATTTTGATAAATACCGTAATCATCAATATGGAGCTGTTTGCAGTCGTGATCATGGAAAGACATGGGAAGATGTGTCTGACCGTGTATCTTTTCCAAAAGGAACCCGTCACGGAACTGCTTTTACCGTAGAGAAGGCTGTACTTGATAAATTGCTTCGTATCCATCACTTCAATCCTCTTATTCCGGATAATATCGCTGATCCTTCTTTATCCAAATTTGGTGATACTTATTATCTTTATGGTACTACTGATATTGATAAAGGATTGTCACAAGCAGGGACTCCTGTGGTATGGAAATCTAAAGATTTTGTAAACTGGAGTTTTGATGGATCACATATTGTGGGATTCGATTGGCATAAAGGACATGAATATGTCAATGCCAAAGGAGAGAAAAGACGGGATATTTTCGTTATTGGGCACCCGGCAGAGTAGTGGAGAAGAATGGTGAATATTATCTTTATACCACTTTTGTAAAACCGGATGAGAATGCACGTACCTATGTGCTGAAGTCCGACCGTCCCGAAGGTCCTTTCCTTTTTGCCGGACGTAATTCTATGTCTTCTCATTCTTTGGATGGGTTTGATCAATCTTGTATTGCTCCGGATATAGATGGGGAACCTTTTGTGGATGATGATGGAACTGCTTATTTATTCTGGCGCCGCCGGATGGCTGCCCGTATGACTGACGATTGGCAGCATTTAACCGGTGATACTGTTGTGATGAGTACGGCTCGTCAAGGGTATTCGGAAGGGCCGGTTATGTTTAAACGTAAAGGTATTTATTATTACATCTATACTTTGAGAGGGAATCAGAATTATGTAAATGCTTACATGATGAGCCGGCAGTCCCCTTTGTCGGGCTTTGAAAAGCCCGAAGGCAATGATATTTTCTTTTTTCATCCATTGCTGATAATGTTTGGGGGCCGGGACATGGGAATGTATTTTATAATGAAGAAACAGACGATTATATTTTCGTATATCTGGAGTACGGTGACGGAGGAACTACCCGCCAAGTATATGCCAATCGGATGGAATTTAATGAGGATGGCACTATAAAGACACTTGTTCCTGATGAAAAGGGAGTTGGTTACTTGGCTGTCAGCCAGGAACAGCGCGAAAATAAGGCGCTGAAAGCTTCTTTCAGTGCATCCAGCGTACGTTCTCCCCGTACTTCTAAGGTTGAAATAGAAACTCAGCCTAATTGTCCTTTGGCCGATAAAACTTCGCTTGTCAAGGTGGAACGCACACATATATATCACCCTGGAAATGCAGGCGACCGGTCTAATGGAACACGCTGGATGGCAGAAACAAATGATGATCATCCTTGGCTGATGGTGGATTTGGGTGAAGCCATGCAGGTAACGGAGTGTCAATTTGCCTTTGTACACCCTGCTGAAGGCCATGCCTGGCATCTCGAAAAATCCAATGATGGTACTAATTGGCAACCTTGTGCCGGAGTAAAAGAGGTGAAGGCATGTTCACCTCATGTGGTGACGGTGGGAGATAAAGTACGTTATTTGCGTTTGCACATAGATAAAGGTGCAGCCGGATTATGGGAATGGAAAATCTATTAAATTACTATTTTATCATGAAAAAACGATTTGTGACCGTTCTTTTGGCTTGTTCTTTGGCCGGAGGACTTTTTGCACAACAGCCTTGGTTTAAAGACAAGGATTTGACCTTGACCGGTGCTTATTATTATCCTGAGCATTGGGATGAGAGTCAATGGGAGAGAGATTTTAAACAGATGCACGATTTGGGTTTTGAATTCACCCATTTCGCGGAATTTGCTTGGGCGCAATTGGAACCGGAAGAGGGAAAATATGATTTTGCCTGGTTGGATAAAGCGGTGGCTTTGGCTGCCAAATATGATTTGAAAGTCATTATGTGTACTTCTACGGCAACTCCACCGGTATGGCTGAGCCGTAAATACCCTGAAATTTTGATTAAAAATGAAAATGGTACCGTGCTTGATCACGGAGCACGTCAACATGCTTCTTTTGCTTCTCCCGTTTATAGAGAACTGGCTTATAAAATGATAGAGAAGTTAGCTCAGCATTATGGAAATGATTCCAGAATAATCGGCTGGCAGCTCGATAATGAGCCGGCCGTACAATTTGATTATAATCCGAAAGCCGAACTGGCTTTCCGGGGGATTTTTTACGTGAAAAATATCATCATGACATTAAAGCATTGAATGATGCCTGGGGAACGGCTTTTTGGAGTGAGGTTTATTCTTCTTTTGATGAAATAACTCTTCCTAAAACTGCCCAGATGTTTATGAATCATCATCAGATTTTGGATTACCGCCGTTTTGCTGCCAGTCAGACAAACGACTTTTTGAATGAACAATGTTTGTTGATTAAAAAATATGCAAAGAACCAATGGGTGACTACTAACTATATTCCTAATTATGAGGAAGGACATATAGGTGGCAGCCCTGCACTTGATTTTCAAAGTTATACTCGCTATATGGTGTATGGAGACAATGAAGGGATCGGCCGTCGCGGATATCGAGTGGGAAATCCGTTGCGTATTGCTTTTGCCAATGACTTTTTCAGACCCATACAAGGCACTTATGGAGTAATGGAACTTCAGCCAGGGCAGGTGAATTGGGGGAGTATCAATCCTCAACCGCTGCCCGGAGCTGTCCGTTTATGGATGTGGAGCGTATTTGCCGGTGGAGGCGACTTTATCTGTACTTATCGTTATCGCCAGCCTCTGTATGGCACGGAACAATATCACTACGGCATTGTAGGTACAGACGGAACAACGGTAACTCCCGGTGGACGTGAATATGAGCAGTTCATGAAAGAAATCAGACAGCTGCGGGGACAGGTTGCTGCTCGTGAGGTGAAACCGGCCGATTATTTGGCGTGTCGTACTGCCATTCTTTTTAATCATGAAAATTCATGGAGCATTGAGCGCCAGAAGCAAAATCGTACATGGAATACATTAGGGCATATTGAGAAATATTATCGCACGTTGAAATCTTTTGGCGCGCCCGTAGATTTTATCAATGAAAGCAAGGAGTTCTCCTCTTATCCTGTGATCATAGCTCCGGCTTATCAATTGGCTGACAAGGCATTGGTAGACAGATGGACTGATTATGTAAAGAAGGGTGGTAATTTGGTCTTAACTTGCCGTACAGCCCAAAAAGACCGCCATGGACGTTTACCCGAAGCTCCTTTCGGTTCCATGATAAATGAACTGACCGGTAATGAAATGGAGTTTTATGATTTATTACTTCCTGAAGAACCGGGCAAATTACGGATGGATGGAAAAGAATATACGTGGAATACTTGGGGAGAGATATTGAAACCGGGTAAGGATTCACAAGTATGGGCTACTTATACACAGGAATTTTATGAAGGAAAACCGGCAGTCACTACTCGTAAGTTGGGAAAAGGTACTGTTACTTACGTGGGAGTGGATAGTACGGACGGATTATTGGAGAAAGATATTTTGAAGAAACTATATGCGCAATTGAATATTCCTGTGATGGATTTACCATACGGTGTTACTTTAGAGTACCGCAATGGTATGGGGATTGTACTGAATTATACAGATAAACCTTATAAGTTCGTACTTCCTTCGGGAGCCAAAGTGCTGATAGGAGAGCCGGTAATTCCTACAGCAGGAGTATTGGTATTTTCTATTACTGATTGAAAACGTATGATTGATAGAACAAAAAGGAGCGGCTTCACAGTCGCTCCTTTTTACTTAACCTAAATCTAACCTTTAAATCATAGTCTATGAAAAATCGATTCACTAACCAATCATATTATTAATTTAATTTGTAAACCTCACTTCCGGCGAGCAGGAAACACCCTACTCCAAAATCTTCAAAATCGGGTACTTTATCGTATGTGACAGGTTGACTGTCTTTCGGTTCTTTTCCGGTTCCTTGTACAAGTCCTAGGAAGCCGTTAGGGTGAACGGCATCCTTCACCATAGCATTCCATGCTTTCAACAAGACTGGCAGGTATTCTTTTCTGTCTAACAGTCCGTTACGTACCCCCCATGCCATGCCATATACAAATAAAGCGGTGCCACTGGTTTCTTTACCTCCGAAGTTTGATTCGTCATGCATACTTACATTCCAAAAACCATCAGTACGTTGGCAATTTTTGATAGCTTTACTCATGGTCAGGAAGTCATTGATATAGTCGGCGCGATGTTTTTCATCAGTAGGAATTTCATCCAATACACGTACCAGTGCTGCATATACCCATCCATTACCACGACTCCAATAGCAATTCTTACCGTTAGGTTCTTTGTAAGGGGGATCAAAGTCTTGGTCTCTCCACCACAAACCTTCTTTGGTTGTACATGCCATTCTCACCATGTTTGTTACGGGTATATTCATACATATCCCACATTTTGTCGAAATATTTTTGTTCTCCGGTCAATTTTCCCAGTTTGGCAAATACAGGCATTCCCATTTGGATGGCGTCAATCCACCACCAATCATTTACTTGAGGAGTGTTGACCAGCATATCTATATTGGCTTTGACCTTACGGATTCTTTCCGGATCGGGACAAATGTTATATAAATCAATGTAAGTCTGGCTGGCACAGTAATCATCAGCATTGCGAGTGGTGGTACCGTTGCGGAATCCCCATTCGTGGTAATTTGACCAATCGACAGCGTATTTATAATAGTCATCGCGTGGATAGACGGAGTAAAGAGCCATTAATCCTTCATAATATACTCCGCGTGTCCAGATATTACTGGGACGGGTTACATTTTTTACAAGAAGGAGTACGATAATCGGCATACTTCTTCATGAAGTAATCATTGACTTTTGTAACAGTCTTCAACGTTTCTTTTTTGTCCGGCAAGTCTTGTGCTTTTACAACTCCAAAACCTAATGCAACAAAAAAGAATGATAGTATTAATTTTTTCTTCATCATGTTGTTTTAGTGTTTTAATGGTAGCGCAAAAATAGGATGGTCTGGGATTTCCTACAATGGAAATGTGTACATCTTCCTTGAATATTATGCATGTGTACGCATTTCGAGTGTATTTTTTATTTAACAGTGTTCTTATTGGGTTATTTGTCTTTATTTGCAGACCGTTCATAAATCTTTTCTCCTTCTTTTATCTCTAGTTCCAAACCTTTAAAATTAACATTGGCCACATTTGAGATGCTTAATCCTTTTTGAGCTTTGATATGGCAATTCTCAAAAAAGAATGTATCATTTCCGAATGGAGCCTCTTTAAAACCATACATGGTTCCTGCTGATTGTGCTTCTCCATTTATATTCTTGAAATGGATATTGCGCAAACAGGTCAGCGGATAATGTGCAGGTGAAAGCGGAGGAACCATACGCCATTCCATATTGATATCAAAGATACTGCGCGCTCCTTTGATGGTAATATCTTCAAAAGTGATATTTTCCACAGTTCCGCCGCGGCTGGGCTGACTTTTAAAACGTAAGGGGCTCCAGTTTTCGTTATCCATCAGGCAGGAACGTATGGTCACATTGCGTATGCCGCCTGATATTTCACTGCCCATAGCCACTCCACCATGACCGTATGCAAAATGACAGTTTTCTATCAGAATGTTTTCACTGGGACGTCCTACTCTGCGTCCGTCTTCGTCTCGTCCGGATTTGATGGAGATACAATCATCATGTGCCTCAATGCGGGTGGAAGTAATCAGTATATCATTGGACGAATCAATATCTATGCCATCGGAACTGGGTATATATTCCAATGCACGGATATCGATTCCATCTATAGTGAAGCCGTTTGTGTAAAGTACATGAAGACACCATGAGGCCTGATTTATCATTTTTAAACCGGAAATCTTACCTCCCGGGCAATCTGTGAAACATAACAGTCTGGGACGTCCGGAGTTTCCGAATGGAATTTTTTTCCATTCTACTCCTTTACCATCGATAACTCCTTCACCATAAACTTTAACTCCGTCTGAATGGTCGAAATTCAAGAAAGCACATCGCCACCTTTTTTCTATACCTTCAAAACGGGTAGGGATGACAGGAAATTCATTGGGGTCGACAGTGCTGATTAGTTTGGCGTTTTTTTCTATACGTAAATCTACACCACGTGGGAAGAATAGAGCGCCGCTTAGATACTCCCCGGCAGGAATAACTATCGTTCCACCTCCATTGTGAACTGCTTCATTAATGATACGTTGTAAAGTGGCTGTCTCCGAATAGCCATTTCCTTTTACGCCATATTCTTTAATGTTATATTCTCTATTACTTTTTCCGATAGATATGAGCTTGCTTTCCCATGCTTCCAGTTTAATGGTCAGCCGGGTACGGTTATTGACAATTGTTGCATTTATCGGTTGGAGTGTGCCATCTGTCGCATTCCATTCTTTTGCGACTCCTACTTTATCAAAGTCTGCTGTAAATTCAGTAGCTTTATTCCCTTCATTGAATATGAAGTAGAGGTCGCCATCGGGCATTACTCTGCGCGTGTAGCGGATAGAATCATTGGCAGGTGAAATGATTTTCATTTCCGGTTCCGGAAGGGAAGAGCTTACACGTGCAGTCCATCTGGTGGATGGCTCAATCCTGCTATTGGTTAAATCTGATAGGGAACCGGGAGCAGTGAAACTTTTGTCAATGAAAGAAGCAGGCTTCCTTCCCCAAAACAGGACCTTTCCTCCACGTGAGGAAAATGTTTCTATCACTTTCCAGGCAGATGCGGAAATAACATCTGATGATGGGATAATCAATGTTTCATATCTTTGTCCGCTTTTATTTTCCAGATAGCCGGAACCTATGGTCAGTGCTTCCGTAAAAGCATCATCGTTTATGTAGTCAAAATCTCGTTGATAAGTTAACAGCTGTTGGGTAAGAGTGACGATATCCTTATAAACTTCATTGTTACCCAGCCACATAGCAGATGTGGGGTAATACATGGCAATTCCGTGCTCCCGGCTTCCCCTGACTCATCAGGTAAGTGGTGCGATTCGTATATTCATTCAGGCCTTTCATACCGGGATCACTCATCCAATTGCGATGTTTGGACCCTGCCGGCCAGAACATGAATTCAAAGAAGTTAATCCCACGGGCAATCTGATGATCTACAACAAATTTGGCTTGGGGAATGGTAGGGGAGATGTGGTAAGCTGCAAAACTTTCGCTGAATGCTCTAGGTTTTCCATAAACATGAGCTACAGATGAGGCCAGTTTGGGGAAATCATTAAGGGTACCGGGCCATATTTGGTTCCAGATTGCATCTACTCCGGGTATTTGAACTTTACTTAAATTCCGGAAATAGTCTCCTTCAGCTTTAACACATGCGGGCATTTCATGTTCTTTGTTAAGATGGGTAATGTGGGCTACTCCATTAGCCGCACACCAATCGGCCTGTAATTTGAAAAAATGGGTGGCGAACAAGCTGGACCAGACATCCCAATAATCGGCTTTACCCTTTGTTCCTGTATGGTGGGCGAAGTGGTAAAAAAGGAGGCCAGATAGGGAGTCGGATTATACCCTTTTGTATCTTTGAATGTTTGGACAATGGAAGGAGTCCAGGGTAAATGTGCATAATCGGGTTCGTCTCCCCGGAAACCAAGTACGGTGGTACCCAGCTCTTTACCAAGGTATTTTTTATACTGTTCATGTGTCCAATCAATGAATTGTTGTACGGCAACAGGATTCAGATAATCACACAGAGAATTAGTGGCATCTTTGCCGCCGTTGGGATTATTAACGGCTCGGGTTACGGCCGTTCGAAAGTCGCTTTTGACCAATAGGATCTTCCAGTCATCCAGTCCGGCGTTGAAACTTATTTCACCATTATTAATTGCTACAGTTCTGTTAGGAGCACCGGATGTACTGACGGCTACCGCACTGATGATTTCCTGTGCTATTTTTATGGTTTGTCATTACTTCTCCCCGTTTTATCTGTATGGTATCACCTATCACAAGAGCTTGCATTCTCAAATCGGGACGTTCCTGTGAGAATTTTCCTCCTGCAAATCCGCTGGGATATTTTCCTTCATCAATAATCCAGACTTTCATGCCTCGCTTTTTGGCTTCAAGTACTCCGGTACGAATCGCTTTAAACCATTCTTCGGAAAGATATTTGAAAGGTAGTTTGTAACCTGCTTCAAATATTACGGCACGGAATCCTTTCTTTTTGATAGAATCCAAGTCATTGCAAATAGTCTTTTTATCCATTTTCCCTTCCCAACCCCATATTACATGGTTGGCAAATTCCACAGGAGGGTCTGCAAATTGTTGTTCTAGACGGAAAGGGGTGTTTCATGAATGCCTTGCCAGGATTTTATTTCATTTTCTGCGAGTATAAAGTTGAAATAAAAAAGGGAAGCAATGAGTAATAGTATCTTTTGCATGATGTTTATGATTAGGTTTGAGTCTTATATGCATAAGGGCGCATCAAAGCGCCCCTACAGCAAAAGGATATCCGTTACAGTTTTTAGAGGAATCCTTCATGCTAATCTTAATATTATTCTCCTAAATAATAGGAGGGAACAGGAGCTTGTGGATATCCCATGGAACGATGAGCTACATAACTTCTATATATTCCGTCTTGCATCAATGTGGTACGACGGTCTTTTGCCGGAAGATTGGTTGTGTAGATACGTATTTCACCGGGCAATGCGGTGATTATTTCTTCACGCCAGTCTCCATATAAGTCTGCGATCATTAAGATATCACCTTCAATTCCTTGTGTCAGTGTTTCTCCTTTCCATTTTACAATACTTAGTGAACGACCGTTTGAAGAGGAACTTGCCCCCCATCGGTTATCGTCCCCTTTGAATGTTTCGCGCAATAAGTCACCGTCCCACCAAGCCCAATTACGGCAGGAGGGCACTTCCTCATTTTTACCTAAAGGTTTACCGTCAGCCGAAAGTAGATATTTGTCTGTGCTGCCTCCTTTACGGTCTTCGCTGGCAAAACATTCCAGACCTTTGTGGACCGGATCAAAATCAGCAACCATCCCATCGCCTACATGGAATGTCTTATGACCGATATTCCATACCGGTTGTCCTGTTCTGGCATCCACAACACAAACGCCACGTCCGTTCTCGTGCCAAGGTTCCAGACAAAGGAACACTTCCATACCAGGACGATCCGGGTCGATATCAGTCAGATAGATTTTATCAGGGTGTCCTAGTCCGGTAGACCATAGTAAAGTCCCGTTATCATCAAGCATGCATGAGCCTAACAGAATTTCATCTTTTCCATCTTCATCCACATCACCACATACCATATTATGGGAACCCATGCTTCTTACTACGGGATTTTCTTCATCGCCGTCCCATCGCCATGCACGTTCCAGTTTGTTATCTTTCAGCTGCCATGCATCTACAGTCATCAGTTTGTAAGTGCCACGACATGCCAATATATAAGGGGTCTTGCCGTCCAGATAGGCCATCCTATTTGGTTACGGTTCTGCCGGACCAGATTTCCATACCTGTCATTCCGTTCAGGCCAGTCCACACGGGCAATTTCTTTTCCGGTCATTCCATCCCATACACTTAGATACTCCTCACCGGAATCTACCCGTCCTTTTTCATTTCGTTGGGTTGTTTCCGGAGCTGTTTTTAAGGCAATTTCTGCTTTGCCATCTCCATTGAAGTCGTATGCGATGAAAGGGGAGTACCAAACACCGGGCTCGATACCTTGTCCTAAATCTTTAGACCATAAAAAAGTGCCGTCACTTAAATAAGCCTCAATTTGATAAGTTGAACCATCCAAAGTACCGGGCATTCCGGGATCCACATTTTTTTCCGGGGTGCGGATGATATAATCGTAAATGCCATCCCCGTTCAAATCAGCAACGGCTATTTTGCCTGCTTTTATATTGCGGTTCAATTTAATGGACTGATAGTCTCTCAATATAGAACAGTCCACATCCAATTTGGAAGATGTGTCAATTACTTTTTTCTTTTTATCTAATGCACAGATCCAATAGGTTGCTTTTCCAGAAACGGGAGTCTGGTCAACAAAGTCACAGGTGTTTTTAATTGGATTTTTTGATAAACGCTGTGTCTTGCCGTTTGCAGAACGGTAGAGGTGGAAGGAAGTGTCAGTTCCATCTTGTTCCAATAGTCTCCAACTGAGGTAGATACCTTTCCCGTTTGCAGATGGAGTGGCCGTTAATCCTCTGTCTAAGTTTTCTTTTATTCTTTCTGTTGCAAAACCTTTGATTTCCGGTTTGGGCTCATGGCGTGGTTCTAGTATTTCGTAATAATATGTACGTTCACGCAAGTCTTGGGCTGTCATGCTTGTTGATATGCTAAGCAATAGTGGTACTGAGCATAATCCTATAAGTAGGTTCTTGTTTTTCATCATTGATTTATATATTAATTATTTGTTTTTAAAATATTTGTCAGCAAAGCGAAGGAATTGTTCCCAATCGTATGGAAGAACAGCATGAGGTCCTTTGCGATTGTGGTATGCGATAGGGCCATTCATGTAAGGTGTATCTACGGGAGGCATTTCTTCACAACCTATTCCGCCCAAACCATAGAGGGCATATACAGGTTCAGCTCCTTTACCTCCTAGAAATTCACCTTTTTGGTCGGACCAGTTGTCTTCTTCTGCACTGGCTATATATATAGGTCTTGGAGCAATTAGGGCAACAAGTTCGTGCTGGTCGAAAGGTAAGTATTTTTCCCTGTCATTAAATTGTTTGTAATTACCACAGAACCAATGAGGAAAACGTACATTCATAGCTTCTACAGTCTCACCGAAACAACGACGTGAGATGGCAACTCCACAACATCCCGAATTCCCGGATATGACTAAAGCAAAACGCGGATCGGAGGCTCCGGCCCAGACGGTTTTGCCAAGACGAGAATGACCTATCACGGCAACTTTTTTAGCATCCACTTTTTTGTCTGTTTCCAGATAATCCATGGCACGGCTCATGCCCCATGCCCAAGCTGCAATGGAACCCCATTGATCCGGATCTGGGAAATTCTGCCCTTTCTCGTAATAATAAGGATGCACACCATTTTGGAAGTCATCGTCAAAATCGGGATCCACATCATTATAACAGAAAGTGGCCAGACCATATCCGTGTTCCAAAATTTTATCAAGCTGCCAGGATTTGTCCATTGATCCCCTGAAAGATCTTTTCTTCATTTTTTCATCTGTTATTTCGGGGACAGATAAATCGGGATCATCATATATCGTGTAATTGGGCATGAAGCTGATGCCTAGAAAAACCGGAATTTTTCCTGATACATGATTAGGAAGATACAGTTGCAAGTCGATGTGGGGCCCCTGTGGATCGTCTGTTAATTGGATGGTTATTTCTTTCCGGGTGGCACGTCCGTTCAGAGCTTTCATTGATCCGACTGACTGTACAAGGCAGTTTGTGTTTTAATACAGGTGCTTTGCCAAACATATAAGTCGTGAACAGGTTTAAAATTTCGGGGCGGCGTTTTTGCTCCCATTGTTCCTTGGTCTGAACCATTTCTCCGTCGTGGCACATTAATACGGAAGGTAAGGTATATTGCGGAACCTTACTTTCATCATAATTAGCTAATTTGGCATAGTCTTTTCTAGGAGATTTTCCATTTTGGGCGTCAGTATAAGTTATACTCAAGAGGAGCATAATCCATATCATTATGTTTTTCATAAGATCCAGTTTTTATAGAAGTTTGATAACGATTTTTTATAATTAAATTTGTCTTACACCTTTCGGAAGTTTTACTTTGGTTGCGATTTTACCATCGGCTTTCTTCTCGTGGCTGACTTCTATCACGCCCCAAGGGGTGGGATAAGTACCTTTGGCCCATTCTAATTTACCCAAGTGTGGCTCAATACTGATCTGCTTGCGTTCCACGTCCACGATTTTTATACCTAATACATGATCTGACAGCCATGTGGTAGGTCCTGAAGACCACCCATGGCAAAGGCTGTGACGGAATCCGGGATAGCAATAGGCACCGAAATCGCCATGTATGTCTTTTTTCCCGGCTGGAACAGGTTCGTCTATAGGAGCGGCATTAGGAATCCAGTCCAGATTGAAATCTTCCCAAACGTGGTTGCTCCCAAATCCAGCATGGCTCCCCAGAAAGTTTTAATGATATCTATTGCTTTCTCATACTCACCTGCTTTGGCTAATGCTTCCAGCATATAATACCCGTAAAAAGTGGAAAAACCTTTTCCACCGCCTACAGAGACAACTTCATCGCAAGCCTGTTGGGGATCCATCAATCCGGTGATGGCCATTAATGAAGCTGCCTGTTTCAGATTGTTGTGAGGTAATATCTTTTTTTTCATCCGGTTGATAATGTCCAGACATAATTGAGCATCAGAGGTGTTGCCAAGTTTTAAAGACAATTGATGCGCATCTTGCATGGCCCATACGATCAGTGCGCGATAGCCTGCCTCAACTCCGGCTTTATTTCCGCTGGATGGCCAGTCCAAAAAGCGGGCAGGTGCTAACGTTTCATTTCCCGCATCATCCACTTTTCCGTTTATCAGATGGATTAATCCGCTGATATAGTCGGAATGTTTCTTTAAAAAATCAATATCTCCGGTCTGGTGATACCATTCATATTGGTTGATCAGATACCATAGGCTGTATGCACTCATGCCATTCATCCAATCGGGTAAAGGAAATTGTTTGCAGGCCAGGTCCAGACTGTTGGGAATCACCTCATTGTATCCGAAAACACGGCTGATGGTCATTAATTCAGGATGCATATCGCCCAGCCAGACTACCCGGTCACGTTTGATGCCATCCCATAAAAACTCCTGCATGTTCAAGTGGACAGTATAGGCTCCGGTAATCCATATTTTGTTTAAACGTTGGTCGTTGCATTCAAAAGACCCCAGATAGGGAATATCACGGTAGCGCAGGATAGCTGAAATTTCTTTTAAAGAGATAGTAGCGTTGTTTTGCAGCAAGTCGAGACGGACAAAGCGGAAACCGGTATTGCCTATTTCAATCATGCCGTCACGGGGAATTTCCATGATGATATCACGTTTGGCATGATCGTCCGTTGAAAATCCCACTTTCCATTCGGAATTTGAAGTGGTACTGTTGGCTTCTCCAACAGATTCTCCGAAACGTATCCTTACCAAAGAAGGCTCCCTACGGCTGGAACTGCCCATGACGAGCTTTAATCCTCCATGCAGTTCACTGCCGAAATCCAGTAATAAGGATGCCTTCTCTGTTTCAGTAGAGGTCATTATGCAACATTTTTTTCTGTTCATCTCCGATTGGCCGTTTCCACGCTCTAACAAATAGTGTTCGTCTTTTATTAGATTATTCTTACATCCTGCGTATTTGGTAACAATACGTTTGGGGGTGATGTAAGCACGGTTCATGATATCTTTGGTCATTCTTTGTGAGGCATCGCTTTGTAGGGTGGGAGGGATACCTGCATATAGAAGTGCGGGTAGCAGAACGAATGCAATTATGCTTTTTCTGATTGTTGGTAATAGTTCCATAGTATCTTTGATTTTTGATTTGTGCAAATATAGACGAAGAAGGTATCTTACCTATGGAATTTTATTCATTTACATGGAATATTGTTCATCTTCTTTCTGTTCTTTTTCCATATACGGATAATAATCTAGTGATTGATTTTTTGGATTTTAGTTTTTTTGGGGGGGGCTGACAGATAGATTCTTTATATGAAAAGAAATGAGTGAATGAACTGTACAGAACTTGTTGATATCACTTTTCTTTTATAATCCATATTCCTTCAAAAAAAGGAGCCTCACCTCGTAGCTTTCCTTCTTCTTTATATAGTCGTGCGCTCACTATATCGTTGATTTGTATTATATAAATATCTCCTTCTTTTGTGTAGTGGCTTGTCAGAACCAATGGTCCTGGTGCGACAAATCGGCATAGCGTGTCGTTCAGGAAATCTATGTAATCTATTTGTGGATTGCCATCTACAAGTTCATAGCGTATAGTTTTTTGTTGTTTGCATCCCGCTATTAACAAGAATAGTGTAGTGAAGCATATAAACCGACCGATTTTTTTCATTATAAAATAAGTATTTATGGTGTGGAAAATAGGGGAATGCTGAATCCGGCACTCCCCTTATTAATTATTGACTGCAAAAATCTAGTCTGTTAATAGCCTGGATTCTGCATTGCGGCTTTTTCTTCATCACTTAAATTCGTACCGTCTTCATGCTGAAGTTGGTCTAAGAATGTTTGTGGAATAGGACGAAGCAAATGTTTGTCTGCTATATTGGCAGCTGCTTCCGGATTGAATAATTTAGCACGTTGAACCAAAGTCTTGGTACGGCTTAATTCTTCCCAGCGGTTCCATTCACCTAGGCATTCGCGGGTACGTTCGTTTAAAATGAAATTGATCAAACGGTCTTTGTCCCCATTTACGCCCATAGCTGATAGAATAGCTTCATCCTCGGCCGGTAATGATGAATAACTTGAAATTTGCAGACTGGAAGCATCTGTAGTGCGTTCTATACCAGTTGAAAGATAGTAAGTGTTCTTTTGAAGGAAAGAAGCCTTGAATGCCTCTGTGTTATTGATTTTGGTACCATTGGCATCTTTGCATTTACCTAAAGTGCTTAGTGCGGTTGAATTATCTTCGTCACCACCTGCGCTTTTCAAGAAAGCCATAGAACCATCGGTGTAGTATTCGCGATCTTCACCATTTTTCCATTCGGCACGTGCACGGAGCTGGTTGATGGTAGAAATAGCATCCTGGAAGTTACCGGAACGTACTTGAGCTTCCGCTTTTATCAGATAAGTTTCGCCTGTACGGGCCATAATGACATCACGATGTGCGTCCCCTTTCTCTGCTGTACGCGAGCCGTCATCAGTTTTATTGATACCACAGAAGACATTGGACTGTGCTGGATTTCCGCTAACACCATAGGTGTTCAATACATATTGACCACCGGCATATACAGGGAACACATTCGGCACCCATTTATTTGTTTCGGGGTTTACAAAGGAGTGGGCTATACCACCACGACCTACTGTTCCATAATCGGAGTTTGTGGCGTCTTTAAAACGGTTGTCACTTTTTTTATTAAGAATAAAGATGATGCCTTGGTCGCCTAGTGTTGGAACCTGATCGGCCGTAATACCGTTTGTAGCCACTACATCATCTGCTTTCGATGCAATATTATTCAATCCGTAGACAGTTTTGAATGTTTTCCACATACGTGAGTCATTCACATTGTCGAAGATAGCATAAGCGTATTCTGTAGGGCGGCAACGTTGGAAGTCCATACCACCAATATATTGGCCACGTTGTGTCCAACCACCGGAGAAGTTGGAGAATTGTGGGTTGAAGTAACTATAAGTACGGTTTCCGAAACGTCCGGTTGCCGAAGAAGTGTGTTGGCATGACATTAATATTTCATTAGACTCCTCGGCTTTGCAGTCTATACCGGTCCATTTGGCGTAAAGGTTATTATAATCACTTTCCAACGGACATTTTGAGATGACTTCATCGCATAACGTAATCGCTTTTTTCAAGTCTGCATCTGCAGGGTAACTTGAGTTCCAGTCGCTGCAACGTTCAGACTGACGGTACAGTAAAGCCTTTGCCAGAAAGTGTGCTGCTGTATATTTAGTCCATGTACCTGTACCACGCCATCTGTCTGTAGGCAGTTTGTCGTAAGCGTTCTGCAGGTCATCAATCACTTGGTTTAATGTTTCTTCTGCAGAAGCGCGAGTAAAGGTTCTGACCACACCTTCAGTAACTTGGGTTTGCAGAACCACACCACCATATTGTGCGAAAAGACGATAGTAGTTATATCCACGTAGGAAATAAGCTTCACCCAAGCATTTTTCACGGACTTCCGCATCAGTAACATAGTCAGCTGATGCGATAACTTGATTGGCAGAAGCGATGCCGTAATACATCTGATCCCAAAGAGCTGATATACCCGGACAGTTATTGTTGGCCGCTCCGTTTGCTTTTGTACAGTCCAATGGGTTCAGACGGCTGTCATAAGTGTTCCATGGTTCTGCCGTCAGGTCAGAGCCGTTTGTGAATTCATCAGTGCCGTAAAGGGTAATACCATACGCCCATTCATAACCGAAATGCCAACGGATGTTACCGTACAGTGCGGTAGCCAGATCTTGAATGCCCTGTGACGTTTTGAAATAATCAGTGGTATAGGATGACTTGTTTTTTTCATCTAGGAAACTATCGCTACAAGAACTGAAACCGGCAGTCATTGCGACAGACAGGGCAGCTGTGAATAATGTATATTTTAAATTTTTCATTTTAAAAACAGTTTAATGTGTTATTATCAAATTAGAAACCAACTTGTAAACCGAAAGTAAAGCCTCTATTGTAATAAGTAGTGCCTAAGTCCAGATCCATAAAATCTACTGAAGAATAGAGGTTGCCTATATTCTTAGCTTGTGCATATAATTTAAGAGAACTGATTCCGATGTTCTTTAATGCTTTGGAATTGAAGTTATAACCTAAAGAAATGTTACGGATCTTGATGAATGAGGCATCTTTAAAGCCTAGCAGACTTGAATAAGCATCACCACCTGCTGTACTGTAAATCGGTTTTTGATAATCAGCACCAGTGTTGTCCGGAGTCCAATAGCTTATTTCACGTTGGTTGTACATACCGTATTGGCCTTCACCACCCGTATCAACCATATAACCAAATCGTCCGTTTAGCTCGATACCTAGTTCAAGACCTTTATAGTTGAATGTATTGCTCCATCCCAGTACCCATTTAGGATTTTTGTTGCCAAGAATAATACGGTCATTACTGTCTATAATATAGTTACCATCCTGATCAACTGGTTTAACCATACCTGCTTCAAATTTATGTCCGTTGGCATTGAATTTAGCCATTTCTGCCGCATCACTTTCCTGCCACAGACCATCGCTGGCAGTACCATAGAAAACATTGATTGACTCACCAATGAACCAGGCATTGGAAATGTCATCCTGCTTGCCGTTGGCAAGTTCTACGATTTCATCTTTTTGATAGGCTGCATTGATAGTGGAACTCCATTCAAAGTCTTTGGTTTGTATGGGAACCAAGTTCAGAGATAAGTCAACACCGAAGTTTTTTGTTTTACCTACATTGGCATAAGTAGAATTAAAGCCGGTTAAGGTTGGAATAGTCATGCTTAATAATAAGTCATTGGTGTTAGAGTGATAAATATCCATTGAACCGCTGATACGTCCATTCAAGAAACTGAAATCTACACCATAGTTATATTGTGTTGTCTTTTCCCAACCTAAATCTTTATTTGCCATTTTTACTTGAGAAGAAGTGTAATAAGGTTCATTTGTAGCATAAGCAGGTGTTAGAGTAGAGCCAAAAGGTACATAGAATGACTGGATATTACCTAATGTAGAATATGCACTTACAGCTGAGTTACCTGTTGTTCCCAAACCGAAACGAAGCTTTAACTGGTTTATCCAAGAAATATCTTTCATGAAGTCTTCTTGGTCAATGCGCCAGCCCAAGGCGGCAGAAGGGAAGAAACTCCATTTGTGTCCGTCTGCTAATACAGAAGAACCGTCATAACGTCCGGATACAGTCAATAAATAACGGTCGTTGTATGCGTAGTTTATACGTGCCATGTATGATGCCAGCTGATTTTCAGACATACCGGTACTCATACCAGCACCATAAGTTGCTGCATCTGTAATGTCTACACTGCCCATGTTGTACCATTCAAAATTCTCATTAGGAATGGCGTTAGCACTTTCGGAACCACTTTCTTTATTATATTTGGAAGCTGATTGCAATAAGGTTACGCCTAAGTTATGTTTGCCAAATGTCTTGTTATAGTTGATCTGATTATCCAGTGTCCATGACAAGTAACGATCTGTTGCATATTTAGCATAGTTTTTTGAGCCCATTTTCACGGCAGAGTCTTTGCTGATAAAAATACCTTGACGATAGTGGCGGAAATCAGGACCGAAAGAGATTTTATAGCTTAGTCCCTCTAGTGGTGCCCATATTTTTCCAAAATCAAATTGTCCGTAAAAGCTGCCTAGTGCACGGAAAGTTTGGCGGTTATCGGTTGACTTATTCCATTCGTCAATCACAGTATAGACATTGGTGGTGGAGCCACAGGGGTTGGTAATGATATTGCCTTCTTCATCATAAGGAACACCAAAGCGTGGAATAGCTTTTGCCGCGCTATATATATCAACAGGGACCGAGCCTGAAGATTGTCCGGTACGGGAATAACCATAGTCTTGAACCGCCCATGAACCGTTGATAGATCCGCCCATTTTAAACCAAGGTTTTACTTGTAAATCGACAGACATTGAGAAATTATAACGTTCATATTCCTGTCCTTTCTGAGTACCTTGATTATTTAGATAACCAATAGAGAAGAAAGCTTGTGCAGTTTCGTTACCGCCACTACCACTGATGGTATGTTCATGTGTGATACCTGTTTGGGTCACTATGTCTGCCCAGTCGGTATCTGTTACTCTACTTCCATCCCAAGTACCGTTATTCCAACCTTTATTTACATTAGCCAAAGCTGCGGGATCACCTGATGCTGCGAAATAAATTTGGTCTTTATCGTAGTTAGGTTGGTCACCGCGAGGATTGTTTACCGGATCTGAGTTATAATAAGCCCAACGGCGCCAGGTAATATAATCGCTTGCACTCATGGCAGGTGATTTGTCTTTTAGGGTTTCTAATGTGACAGAACCTGAGTAGTTTAAAGCGAGTCTGCCTGCTTTACCGCGTTTGGTGGTTATCAATATGACACCATTGGCACCACGAGAACCGTAAATAGCTGTAGAAGAGGCATCCTTTAAGATATCAATGGATTCTATGTCACGCGGATTGATCGTTTCAATTCCTCCAGCACTCAAGGGCACTCCATCTACTACATACAGAGGGTCTGATGATGCGCTGATAGATCGGTTACCACGAATACGGATTGATCCTACAGTACCCGGACGTTCACTTGAGGTGATATCTACACCGGCAGCTTTGCCTTGTAAGGCTTCAAAAGCATTGTTCACAGGTCTTGTATTCAATTCTTCAGAACCCACACGTGCCATAGCACCAGTCACATCACTTTTTTTCTGAACACCATAACCAACCACTACCACTTCATCCAGTGTTTCGGTATCCTCCTCCAAGATTATTTTAACGGTAGATTGTCCTTTCACTTGGATATCTACGGTCTTGTACCCCACAAAACTTACTTGGATCGTTCCATTATCAGGAACATTCTGAAGTGTGAACTTACCATCAAAGTCGGTAATTGTACCATTAGTAGTACCTTTCACCACCACACTGGCACCGATTACAGACTCACCTGTTTTGTCAAGGACAGTACCCGAAACGGTTTTGCTCTGTGCAAAGGCCCCTACAGCCAATACGGATAACAAAGCAACGAAGAAAAGCCGCTGGAACTTCTCCAAACGACGTAACAGACTTGAATTCTT
>VOFK01001304.1_pt1 | contig 76611 bp, 81 predicted proteins | sample 5384121 | NCBI WGS metagenome assembly VOFK01 (sample SAMN12384730, study PRJNA508395) | human gut metagenome | isolation source: healthy gut J | host: Homo sapiens
AAAGCAGCGCATCAAGCTCGCGCAGCGGCACGCGCATGGAGATAGAAGAGGGTGCCGCGCATATGTCGCGGTATGTTACGCCCATGGGCGCGCTGTCTTTTGAGATAGCCGCGCACAAAGTTGACAACAGGCTTGATACCGAAGGCATTCTCACGCTCGAATATCGCATTTCGGCGGGAGGAGAGGCAGACGAAAATAAAGTTATAATTAAAACGGAGGAAATATAAAATGGCAGTCAGGAACCCGCTTGAACATGTAAAAGCGATTATAAAGGATAAGGTTGCAGCGGCATACGAGAAGTGCGTACAGGACGGTGTGCTGCCGCGCGCCGAGCTTGCGGATTTCGAGGTGGAGGTGCCAAAGGACGTATCAAACGGCGATTTTTCCGTAAACTTTGCAATGAAAAATGTTAAGCTTCTCAAAAAGGCGCCCGCGCTTATCGGAAACGAGATTGTCAGCCGTCTGGACAAAGGCGGGCTTATCGACAGCGTAAGTGTCGCAGGCCCCGGATTTATCAATTTTGTGCTGTCATCGCAGTATTATTCGCAGCAGGTGGATAATATACTGGAGCTTGGCGGAGAGTTCGGAAAAACAGACTGCCTGCACGGTGAAAAAATACTGGTGGAGTTTGTGTCCGCCAACCCGACGGGACCTATGCATATGGGCAATGCGCGCGGCGGCATTATCGGCGACTGTTTAGCGTCGGTTCTGAGCTATGCGGGAGCCGATGTTTCGCGCGAGTTTTACGTCAATGACGCAGGCAATCAGGTATCCTTGTTCGGTCAGTCTCTGTATGCGCGGCTTTACCAGCTGAAAAACGGTGAGGACAGCATGGAATTTCCCGATGACGGTTATCACGGTGACGATATAAGGGAGCTTGCGCGCGAGTACGCGCAGCAGCATGAGGAAATTTCCTTTGAGGACAAGCCCGCGCTTGTCAATTCACTTGTGGCTTTCGGATTGGAAAAGAACATAGCGCGTATGAAAAGCGACCTTAAAAAATATAAAATTGTTTATGATAAGTGGTTTCGTGAATCTACGCTGCATGAAAGCGGATACGTCGCCGAGACTATTGAGCTTCTTGATAAGGCGGGTGCGCTGTACGAGGCTGACGGCGCCAAGTGGTTTCGTGCTACCGATTACGGCTGTGAGAAGGACGAGGTAATGGTAAAGGCAAACGGTTTTTACACCTACTATGCCGTTGACCTTGCATACCACCGCAATAAGTTTGCAGAGCGCGGATTTGAACGCTGTATAAACGTTCTGGGCGCTGACCATCACGGGCATACAATAAGATACAAGGCTGGAATGAAAGCGCTCAATATCGAGCCTGAGCGTCTGGAGGTTGTACTGATGCAGCTTGTGCGCCTTATGCGTGACGGCAAGCCCTTTAAAATGTCAAAGCGTACAGGCAAGAGCATTACTCTGTCCGATCTGCTTGATGAAATACCCGCTGACGCCGCCCGCTTTTTCTTCAATATGAACCGTTCCGAATCCGTTATGGACTTTGACCTGTCGCTTGCAGTAAAGCAGGACAGTGAAAATCCTCTTTATTATGTTCAGTATGCGCATGCGCGCATCTGCTCGATTTTGCGCAACGTAAACGCCGATGTGGGAGGCAGCTGTGCGGGGGTATGGTTTTGATACTGCGCACGAGCGGGCGCTTATAAGCGTACTTTCACGCTTTCCTGACGAGATAGTATCGGCGGCAAAGTCGCTGGAACCTTCAAAAATCACAAAGTACGTAATTGATGTTGCCGCCGCTTTCCATAGCTTTTACAATGCTTGCCGCATAAAAGGCGAGGCGGATGACGTGGTGCGCGGACGCATGGCTCTTGTTCTCTGCACAAAGACTGTTATAAAAAAACGCGCTCAGTCTTATGAATATTGAGGCGCCCGAGACAATGTAAATAAAAAAGTACGTAAAGAAATTTACGTACTTTTCGATATTCAATATTGTTTGAAAAATTACTATTTTTTAAAGCTGAGCGAGCTTTTGGGGCGCGGTGTTAAAAGATACATTACCGTAAACAGCGCAAGACATGGAATCATTTCCGCGAATGCTATTGCAAGTCCCGGAAGCAGTGCGCCCAAAAACCTGCCGTGCGATTCAATGACGGCATTAATCACACTCCTGTATGATTCGTATCGCGCAGGCAGCCGATTTGAAATGAAAATAATGAAGTATCCCACAGACGCGGCAAGTGAGCTTAGAAAAAACGGTGCATACATGATACAGTGGTTTCCCCAGCAGAGAAAAATGCTTTGCGGCATAGACGACCGCACCGGCAAAAAGCATCGGCAGGGCAAGCCACAGCGCTCCCGCTCCGTCAATCAGTACGGCAAGAAGCGTAATGTGAAGTAGAAAGGAAATGACACCGGGCAGCGGTCCGCATACCGCCGTAATATAAAAACTTCCCGTAAAGTCAAGCCAGAGCGGAAAGTGCAGATATTTTGAAAGACAGAACAGGACGATATTTGCTGCGCAGCCAATCAGAAACAAAATAAGCTGCTTTGATGATGAACGACGCATCGGCTGTTACCTCCAAAATATAACTTAATAAAATAAGTATACAGTGTTTAACAAATTTTGTCAATAATTGACGAAAATTTAACAATTTGCAGAAAGGAAACGTTATGTCAGAGTTATTATTTACGATTTTGGTGTTTTTAGCGTTTATTACGTTTTTATTGCTGCTATATAATAATGTTTCCGTTGTGAAGAGATATAAGGTTAAGACAAAAAAGCCCTGCGGAGGCTTGAAAATCGTGCTGATAAGCGATTTTCACAATAATAAAAGGCTGCTCGGAAGTATCGTTAAGAAGGTTCGCGCCTGTGCGCCCGACATTATAATTATAGCCGGAGATCTTGTTGACCGCCGGCGCCCCGATTATAAAACTGCCGCGCAGCTGCTGACTGCGCTGCGCGGCATTTCCGATGTGTATTATGTGACGGGAAATCATGAGGCGGTGCTCGGTCGGGAGCGCGTTATTGAACAACTCGGCTGTTCGGATATCGTTCTTGACGAGCGCTATAAAATTTATGAAAGGTTTTCCGTTTTGGGCATTTCCGACCGTATTGTTGACAGTATGCAGCAGCGTCAGGATCTTTTGGCGCTTTTCGAGCGTCTTGATAATTTTAAAATCGCAGTTGTTCACCGTCCGACTGAGTTTGACAGGGAACAGACGGTTTCTGACTATGATATTGATCTTGTATTGTGCGGGCATGTCCACGGCGGACTTATCAGAATTCCGTTTTTCGGTGCGCTGCTGGCGCCGGACGAGGGATTTTTTCCTAAATATTCAAAGGGAATGTATAAGGAAAACGACAGTGTTATGATAGTTTCGGGCGGCGCCGGAAATACATTTTTGCCGCTGAGGCTTAACAATTTTCCCGAAATTGTCAGTATAAGCATAGAAAATTAAAAAAACTGTTGCAAAATGCAAACAGATATGCTATTATATTTTGGATTGACGGATGTTTTCCGACAGGCAGTCCGCTGCATTTGCTCGCATGAATGCCTGTGAACCCCTAAAATTTTCAAGGAGGAGAAGTTACAATGGATTATTTGAAGGCTGTAACTGACGAGCAAATTAAAGCCGAAAGATTTGAACTTAATATCGGCGATACCGTTCGTGTAAGCGTAAAGGTAAAAGAGGGCAACCGTGAAAGAATTCAGGTGTTTGAGGGTACTATTATTGCAAAGCACGGCGGCGGTATTTCGGAGACGTTTAAGGTAAGACGTGTAGCTTACGGCGTCGGTGTAGAGAGAACTTTTCTTGTAAACTCGCCCAAGGTGGAGAAGGTCGAGATTGTCCGCCGCGGTAAGGTAAGACGTGCCAAGCTCTACTATGTTCGTAACAGAGTCGGTAAGGCTGCTAAGGTTAAGCAGAAGATATAAGACCCAAAGAATCCCAAGTCTTATAAATTACAGAATAATGACCCCCTTCGTTTATACGGAGGGGGTATTCTGTTTTAGCGTATGAAAAACCGCCGCCCTTTAATGCACAATTTTTACATTTTGTATTTACAACATTTTCTTTTTCTGATATACTGGCGGTAATTATCGAGAATGAGAGGAAATAATAATGTCTGTACGCTATGATGATAAGTCTGAAAGATTTATTTTGGAGACCGCAAACACCTGTTATGTCATGCAGATTTTATTTGACAAATATCCGGTGCATCTGTATTACGGTAAAAAAGACGGTTGTTGCGAAGTTTCATACATGAATCCGTATAAGTCTTTTTCTCCGTATTTTGAGGAGCACGGTCAAAATTACAGCCCTGATGTCGGAATGGCGGAGTATTCCTATTTCGGGAGCGGGGATTTTCGTATTACGCCGCTGCGGATAAAAAACAAGAACGGAGACAGTGTAACGCATTTTACATATGACGGTTACCGTATTTTTAACGGGCGTATGGAGCTGCCGCGTCTTCCCTATTCCGAAGCGGACAGCGACACTCAAACGCTTGAGCTCTCCCTTTCCGACAGCGTCAGCGGATGCCGGCTGAAGCTGTTCTATACGGTATTTCCCAATGAGGATGTTATTGCACGCTATGCGCTTGTTGAAAACAAAAGCGGCGCGCCGGTCACCGTTGAAAAAATAATGAGCCTTATGCTTGATTTGCCGACCTCCGATTTTTGATATGATAAGCCTTTACGGCGCGCATAATGCCGAGCGCAGCTTTCAGCGCGTTCCGCTGTTTCACGGTGTCCAGAGCGTTATGAGCCGCCGCGGTGCCTCCGGTCATCAGTACAATCCGTTTACCGCCCTGTGCTCAAAAAATGCGACTGAGCGTGAAGGCGATGTATACGGCTTTAATTTTGTTTACAGCGGGAATTTTCTGAGTGAAACCGAGGTGGATCAGACAGGCTTTACCCGTGTGTCACTGGGGCTTGGCAGCGAGAACTTCAGCTGGCTGCTAAAGGAGGGTGACAGCTTTATGACCCCTGAGGCGGTTATGACCTATTCCGAAAAGGGTTTGGGCGGCATGTCGAGAAACTTTCACAGCTTTGTGCGTGCGCATATTCTTCCGCCCGAGCCGTTTGAAAAACGCCCCGTGGTGCTTAACACGTGGGAGGCGTGCTATTTTGATATTGACGAGAAGGAGATGCTGCGCTTTGCAAAGTCTGCGGCAGACGCGGGAATTGACATGCTTGTCATGGATGACGGCTGGTTCGGAGCAAGAAATAACGATAAGGCGGGACTGGGCGACTGGTATGTCAATAAAAACAAATTCAGGGACGGTCTCAAGACATTTGTTGACCGCGTAAAGGCGCACGGTATAAAGTTCGGTATCTGGATAGAGCCTGAGATGGTCAACCCGGACAGCGACCTTTTCCGCACTCACCCCGAATGGTGTATAAGATGTACAGACCGCGAGAGTACACTGTCCCGCAGCCAGCTTGTCCTGGATATGTCCAATAATGATGTTGTGGAATATCTTAAAAAGTCTTTTTCCGATACATTTGACGGTATTGCGATTGACTATTTCAAGTGGGATATGAACAGACATATGTCGGAGGTGGGCTCGCCCGCTCTGCCGCCCGAAAGACAGGGCGAGACGGCATACCGCTATATGCTCGGCGTTTACGACCTTTACCGCTGGTTTGCACAGCATTTTCCCAACGCCATGATTGAAAACTGCTCCGGCGGCGGCGGACGCTATGACCTTGGCATGATGAAATATTCAACCCAGATTTGGACAAGCGACAACACCTGGCCGAAAAAGCGTATGAAAATTCAGTACTCCTCCACGCTTGCGTATCCGACGGCGGCGATGAGCTGCCATGTTTCAAATCCGCGCAATATCTGCGCAAACCCCGACGAGCTGAAATACCGCTGGCACGTCGCGCTAAACGGCCCGCTCGGCTATGAAATGCATCTTCCCAATGCAAGCGATGAGATAAAGGAAACCGTAAAGGCGCAGGTTGCGGCTTACCGTGAATATGAGGAGCTTATACTGCGCGGTGATTTTTACCGTATCTTCAGCCCGTTTGACAGCAACTACTATGCATACTACTTCACAAACGCAGAGCGTTCGGAGTTTTTGCTCAGCTTCGAGCAGAGCTACGGCGAAAGTGCGTCAAGGGTGTATCTTTTCATTCCGGAGGCGGACGAGAACGCGGAGTATCTTGACACGGTAAGCGGCGAGGTTTTCAGTGGAAAAACGCTTACGCGCGGTATCGAGGTAAAGACAAAGGAGACAGACCCTTATTCCGTCATGTGGCATTTTGTGAAAAAATAATTAAAGCTCGCGATTAATTTAAAACTCGGTATCTGAAGCATATTCAGAAGATGAGGAAAAATAATTCCAAATACATTTTATAAAGGGTTTTGATTATGAAAAAAATCGGATATGAGGTTGCGTTTATAAATACCAAAAAAGGTAATCCCAGGAACGGCGAGGGTGACTTCTTGAGACTCAAAAACGGAGATATAATGTTTGCATATACATCTTATGACGGCAACTCCAGCCACGACCACGGCAGCGCTTGTATCCGTGCGGTTTTTTCAAAGGATAACGGTGAAAGCTTTGACATTTGCAACAGCAAAATTATTGCCGCAAAAGGCGATGCAGTAAACGTCATGTGCGTTTCCCTGATGCGTATGGCAAACGGCGATTTGGGTATGTTCTACGGCTTGAAATATATCACAGCCGGCGGCAATATCGGTATGACAGTTATGTTTACTCGCTCAATCGACGAGGGCGCAACTTGGTCTGCACCTATCGATTGCGTTAAAAAAGAGGGATACTATGTATTTGAAAATGCGAGAGTAATCCGTCTTAACAGCGGACGTATTTTAATTCCTTTGAATTTGCACCGTTATAAAGACGGAGGTGAATTTGACGGGGAAATTGAGGGAAAAGGTCATACTTGCTATTTTGCTTCCGATGATGACGGCTATACGTTCTTTGACACAAATAATCTTATCAGTCATCCCTTCAACGAGATGACTCACGGCTTACAGGAAACGGGTATTGTTCAGTTCGAAAGCGGTAAAATTTTTTCTTTTTCAAGAACCGCTAACGGCTCGCAGTTTGAGAGTTTTTCCGAGGATGACGGCATGACTTGGTCTGTGCCTATGCCCAGCACGGTATTTTTCTCTCCCGCCTCTCCTATGCACATTCGTCATATGGCAGGAAGATATACCGCCGCTGTATTTAATCCTATTCCCAATTATCCCCATAAAGAATACAAAGAGCTTTCTTGGGGCAGAACTCCTCTTGTTTGCCTTATCGCGGAGGGTGACGGCTCGTCTTTTTGGGACGGAAAAGCCGAAAACTTTATTTTGGAGGATGACCCTCGTAACGGATATTGCTATCCCGTGGTTTTTGACGGAGGAGATTATTTTCTTGCGGCTTACTATCATTCCAATAATTCGGGCACCTGCCTTAATTCATGCAAGATAGTAAAAATTCCGCTTGAGCTTATAGATGAGCAGTTTGGACTCAAGCAGTAATATTCAAAGCAGCCCGATTTATTCGGGCTGCTTTTTTATGTAAAACAGATTGGCAAATATAATTTACTGCAAAATCATATATATACATACTCCGCTGTGTAATCTTTTTGCTAAATAATAAAAAATACGAGCAAAAAATGTAAATGATTTGAGCGTTAAGCCTGTCACTCTCAAGCACATTATGACTGTCTTACGGACGGTAATGAAAAGTCTGTCATTGATGAGAAAGCCGTCCCGCAGTAAAGCAGATATTTCAGCTTTGTCAGAGGGACATTTCCGAAAATAGCGGTTAAAATACAGGCTCCGCCGAGTTATATCACGGCGGAGCCTGTATTTATCACTGAATTATGCGCGGTTTATTGAACCGAACAGTTCCATTTTTTCCTTTACGGTAGCCTTTATAGCCTCAAAGCCGGGAGCGAGCAGCTTTCTGGGGTCAAAGCCCTTGCCCTCAAGGTCTTTTTCCTGCTTCTATATATTTTCTTGTTGCCTCTGCAAAAGCGAGCTGGCACTCGGTATTTACGTTGATTTTCGCAACTCCCATGGAAATTGCCTTTTTAATCATATCGGCAGGAATTCCCGTGCCGCCGTGAAGAACAAGCGGCATACCGTTTGTCTTTTCGGAAATGAGCTTTAATGCGTTAAAGTCAAGGCCTGCCCAGTTTGCGGGATATTTGCCGTGAATGTTGCCGATGCCCGCCGCCAGCATTGTGACGCCGAGATCCGCGATGAGCTTGCACTCGTCTGCGTCTGCAACTTCGCCCTTGCCTACAACGCCGTCCTCTTCTCCGCCGATAGCGCCGACCTCAGCTTCAACCGAAAGACCCTTTTCAGCCGCAAGCGCTATGATTTCTTTGGTTTTTTCAATGTTTTCCTCAATGCCGTAATGAGAACCGTCAAACATAACAGATGAAAATCCGTCTCTGATAACAGCCTTTGCGCCCTCATAGGAGCCGTGGTCGAGGTGAAGCGCTACGGGTACGGTAATGCCGAGAGTGTCAATCATTCCCTTTACCATACCGACAACGGTGTTGTATCCGCACATGTATTTGCCTGCGCCTTCGGAAACGCCGAGAATGACAGGTGAATTGTTTTCCTGAGCGGTAAGCAGAATTGCTTTTGTCCATTCGAGGTTATTGATGTTAAACTGACCTACGGCGTAATGACCTTCGTAGGCTTTTTTCATCATATCTTTTGCAGAAACTAACATGATAAACTTCCTCCGTTTAATTTTTCCATAATATTATAACCTTGCGCGGCTGAAAAAGTCAACATTAATTTGAAAACCTCGCTCTGTTCATAATTGTTATGACAGCTTATGCGAAAAAATTAAAACTTATTGTACATCTTGACAATAAAAGTGATTTTGTATACAATTATATGGTAGGTTGAAATCCTGCTATTATATGGTAGGTTGAAATCCTGCTATAATTTTTGAACGGAGAAAGACAATGTCAGTTGTAAAGATAACTGTTGACAGTACATGCGATCTGTCGCCTGAGCTTATTGATAAACATGATATTACCGTAAGTCCGCTGTATACGATTTTGGGTGATAAATCATATGCGGACGGTGTTGATATAAAACCCGACGGAATATACGACTTTGTTTCCGAAAATAATATTCTGCCCAAAACCTCGGCGGCGTCGGTTGAGGATTATCTCAGTCTTTTTAAAACTTATGTTGAAAAGGGTATGGAAGTCATACACTTTAATATATCAAGCGATATGTCCTCAAGTCATCAGAATGCGCTTATTGCCGCAAAAGAGGTGGGCAATGTTTATGTTATAGACACGCTGAACCTGTCTACCGGGTCGGGGCTTTTGGTGCTTGACGCCGCCGATTACAGAGCACAGGGTCTGGGTGCTGCGGAAATTGCAGAGCGGGTACGCGCGCACGTGCCGCTTGTACGCGCCAGCTTTGTTATTGATAATCTTGAATATCTGCGAATGGGCGGGCGCTGCTCCGCCGTTGCCATGCTGGGGGCAAATCTTCTTAAAATAAAACCGCGCATTGAGGTCACAAACGGTAAAATGGGCATGGGCGGAAAATACCGCGGCATGTATGATAAGGTCTTGCTTAAATATACCGAGGATATGCTGTCGTGTCCCGACATAGATACCCGACGCGTTTTTATCACTCATACAAAGTGCGATGAGGAGCTTGTAAAACAGGTTCGGGAAAAGGTTTGCAGCCTTATTCCGTTTGAAGAGGTGTATGAGACAACCGCCGGCTGTGTTATCACAAGTCATTGCGGACCGAATACCCTCGGAGTGCTTTTTGAAGTTAAAAATCAATAGTGATTATGCACAAAAATTATATATTAAAAATGTTTAAGATAAACAAAAAATCTAAATAAATCGAGAATTTTAAGAAAAAATTAAAATTTACTATTGAACTTTTGCGCTCAATAGTATAGTATATTATATATACAGCGTTCAAGGAGGACTTTTCATGAGCGAAAACTTAGAAAAAACAGTATCTGCTGAAGAAATCTCGGCAGCTGACAATTTCAGTGACGCCTCGTCAGAGGTTGAACTTGACCTGGAAGACTTCGGCGCGGAGCAGGCAGATCCTGAGGTTGATATGACAATTGGTGAAAAACTCAAGGTTTTGCTTATGAAACCGCTTGTCACTTCAATAATTAAATGGGTGTTTGTTGCACTGGGTCTTGTCGGTCTCATTCTGTATCTTGCAGCAAATGAGAGCTTGGCAAAGGCTTTCAGCGGAATTTCAGGCGGGATTGCGTCATTCTTTAACCTGTTCCCCATATCTATGTTTGAAATTTTGATTTGTGCTGCCGCTTTGGGTATAATTGCATATCTTGTTTTCATCATTGTAAGAACAGTACAGGTTAAGGGTAAGTTTCACAAGGGCGGTCTTTGGGTGCAGTTCGGTTATTCTCTGCTTGCCGTTGCAGGTGCGTTTACGCTTCTTTTCTCGATGTGCTACGGTGTATTTACATATCGTGATCCGCTTTCAAAGTCAACCGAGTATACCAATGCCAAGGTTACAAATCTCGATTTCAGCAAAACCATGCTTTACCTTATAGACGGTATCAATAATTCGCTCTATGACGGCATGGATAATATTTTCTTTACAAAAACCGGATCATCCAAGTACGCAAGCTCAGGTCGTTCCACCGAGGTTATATCGCAGAAAATATCGGAGGCTTTTGACAATGCCGCTCAGGATATTCCCACGCTGAAGGGCAAATCTCTTACAGCGAAGGAGCTTTTGTTCTCCGACCTTTATTCCAAATTCAGAATTTCAAGTATTTATTCGCCCATTACAGGTGAGCTTTGCATAAACAGTGACTATCCTGAGGTTGTCGTCCCGATGCAGATTGCCAAGACTATGGCGGTTCAGCGCGGATATACGGATGATGGAGACGCTTCTTTTATTGCGTTTCTCGTATGTACAAAGTACTCTGATGACTATTATATAAACTATTCGGGTTATATTTTAATGCATATGTTGAGCTCAGCTCGGTATTCTATAACGAAAACGGAAAGAATCTCCATTTATATATGGCAAATGCTCTTAAAGAAAGTGCAAAGAGAGAGTATGTTCAGCTTGTAAAAAATCTTGATACGCTTTACGGTCTGTCAAGTGACATTGAGTATGTCGCCGCCGGTGAAAAGCTCCAGGCATCTTATTACTGCGATGTTGCAAAGCTTATGCTTGTCAATTTTGAGGACAATGTGGATAACGGAAGCATTGTGATAGACAACAGTGAGCCTAAGAGCTACGGACGTTTCTGTAACTATCTTGTCAATTACTATTTGCTTGACGATGATTTTGACATGGAAGTCGAAGATGTTTATGCTGAATATCATCCCAGCGCAGTGAACTGATATAAATTAAAAACGCGGCGATAAAGCCGCGTTTTTGTTTATGACCACAACATAATCCTTTGCGTCACTAATAGGCTGATTTTGTCACTTTCTCAATTTATAATACAATCTGCTGCCCTTAACGCCAAGTGACAATGGGCTGTCGATTATTGAAATAACTTATCAATTTCTGAATTCGGAGATATGTATTGAAAAGTCAAAAAGATACCAAAAAACAAACCGGCTTAAAAAGCACGAATATAAAAAGTCAAAGTAAAATTGATGTAATTTTAGACAGCGCATATAATAATAAGTGGATGCTTCTTCGTTACTTTCTTGCGGCTTTAATGTGCTCTTTTTTGCGCTATGCATTTGAGGTGGCTTTTTCGGTTATATTTAAACAACCTTTAAAAGACAGTGCACTGCTTTCGTGGTGTGTGTGGGTCTTGATTTTTTATCCGTGTATTAAGTTTTTTGTCCTTCGAGTAAGAAGTGCGCATATTTATTCGCTTTTAAAGCAGATTATAATATATATTCTGTGCTGCGCCGTGCTTTGGGCTACCCGTCAATTGTTCGTGAGCGTACTTTTTGTTTTATCTTCAAATCAAGCGCTTGCTTTAGCTGTCGGCGGGGTTATTAACGAGCTGTTATGTCTATGGCTGATGATAAAAGTCGTTTTCAAGGAAAAATGAAAGAATAGTTATTGTAATTTATATTTTTTTATTATATAATAAGTTAAAATCAAGCTTGAGGAGGCTGAATATGAGAAACAAAAGTAATATTATTGTGATCTGTTCCGTAATTGTCGGAGTATGTGCGGCGGTTGCAACAACCTTTCTGATTTTGAAGCATTTGAAAAAGAAAAGAACTAAGCTTGATTGCAGTACAAGCTATATGTTCGAAAATGATTTTGACGATGAAGATGCAGTTGCGGATACCGCACTGTAATCCGTTATAAACAAAATTTATGCGGGGCGGCATTTGCCGCCCCGCAATTTTTAATTTTAATTATCGTTTACTGACCTTATTTTATATCCATTTTGTTGAGTATATCGCGAAGCGCCGTAAAGTTCTTCCGCTGTGAATGAAATACCTTTGTTCATCTTCGAGCTGTCGGGTGACCACTCGCGCAGGTCATATTTAGGCTCTCTGCCCATCCAGCTTACCTTATTAAGCGCTTTTGCCCAGCCGTTTGAATTTTCCGGCAGCTTGCCGAAGGTTTCAGTTATTTCAAATGTAAAGTCTGCCATAATGCCTCCCGAATAATGAATTTTACAGTCTTTTGCGTTGCTTTATATCAGTATATATTAATAATATATTAATTGTCAATAGAGTAAATTTATTTTTTGAATAAAACACTTGACAAAGTGGAAAAATAGTGCTAAATTATATGCGTTAGCACTCAAAGGACCGGAGTGCTAAAACAGTCGGCAGGTGAAATAAATGAAAGAACGTTTGAACCGTATACTCAGGTCGGTAATAGAATCATATATTGAAAACGGGGAACCGGTATCAAGCAAGGGTGTTTTGGAACGTGAGCCGGATATGAACGTTTCGTCTGCAACAGTACGTAACGACCTCTCCGAGCTGGAGCGTTTGGGTTATCTTGAACAGCCTCATACATCGGCGGGAAGAATTCCTACCGAGGCCGGTTACAGGTACTATGTCGATAATTTGCTGTCTTACCGTGAGCTCGACGATCAGCTGGCGCTCAGCCTTGAAAGCGTGACGCAGAGCGGAGCGATGAGTATAGACGAGTTTTTTAAGACGGCAATAACGGCATTTTCCAAAATTACCGGATATACAAGCGCCGCCGTTATATCACATAATGATGAAGACAGGATAATAAAGATGGAGGTTGTCAAATCTGCCGATGATATGATAAACCTCATTGTTATCACAAAAAGCGGGGTTGTTAAAAACAGCTTTTGCCGTCTTTATTTCCTTGCGACAGATGATGATGTACGCAGACTTAACGAAACGCTGGCAAGCTATATAGGAGATACTAATGTGGGATATCTCGACGACAGTATGTTTGACCGTTTGGAAAAAGAGCTTGCGGGCAGTCAGCAGAACTGGGATTTTATTGCAGGCGTTATTAAAAACATTGTAACCAATATTAAAAAACCTCATGTGTTTATAAGCGGTCAGGAAAAAATGCTCTCCTACCCTGAATTTTATGAAATTCATAAGGCTAAAAACGTCATGTCGTTTTTAAGCGAGGAGGAGCAGGTTTACGGTGTCCTTAATAAGCGTGCCGATGACCGTCTGAATATAATTATCGGCAGCGAAATCGGCGGAGAAAGTCTCAGCGATATGGGTCTTGTAGTGCGCAGATATAACGGTGACAATAATAATTTCACTTTCAGTCTTTTCGGACCGAAGCGTATGGATTACGGCAAGACTGTATCGCAGGTCGAATATTTTATGAAGTGCATAGAGCGCTATCTTAATGACAGGGGGGCAGAATGATGCCGGAAACAAAAAGTGCACAGGCGGAAAACGCCGCGGATAAAGAAAATTCGCAGACAGCGCAGACCGCTGAGAATAATGAAACGGCGCAAAATGAGCAGGCTTGTGAAAAGGACTGTACTCAGAATGAGGCGACTGATAAAAAAGAAAAAAAACAGGGCTCCAAAAAGAAAAAAGATAATGAGCTTGAGGAAAAATTCAAACAGCTGAACGACACATATCTGCGGATGCTTGCGGAGTACGATAATTACAGAAAGCGTACGCAGAAGGAAAAGGAGAGTATGTTCTCCGACGGAATTTCAAAGGTAGTTTCGGCAATCCTGCCTGTTATTGATAACTTTGAGCGCGCGCTGATAAGTGACAGCAGTGACGAAGAGTTCAAAAACGGCGTAGATATGATTTATAAACAGCTTGTTACAACTTTGGAGGGACTCGGTGTCAGGGAGCTTGAATGTCAGGGAAAGGTGTTTGACCCGACAATGCATAACGCCATAATGCACATTGACGATGAGCAGTACGGCGAAAACGAAATAGTGGAAGTATTCCAAAAGGGATATATATATAAAGATGAAACAGTATTACGGCATGCAGTCGTAAAAGTAGCTAATTAATTCGGAGGTTGATAGTATGAGCAAGATTATAGGAATTGACTTGGGAACGACCAATTCATGCGTTGCGGTTATGGAGGGCGGCGAGCCGACCGTCATTGCCAATGCGGAGGGTATGCGCACGACCCCGTCCGTCGTCGCCTTTGCAAAAAACGGTGAGCGTCTTGTAGGACAGAATGCCAAAAACCAGGCAATCACCAACCCGGACAGAACGGTTATCTCTATTAAAAGAGATATGGGCTCTGATAAACGGATAACTATTGATGATAAAAAATATTCGCCCGAGGAGATTTCGGCATTTATTCTTATGAAGCTGAAAACGGACGCGGAGGCGTTTCTCGGCGAAAAGGTAACCCAGGCTGTAATTACCGTTCCGGCATATTTCAGCGATTCACAGCGTCAGGCAACAAAAGATGCCGGTAAAATTGCCGGTCTTGAAGTTTTGCGTATTATCAACGAGCCTACCGCTGCTGCGCTTGCATACGGCGTTGATAAGGAAAATGAACAGAAAATCATGATTTACGACCTTGGCGGCGGTACGTTCGATGTTTCTATTCTTGAGATAGGCGACGGAGTCTGCGAGGTTTTGGCGACAAGCGGCAACAACCGTCTGGGCGGCGACGATTTTGACGATAAGATTATAAACTGGATGGCGGATCAGTTCAAGGCTTCCAACGGCATTGACCTCACACAGGACAGCATGGCATACCAGAGACTCAAGGAGGCTGCCGAGAAAGCGAAAAAGGATTTGTCCGGCGTTATGAGCACAAATATCAATCTGCCCTTTATCACGGCGGACGCAACAGGTCCTAAGCATCTTGACCTTACCCTTACAAGGGCTGAGTTTAACAAAATGACGGAAGACCTTGTTGAAAAAGACTATGGTGCCTGTAAAGCAGGCGCTGTCCGACGCCGGTCTTTCACCCTCGGATATTCACAAAGTACTTCTTGTAGGCGGTTCCACGAGAATTCCCGCTGTTGTCGAGGCTATAAACAAGTATATGGGTAAAGAGGCTCATAAGGGCTTGAACCCCGATGAATGTGTTGCGATGGGTGCAGCTATCCAGGGCGGTGTTTTAGGCGGCGATGTTAAGGGCGTTGTTCTTTTGGATGTAACTCCTCTGTCTTTGGGCCTTGAGACCCTGGGCGGTATCTGCACAAAGCTTATAGAGAGAAATACAACTATTCCTACTAAAAAGAGTCAGATTTTCTCTACTGCGGTTGACAACCAGCCGTCTGTTGAGATTCATGTTCTGCAGGGTGAGCGTGAAATGGCTGCCGATAATAAAACTTTGGGTACCTTCCGTCTTGACGGTATCGCGCCCGCACCCCGCGGCGTACCTCAAATCGAGGTTACGTTTGATATAGACGCAAACGGTATAGTAAACGTAACGGCTAAGGATATGGGCACCGGCAAGCAGCAGAATATTACTATTACGGCGTCCACCAACCTCTCCAAGGAGGATATTGAAAAGGCTGTTAAGGAAGCTGAAAATTACGCCGGTGAGGATGCAAAGAAAAAAGAAGAAATTGAAATACGCAACAATGCCGATCAGCTTGTTTATCAGACGGAAAAGCTTGTAAACGACGCGGGTGATAAGCTCACCGCTGACGATAAGGGAGCAATCAATACTGAGGTGGAAAAGGTTAAGGAAGCGCTCAAGGGTACCGACAGCGCTGCAATCAAGAGCGCGGCAGACGAGCTTCAGAAAAAGCTGTATGAGTTTTCTTCGAAGATTTATGCTCAGGCAAATCCTGAGGCTGCTGCGGGCGCCGCGCCCGGCGCGGATACCGCAGATGCTGCGTCCGGCAGCGCGGACGGTAACGTATACGATGCGGACTTTACCGACGCGGACGATAAGAAATAATATATAGCTGAAAGCGAAATGTTCCCGCTGTTTTGAGCGGCGGGCTGTGCTGAAGTTTTCCGGCGGCGGTACAATCCGTCACCGGAGTGTTGAATAACGGGGCTTTGCCCCTTGTTGAAACCCTGACTGCCCTGCCGTTTTTGCGGCAGGGCATATCACGGTATATCGGGGCGGTTGTTCTGCCGCCTGCATAAAGAGGTCAGACATATATGGCAGAAAAAAGAGATTATTACGAGGTTCTGGGGCTTTCAAAGGGCGCGAGCGACGATGAAATAAAACGCGCTTTTAAAAAGATGGCTAAAAAGTATCACCCCGACTTAAATCCAGGAAATAAGGAAGCTGAGGCTAAGTTTAAGGAAATTAACGAAGCCTACGGAGTTTTGTCCGACGCTGAGAAAAAGTCGCGCTATGACCAGTTCGGTCATGCCGGTGTTGACCCGTCCTACGGCGGCGGTGGCGGCGGCGCTGGAGGCTTTGGCGATTTCGGCGGCTTTGGCGGCTTCGGAGATATTTTTGAAACATTTTTCGGAGGCGGAATGGGCGGCAGCTCACGACGTGCAAACGCGCCTGCAAAGGGTGAGGATATACACCTCAGACTTAACATAGAATTTAATGATGCGGCTTTTGGCTGTGAAAAAGAAATACATTATACGCGCCGCTGTACATGTAAGTCCTGCAAGGGAACAGGCGCTAAGGGCGGAACCGAGCTTGAAACCTGCCCGCAGTGTTCGGGAAGAGGCGTTATTTCTTCTGTTCAGCGCACAATTTTGGGCAATGTACAGTCTCAGCGTACCTGTCCGTCCTGTTCGGGAACCGGCAAAAGAATAAAGACTCCCTGTCCGGACTGCCACGGCGGTATTGTGACAGAAAGCAAAAATACAAAAGTAAAGATACCTGCCGGTATTGACAACGGTCAGACGCTGACGCTGCGTGAACAGGGAAATTCCGGCAGAAACGGCGGTCCCGCGGGAGATGTTTATATTACGTTGTCCGTTGCGCCGCATAGAATTTTTGACAGACGCGGCAACGATATCTACTGTGAAATTCCGATTTCTTTTACAGATGCCGCGCTGGGCTGTGAAATGACCGTTCCGACGCTGGACGGCAAGATAAAGTACAACGTGCCGGAGGGTACGCAGACTGACAGTACGTTTAGGTTTAAGGGCAAGGGCGTGCCAAAGCTTGGCAGCAAAAGCCGCGGAGATATGTATGTCACCGTAACTGTTGAGATACCGAAAAATCTTACAGGAAAGCAAAAAGAGCTGCTGCGGAAATTTGCAGAGACGGTTACGGATAAAAATCTTGAAAAGAAAACATCATTTTTCCAGAAGCTGAACAATATGTTCAAATAAATAAAAGCGGGCGAGAAAACGTCCGCTTTTTGGCGTGTAATGAGACTTATTTTCAAAAAAAGGTTGTAAAATAAGAGAAAAATGGTATAATTACAGTAGATAACCATTTTTATTTTGTTTATACTGCAGTCTGCACATTTATGATATGCGGCTTGTATTTTCAAAGCCTATTTAAATTAAGCTGATTTAAGGAGGAACTCAAAGTGTTGGAAATAAAAAACCATAACGGCGAAATAACCATTTCTCAGACAGTGTTTGCCAATATTGTCGGAAATGTAATCAATAACTGTTACGGCGTTGTCGGAATGGCGTCGAAAAATACGGCTGAGGGGATTGTCTCACTGCTTAAAAAGGAAAATTACGATAAGGGCGTCAAGGTTACGGCGGAGGGCAATAATCTTATAATTGATGTACACATTATCGTGAGCTACGGTATAAATCTGCCTGCAATATCCGGAAGTATTTCAAAAGAGGTAAAGTATATCGTTGAAAAAATGACCGGTTTCAAGGTCAAAAAGGTAAACGTCTATATTGACGCAATGAAGACAAACTAAGGAGACTAAACATTAATGATAACCGGCAATATGTTCAGGGATATGGTTATATCCGCTGCAAACAATATAGAAAATCAGAAAAATTCCATAAATGCGCTTAATGTATTTCCCGTTCCCGACGGAGATACAGGTACAAATATGTCTCTCACAATTTCCGCAGCCGCAAAGACAATGCGTACAGTCAGTGATAAGTCTGTCGGAGACACGGCAAATCTTGTTGCGTCTGCTCTCTTAAAGGGTGCGCGCGGTAACAGCGGCGTTATTTTGTCGCTTTTGTTCCGCGGTATTGCAAAAGGGCTTGCGGGTCTGGAGAGCGCTGATTCGTCAGCTCTGGCAAAAGCGTTTGCCTCAGGTGTTGCGGCGGCATACGGCGCTGTAATGAAGCCGACAGAGGGCACTATACTTACCGTTGCGCGGGTTGCGGCGGAAAACACGACGGCAAATCTTAAAAAGACTGACAGTGCGCGCGATACCTTTGCTTTCTATCTTTCACAGGCAAAGGCAACGCTTGATAAGACCCCGGAGATGCTTCCCGTGCTGAAACAGGCGAATGTTGTGGACGCCGGCGGAAAGGGACTTGTCGTCATTTTAGAGGGAATGCTTTTGTGTCTTGACGGAAAATCCGTCGAGGCAAGCGGTGAGGTTCAGGATGAGGTTCCCGCCGACTTTTCCGAATTCAATATTTTTGAAAGTGAAGAGGATATAGTTTACGCCTATTGTACCGAATATATTGTCAATAAGGAGTCCAGCGCACCCAAGAGCGATTCGGGTGAGCTGCGCAAGTACCTTGAGTCAATCGGTGACTGCGTCGTAGTTGTAGACGACGGAGAGATAATCAAAGTTCATGTTCATACAAACCATCCAGGTCGCGCTTTTGAGGAGGCGCTGCGCTTTGGTTCGCTTGTAAATATGAAGGTTGAAAACATGCGGGAGCAGTTTAAGGAAAAAAAGGCTGAAGCTCCCAAGATTGATAAAAAGTACGGTTTTGTCTCCGTTGCCGCAGGTGAGGGACTGGCAAGCCTTTTTAAGGACATGGGAACCGACGTTGTTGTAGAGGGCGGTCAGACGATGAATCCGTCCACGGAGGACATTCTGGCGGCTGTGAACAAAACGACGGCGGAGACGGTATTTGTACTCCCCAATAACAAAAATATTATTATGGCTGCGCAGCAGGCAGTCGGTCTTTCTGACAGGAAGATAATAGTTATCGGGACAAAAACCATTCCGCAGGGGATTACGGCGCTTTTGAATTTTGACGATTCTCTTGAGCCGCAGGAGGCGGCAGATGTTATGAGCGAAGCGGTGAGCGGTGTTCATACGGCTCAGGTCACTTATGCCGCGCGCGACAGTGAGTTTGACGGTCAGGCTATACGTGAGGGTCAGCTTTTGGGTCTTGTCGAGGGCAAGGTTTCTTTTGTTGAGGATTCTATGGACACACTTGTCAAAGAGCTTTTTGAGAAGATGCTTGCCGACGGCGGAGAGTTTATAAACGTATATTACGGCGAAAATGTCACTGAAGCCGATGCCAAGCATATCGGTGAGCTGATAGAGGATATTGCGCCTGACGCCGAGGTTATTGTTCTTCCGGGCGGTCAGCCTGTTTATCATTATATTTTTTCGGTGGAATAATGTTGTTGTGGTTCGGTCGCAGTATACGGCGGCTGAGTAAATAAAATATTTACAGAAAGGAGATTTTATTCATGACTGAAGGAATTATCGTAACTGTCAGCCGCGAGTGCCTACTGCGGAGAGGCGACGAGCTTGCAAGGATGCTTGCAGACAAAACGGGCTTTAAGTTTTATGACAGGGAAATTATTTCGCTTGCTTCTCAAAAGAGCGGAATTCACGAGGAGCATTTTGAGTCAGTGGAAAAAAAGCCGACAAACAGCATACTTTATTCTGTTGTGATGGGTATGTATTCTTCCCGCGGCGCGTATGTTAAGCTTGACGATGTACTGACCGATGATAAAATTTACAAGGTGCAGGCTGACATAATCCGTGATATGGCAGCGCAGGGGAATTGTGTGTTTGTCGGACGCTGCTCGGATTATATTCTGCGCAATAATGAAAAATGCTTCAATATATTTCTGCGCGGTAATTTGGACGACAGAGTAAAGCGGGTGATGAGTGAGCAGAACACATCTGAGGCAGAGGCTAAGAAGATAGTGTCTCGGGCTGATAAAAAACGCCGCAGTTATTATAATTATTATACCAACCGTGAATGGGGAAATATCAACAATTATGATATTGCGCTCAATCTTTCGACAATATCCGAGACGGACGCGGTCGATGTCATTATAAATTATCTTGAAAAAGTCTGATTTGTGCTTTTTAAAGCCCGGCGTACATTTTGTGCGCCGGGCTTTATTTTAGTCAATAAATTTTAAGCTGAAGTTAAAGCCGTATTTATTAAATGTTCATTTTTATTGAGTATACTTTTATTGGAAATTATAAATAAGAATGAAGGGTTTTACTATGATTAAAAAAATTGCTTGTATACTGCTGACAGCGTGTGTTGCAGTAACCTACACCGGCTGTACCGTAAAAACACCGTCTGCGGGTATACAGAACACCTCAAGCCTGCAAACTGATATATCGGTTGATACTCCCGCAGAGAACCAAACTGCAAAGCTGGAGGCTGAAAAAATGTTTTCAGACAGCGACAGAGATGCGCAATATACAGGCGGGTATGAAATTGTCCTCTCTGACTCTAAAATAGAAAGCAGCTGTGATACTCTGCTTATATCCGGCAGTACCGTTACCGTAAAGAGTGCCGGCACCTATATTATAAGCGGCAGTCTGTCAGACGGACAGATAATAGTCGATGCCGGTACTGAGGATAAGGTACGGCTTGTGCTCAGCGGTGCTGAAATAGCAAACGATTCTTCCGCACCCGTTTATGTCCGTCAGGCAGATAAAGTATTTATAACCCTTGCCGAAGGCAGCAAAAATACGCTTTCGATGACAGGTCAGTATCAGGCGATAGATGAGAACAATATTGATTCTGTTATCTTTTCAAAGGATGACCTCACAATAAACGGCACGGGTGAGCTCGAAAATATCGGCAGAGAGCGGGCACGGAATTGTGTCCAAGGATGAGCTGGCTATCTGTTCGGCATCCTTGACCGTCACTGCGCCAAGTCACGCGATTGCAGGCAAGGACAGCGTTAAAGCGGCGGACTGTACGTTGAATTTGAATTCGGGTAAGGACGGCATTCATGCGGAAAATGCCGATGACGTGTCTCTTGGGTTTGTGTATATTGAGGACGGCACTTTAAATATAACAAGCGATGGTGACGGAATAAGTGCTGCTGCGATTGCTCAGATACAGAGCGGTAATTTTAATATAGTAAGTGCCGGCGGCGCTGAAAATGCGTCTCAGAAGCAGAATACAGATGACTTTTTCAGAGGGGCTGACCGTATGGCGGCAGCTTCGTACAGCGAAAGTACGGATACCGTAAGCTGTAAGGGGATTAAGAGTGACACGTGAATTGTAATAAACGGCGGCAGCTTTATAATAGACTCCGCAGACGATGCACTCCACTCAAACGGAAATATCGAGCTTAACGGCGGTAAATTTAATATTAGTACCGGCGATGACGCACTGCACGCCGACAATAATGTTACTGTCAATTCGGCGGAGATAGATATAGCTGAGAGCTATGAGGGGAATAGAGGGTCTGACGATAGATATAAACGGCGGTGATATTTCTGTGGTATCCTCTGACGACGGGCTTAATGCTGCCGGAGGCAATGACGGAAGCGGTTTCGGCGGCGGTATGCAGGCAATGGAGACGGACAGTGACGCATATATTAGAATCACCGGCGGTGTTTTGTATATAAACGCACAGGGCGACGGCGTGGACTCTAACGGCGCTTTGTATGTCAGCGGCGGCAAGACTTATGTAGACGGTCCGGAAAACAGCGGCAACGGCGCTCTTGACTATAACGGTACTGCCGAAATAACGGGAGGAGTGTTTGTAGCTGCCGGTGCAATGGGCATGGCGCAGAACTTTGGCTCGCAATCGACTCAGGGGGCAATGCTGGTAGGTATTTCGGGAAACGGCGGCGATGAAATAGTATTATCGGACAGTGACTCCAATGTGATTTTACGGTATACTCCGTCTAAAAGTTACAGCAGTATTTTAATAAGCTGCAAAGAGATAGAAGCGGGGAAAACATACACGCTGTCATCAGACGGCAGCACACAGACTGTTGTGATGACAGAGCTGCTGTATCAGGGCGGCGTAAATAACGGCGCAGGCATGAACGGCGGCGGGCGGCATAACCGTATGCCGTAAAAGACGATATAAAAACAGGAGAGCCAACACAGGCTCTCCTGTTTTATTGACAGAAACGCTTTTGTGTAATATAATACTTTAAAATAACATGTTGAAATGCTTAATTGATAAAGGCAGAAGTGAATTTTCGGTGCGCGGTCATTTACTGCGCATTTTTTTGTTGCTCTTTTGACAGAAATGCCGTTTCCATGTCATTTTGTAGTGTAAAATAGTGCTTTATGTCATTTTACATTATTATGTACAATCAGTTAATATTTTACAGTATAATATTATTATATAAGGAGTGATTTATATGCGTCCGCTGAAAAAATCTGTCAGCATCACTATCGACAGTGATTTATTGGAAAAGGTAAAAGTTATTGCCGAGCTTGACGACAGGTCGTTTTCTCAGGTTGTGAATTTAGCGCTGAAGGAATATGTCAAAAAGAACGATATTAAAAAGCGACAGTAATATTATATATTAAAAACAGACCCTTTACGGGTCTGCTCTTTTTTACATAGCAAGCCGTGTAAATACATAGCCCATGATAAAACATGCGGGGAGTGTAATTATCCAAGCTGCAAGCATTTCAAATGCCGTGCGGGAATCCAGGGCGGAGTCTACAAAACCGCAGCCCATGACTGAAGATGTCTTTGCGTGTGTGGTGCTGACGGGCAGTCCGAGACAGGTTGATAAAAAAAGACTTATACTTCCGGCAATATCGGCGCATACTCCCTGCTTCAAATTTAATCTTACCATTTTTTTACCGACCGTGCGGATAATTCTGCCTCCGCCCAGCGCCGTGCCGCATGCCATTGTCAGCGAACAGAGCAGCGCTGTCCATACGGGAATACAAAAATCTGTGCCGGCTTGTGAGCCGGGGCTTTGCAGGCTTATTGCAACAAGAAAGATACTGATAAATTTCTGACCGTCCTGTGCGCCGTGCATGAACGACATGAGCACCGCGCCTAAAATTTGCAGACGCTCAAGTTTTTTCTTTTTATATGTTTTCCGTTTCATATGCGAAAACAGATAATATCCTATAATAAATCCTCCCGCAACGGATAAAATGAGACCTATGAAGGTATATGCGATAACCCGCAATTTCACGGTTGCCCCGCATGCGGCGGCAGCTCCGATAAGTGCGGAAATTATCGCATGTGATTCGCTTGTAGGTATACCGAAAACCCAAGCACCGACGGCAAGTATTATTACAGACGCAAGTGCAGCGCAGAGTGCTGCATGCCCGTATTCGGAGCTTGAAAAATCAGCACATTCAAAAATGTTTTTTGCAACCGAGCTGTTTATAAATGTCATTATCAACACTCCGGCAAGGTTGCATACCGCCGCTGTGAACACGGCTTTTTTCATAGAAAGCGTTTTGCTGCAAACGCAGCTTACTATGGCGTTTGGAGCATCTGTCCAGCCGTTTACGAATATTACGCCAAGCGTCAGCAATGCTGCTGTGAGCGTAGGAGGTGATGAAACAGCCGATTTAAAAAAATCAAAAAATGAAATATCCATATTTATCCAAATTTACCTGCTTTGTTATGTTTAAATGCTCCGAAAAAACAACAAACTAATAATGAAAAAATTTCGGAGGCAAAGATATGGAGAAGTTATATAAAAGATTTTTAGCGTTTATAATAGTACCTGTTATTATAGCGGCGTTTCCGTTTTTGGTATTTGCAAATACCGGTGCTGCCGCTCCGTATGATTGGTATTTTAAACCGACAAAGGATAATTCACAGCCCGAGTGTATACCTGAGGCGGAATTCATAGATGAGTTTAATACGGTTTATTTGGGCAGTGCGGATACACCGACGTTATATTTGACCTTTGACGCGGGCTTTGACAACGGATATCATGAAAAGATACTTGATACTCTGAAGGAGAAAAATGTAAAAGCTGCGTTTTTTGTCGACGGTAATTTTGTAAAGAAAAATCCGGAGCTGATAAAGCGGATGGATGCTGAGGGGCATCTTGTTTGTAATCATTCTCTGAATCACCCTGATATGACAAAATACACAAGCTTTGCCGATTACGAAAAGCAAATTAAGGGCTGGGAGGAGCTTATAACACAGCTCGGTCTTACTCCGAGCAAATATTTCCGTTTTCCCAGCGGACGTTTTTCAAAACAGGCGCTGGAGTATAATGAACAGCTAAGGCTTACTACGGTATTTTGGTCATTTGCGTATTATGACTGGGAGGCAAATAATCAGCCGTCGCATGAGGCAGCTAAGGAAAAGATTTATTCACGTGTTCACAACGGTGCGGTATTGCTTTTGCATTCCACTTCAAAGACGAACTGCGAAATTTTACCTCAGGTAATTGATGACCTGCGTTCAAAGGGCTATGAATTCGAAAGCCTTGTAAATTTTAAAAAATAACCCCGTTGTATTCGGCGCGCATTCGCTGTATGTTCTCGGGCGTATCCTCCTGGTACGGAATACCGAGATACTCAAGAATGCCGCGGGCGATTGCAACGCCTATTTCATATGTGTTGTCAATAATAAAATCAGCGTCGAGCGGGTTGTCGTGATATCCCGGCATTACTATTACGGCAGGCATTTTTGTACGTCTGAGCTCGTAAAAGCCGAGTCCGCCGTATACTGCCGCGCCCTCTGACAGACCGATGTCCTGAGTCGGGACTATTTCGCTCAGGAAAGTGAAAATATCAGAGGCAAGCCGTTCTCCGTTTCCGCCGGGCTTATAGTAATATATCTGCGCACCGCGTGTCAGGGTATCCGCCGCCTGGGATTGAATTGCAACGTAGATTTTTGTATTTTGGGCATTGGCGTCAGCCACCACCTCTGTCAGCGACATGTCGGGGTCGTTTCTGACAGTTGTTACGCCGTGTCTTGTCAGCTCATATTCAACGACGTCTGCGATAAGATTCATTCGTCTTTCTTCCGTGCCGTAGTTGCCGTATCCTACATTAAAATGTGCCGGCGAGGGTGAAAGATATACATCAGCCATTTATATTACCACCTTTTTGTTTGTTAGTAATTATATTTTCACAGCTTTTGCGTTATGACAATAAAAGCAGCCGGGGTTCTAAAAACCCCGGCTGTCAAAATATTTTATTAAAATTTCTTTATATTTTCAAAAACTCTCTGAAATCGGAAATATATTCTGCAGCTGCCGACCTGCTGTTGCTCTCGGCAAAAATCCTAAGGAGCGGTTCCGTTCCCGAAAAACGGCAGATAACAAAGCTGCCGTCCTCAAAATACACCTTGCAGCCGTCTTCGTAGTTCACATGGTCGACATTAACGGCAAATTCAGGCAGCTTTTTATCTTCAAACACCAGCTTGTTTATAACGCTTTTATACTCCGGTGCAAATCTGAGATTATCCTCCACCATAACAAATTTTCCGAATTCGCGTTCAAGCTCATCCATTATTTCCGATGCGGATTTGCCTACAACGCTTATCATCTCGGCAAAGAGCGATGCGGCGTAAACCGAATCCTTGCCGTGGATATGACCGCGAACCGTAAGTCCGCCTGACGACTCGCCGCCGAGCACCGCGTCCGCTTCATCAATCATTGAAGATATGTACTTAAATCCGACAGGTACCTCGTAGCATTTTTCACCGAAGCTCTCGGCAATTTTATCAAGCATGTGAGTTGTAGCGAGGTTGCGCACTACGGGACCTTTCCAGCCCTTGTATTTTACAAGATAGTAGTACAGCATACACAGAATTTCGTTTGCGTTGATGTAACGTCCGTTGCGGTCGATAACACCCAGACGGTCTCCGTCTCCGTCCATGGCAATACCCAAGTCGTAGCCGCCCTTAACAACGGTGTCCCGCAGCAGATTAAGGCTTTTTTCACTCGGTGCAGGCATAAGTCCGCCGAAGTATGCGTCCTTATTAATATTTATAGTGTCGATTGTGCATCGCGCCGTGTGGAATATAACAAGCAGCGGATATGTGCCGGAGCCGTGCATTGAGTCGAAAACGACGCGCAGTCCGCGCTCACGCAGTGCGTTCGTATCCAAAAGCCCGATTATATCGTCTAAGAATTTGTTAAAAGGATTGTTCAGGTATACGATTTTTCCCTCGCTTACCGCCGTATCAAATTCGGTATACTTAACGTCGGAGAGCTTTTTCAATGATTTTTTCGAGCTTACCCGTTGTTTCAAGCGGTGCGTCGCGTCCCTCGTCAACAATCAGCTTTATGCCGTTGTATTCCGACGGGTTGTGTGACGCGGTTATCTCTATTCCGTAGTGCAGACCCTTGTCCTTAACCGTATGCATTACAAGCGGGGTAGGCACCGAGCGGTGCATAAACCAAACCGTGACACCTCCGTGCGCCAGCACCTCAGCCACCCACTTGGCGGCATTTTCGGAAAGAAAGCGGCGGTCAAATCCGATAATGACCGGCTTATCCGTTTTATTTTCGCTTTTCATAAGCTCCAAAATACCCGCAGCTACAAGACGGATATTTGAGCAGATAAAATCTTCACCTATGACGGCTCTCCAGCCGCCTGTTCCGAATTTAATTGTATTTTCCATTTCAGCTCAGCCTTTCCAATATATCATTTACTTCATTTTCAAATCTTTTCAGAAACTGCGCTATATATTCCTTTGGCGAAATATTGTCTTTAATCATGGGCAGAAGATCCATACCGAAGCTAATGCTGTCGGAGCTGTCAGTGCTGTGTGAGGCAAAAAAGGTAGCGTTTGCGTACCGCCTGCCCACAGCTGCGTTGTCATAGCGCTTGCCGCCTACGACCTGAGAACGGTGCACCTGCAATAGCTCTGTTGCAAGCTGGGGGGTAGGCGCTTGTATCAAGGCACAGCTTATCACTGTCGCACAGCCAGTCCAGTCCGCGCCATACCTCCAGCGCAATTATCTTTTCCGGGCGTGCGTCCTCCGGCATTTTTTTGACAGCTTCTATTACGCGCAGTGCAACTGCAACGTGTGTTTCGTGCTTGTCGGCAATATTTGTGTGTAAAAGATATTTCGGTCTTACCTGCATGAGCAGCTCGTAAATATCGTCAACAGGGTCGGGATTTTTTGCATCTTTAACAGCCTTTGAGGGATACCCCAGCTGCACCACCGCGCGGTATTTGCCCAAATCAGCAGCTTTTCTCTGCTCGGCAATGCGAACCTGCTTCATCTGCTCGTCGGTATAATCTGCGTACTCGCCTGTGCGGGGACTTCCGGCACCGTCCGTTACTACTACTCCGCAAAAGCTGCGTGTACTGCTGTCGTAACATTCGGAGATAGGGGCATATGCCATAATTTCAATGTCGTCCTGATGTGCGGCAATGCAAATATCGGTAACCTCATACAAAGACTCCTCTTTGGGATAGTAAGCGGAAGCATTTTCATTTCTGAATTTCATCTGAACTCCTCCTTAAAAGTCCTTGTCGCCTGTATAGACAACAGTTACGTTGTCGTGCAGCTGAAGGATAGATGCGGGTACCTTGGGTGTAACAGGTCCCGTCATCGCTTTTTAACTATGTCGTACTTTTCCGGACCTGCAATAAGGAGTATCTTTTTTTGCGCTCAGAATAGATTTGAGACCCATTGTCAGCGCGTGCGTCGGCATGCCTCCGTTGGGGAAAAACCTTGAATTGGCTTTAATAGTCGATTCAGTCAGCTCAACGCGGCGTGTCTTTATTTCAAAGCAATCCGACGGCTCGTTAAAGCCTATGTGTCCGTTATAGCCGATGCCCAGCAGCTGCAGGTCAATTCCGCCCAAACCGGTAATAAGCCTGTCATAATCTGCACACTCGCGCTCGTAATCCTCGCACATGCCGTTGGGTACGTATGTACGGAATTTGTCTATGTTTATGTGGTTGAAAAAGTTGGTATCCATAAAATACCGATAGCTCTGGTCGTGAGTTGCAGGCAGTCCGCAGTATTCGTCAAGGTTTACCGAGGTTACGTCCTTAAAATCAAGGTCTCCCTTGTTGTACCATTCGATAAGCTGCTTGTAGATACCCAGCGGCGACGAGCCGGTTGCAAGCCCCAGCACCGAATCAGGCTTCTGAATGACCTGCGCGGAGATGATGTTTGCCGCGCGTCTGCTCATTTTGTCATAAGTTTCTTCTCTGTAAATGTACATTGCAAAGCATTCCTTTCTGTTCGATTTCGGTTGCCGCAAAAATCCGTATACCAAAATCAGGCGGATTCCGAGCGAGTCAGCCGAACATATAACTTTCCACTGCTACATTGTATCATATTTTTTTTACTTTAGCTTATAAATTAAGCCGCTTGTTTTATATTTTTGGTTCTGTTTTATTGCATATTGTGTAAAAAGCGTTTATAATGAAGCTGTTAGATCAAAACCCGGGAGATAATGTGTATGGAGTATATAAAAACACCGCTTGAAAGCCGCGTTAAAATTGACGGAGTGTATACCGTGCATTATTTTGAATATACAAAGGACTTTGCCTACTCAGGTGAAATACACAATTTCTGGGAGATTGTGTATGCCGATAAAAAACGTCTGTATATCACGGCTGGGGCAAAGGAAATCTGTCTTGAGGTGGGTCAGCTTTACATTCATAAGCCCAACGAGTTTCACAATCTGCGCTGCGAGCATGCGGCAAATTCCGTAATTGTATCGTTTGACTGCGACTGTCCTGAGCTTATGTCTATTGCCGGTATGGTTATAACCTGCGGGAGTGATGAACGTCGGCTTATCGGGGGTATTGTCAGGGAGTCGCTGGAGGCGTTTTCGACTCCGCTGGGAATGCCATACACTCGCGTAATGGAAAAATCGGGCAGCGGCAGTTTTTGCTGCGAGCAGATGCTACGTCTTTATATCGAACAGCTTCTGATACTGCTTGTCCGCGGCAACAGGCGCGCCGTACCGGTAAAAAAGGCGGAAAACGGCTGTCTGCTTGCCGAGATATGTGAGTACCTTGAAAGGAATGTTCAGTCCCGCCTGCATTTTGAGGATATTATGCATAAATTTAATCTGTCTGCATCGGTTATTAAAAAAATATTCCGCGAGCAGATGGACTGCGGCGTTATGGAGTATTTTGCGCGTCTGAAGGTAGACGCTGCCAAGCAGATGATCCGTGAGGGAAATTATAACTTTACCGAAATTGCGGCAGCTCTGTCCTTTAATACCTCGCAATATTTTACTACGGTGTTTCGGCGAGTGTCGGGTATGACGCCGACCGAGTATTCCCTTTCGGTGCGGACAAATCTCAGTGAATAAAAAAATAACGGAAACGGAGAACAGCATGATGGAACAGTTTAAAGCCGATTTTTTCAACAGTGTCAGCATAGAGCTGCACAGACTGACAAAAATCTACTCGGATAATAAGGGAGACATAATTCAGATTCCCGACCTGTTGGAGCGCGGGAAAAATTTTATTATGAGCTGGCTTAAAGACGCGCAGCTTAAAGAGGCGTTTAAAAACGACGCGCAGCTTTATTATTATAATATCGCCTGCATTGCCTTTTGCGGAGGCATTGCGTATGCCGATGCCTGGGACAAAGACATAACACAGATAAAAACAGGCGCAGTTGATACTTTGCTCACTTCACAGAGAGATATTATGTCTCTTGCCGTCGATATTCTCTCGCTTGACGGTGACGGGCGGAAAAAGCTGCATGCGCTCGAGGACAAGATGTTTTCCGTCTTTTTGGAGCTTATGACACCGTATTGGGATAAGGATGATCCGCGCCCGTTTTTATTTCAGGGTCTCATGGCTTTCTTCCAGACCGGTGTGTCTTACAGGCTCTGTAAGTAATTTAGTCTCGTTTCGGGGTGAATTCCGTTGAAAAATATTTTGATTATTGACGATGATATTCATATAGGAAATATGCTGGAGGAATCGCTTTGCGCCTCAGGCTACGGCGTTATGCGTGCATATTCCGGTACCGAGGCGTTGCTTTTACTTGAAAGCGCCGCCTTTGACCTGGTACTGCTTGATCTTATGCTGCCCGGTATCGGAGGTGAGCAAGTGCTCGGTCATATTAACAGTGTTCCCGTGATTGTTATGAGCGCAAAGGCAGATATCGACAGTAAGGTGGATTTATTGCTCGGCGGTGCGCGCGACTATATTACAAAACCGTTCAATATGAAAGAACTGCTTGCACGAATTGAGGTGCAGCTGAGAAACGAATTTTCCCGCGGCGGCTCAAAAATACTTAAGTTCAAAAACTTGGAGCTTGATACCGCCACGCGTTTTGCAACCGCAGGCGGTCAGCGGGTGCATCTTACTCGCACCGAATATGCTGTTTTGAAGCTGCTGATGCAAAATCCCGCGCAGGTGGTGACAAAATCTCAGATACTTGACAGAATAAGTGAGGATACTCCCGACTGTACGGAGAGCTCGCTTAAAATGCATATAAGCAATCTGCGCGGGAAACTGAGGCGTGCGGGAGGCCGTGATTTTATCGAGGCAGTCTGGGGAATCGGTTTCAAAATGAAAGAAAATTGAAATCTTTACTGTTTTTTTACTGCTTTCTTTACCGTTTTCTTTACATATTCGGTGTAAAATAACGGTATCAAACATAAGGAGGCAATTTTATGGAGTATGTACTTCAGACTCATGCTTTAAACAAATGCTATGGCAAATATAAGGTGCTCAACGGTCTCAGTATAAATGTTCCGCGCGGCTCGATTTACGGTCTGGTCGGAAAAAACGGCGCGGGAAAGACCACGCTTATTCGTATAATATGCGGACTTCAGAGACCGTCGTCGGGAAGTTACCTGATTTACGGCATCGAAAACGGCAGCCGTGAAATATCAGCTGCGCGGCGCCGTATGGGCGCTGTGGTGGAAACCCCGTCTATATATCTTGATATGACGGCGGCGGATAACCTTAAAACTCAGTATAAAATTCTGGGTCTTCCGTCTTATGACGGTATAGATGAGATTTTAAAGCTTGTAGGTTTGGAAAATACAGGAAGTAAAAAGGCGAAAAACTTTTCTTTGGGTATGCGTCAGCGTCTCGGAATAGCGGTAGCGCTGGCGGGCGACCCCGATTTTCTGGTGCTTGACGAACCCGTCAACGGTCTTGATCCGCAGGGGAATAATAGAGATGCGTGAGCTTATACTGCGCCTTAATAAAAAAATGAATATAACAGTACTTATTTCAAGTCATATTCTTGACGAGCTGGCGCGCGTCGCAACTCACTTCGGATTTGTCGACGGCGGCACGATTGTAAAGGAAATAAGCGCCGCAGAGCTTGCGGATGCATGCCGCAGCTGTCTGCGCATAACAGTGAGCGATATCAATGTGCTCAGCCGTGTTTTGGACTCAAAGGGTATGGAATACAGTATATTGTCCGACAGCACCGCGGACATATTCGGAAATGTTTCGATAACCGATTTAACGCTGTGTCTTGCAGACCAGGGGTGTGAAATACGTTCCGTACATGAGCGTGACGAGAGCCTTGAAAATTATTATATGAATCTTGTAGGAGGCGGTAAAAATGAGTAAGCTTATTTGCGCAGATTTTCTGCGGCTCAGAAAAAGCAGGCTTTTTTGGGCATGCTTTATTGTAATGATGGTAATAGCCGGTGTATATGTTTTTTCGTTCTATAACGATATGATAAAATATGACGCCGATGTAGAATTTGACGATATTTTATTTTGCTTTGCGTTTGCCGTAGGTTTTGTGAGCTCGGTATTTTGCAGCCTGTTTATCGGTACTGAGTACAGCGACAGAACGCTGCACAACAAGCTGATAGTGGGTCACAGCCGCACAGCGATTTATTTTTCTGCTCTTATCAGCAATATAACGGCTACCGTTGCCGTATGTCTTGCATGTGTGGCTGTTGTATGTATTTTCGGCATACCGATGTTCGGCGGTCTGCATATGAGCGCCTTGAATATGTGGCAGCTTATACTCAGTTCATTTTTGCTTATAACGGTATACTGTTCCGTTTTTACCCTGGTGGCTATGCTGTGCAGTAACAGGGCGCTGTCATCTGTGATTTGTATTTTGAGTGTTGTAGTAATGTTTATAGCAGCGCTTCAGCTTTATAACAGAATAAGCGCGCCTGAATACTATGAAGGCGTTGTATACAGTACAGACAGCGGACTTATGGAGAGCGAGCGTATAGATAATCCGCGCTATATAAGCGGCGCCGTCAGAACTGTATATGAGACTGTATTTGATTTTCTGCCGACAGGTCAGGCGTCACAGATTGCAGGTATGGCACAGATGTCAAATCCCATGCGGCTGTCGCTGTTTTCGTTTATTGTCACGGTTATATTTACCGTCTGCGGTGCGGCAGTATTTTATAGAAAAGATATAAAATAGCAAAATGGAGGATGTTTTATGCTCTGGCTTTCACTGCTTTGTGCCGTATTTGCATTCGTTTCAGTTATTCTTGCGCTGAAGCTTATACTTATCCGCAGGGAGATAAAATGCATTTGTCTGCAGTTTTCTGATAGGCTCAAGCCGGGTAATGATACAAACACCCTGATTTCGGTATCTCCGTATGACCCGTGTCTGTGTCATCTTGCGCAGAGCATAAATATACAGCTAAAGATACTCAGGAATGAGCGCAGGCGGCTTATGCGCGGCGATACCGAGCTTAAAGATGCGGTTGCCAACCTTTCTCATGACCTGCGCACGCCGCTGACCGCTGTATGCGGTTACCTTGAACTGCTTGAGCGCGCGCCTAAAAGCGATGCGGCGCAGCGCTATATTGATATTATCACCGAGCGTATCGGGGCGCTGTGTTCTTTGGTCGAGGAGCTGTTTTCATATTCGGTAATAGTTTCGCCGGAAAATTATGTGTCGGCGAAAAGGCTCAGCCTGAACACAGTGCTGGAACAGAGTATCGCCGGCATGTATGCGGTATTAAAAAAGCGTGGAATTACGCCTGAAATATCAATGCCTGATACTGCCGTAATACGCACTCTAAGCCGCACGGCACTTTCGCGGATATTTGAGAATGTGCTCGGCAATGCCGTCAAATACAGTGACGGAGATTTGAAAATAACGCTTAAAGACAGCGGTGAAATTATTTTTTCCAATAGTGCCTGCACATTGAACGCTGTCACTGCAGGCAGATTGTTTGACCGCTTTTTTACGCTTCAGGACGGCAAAAAATCAACCGGACTCGGTCTTTCTATTGCAAAAATTCTTACCGAGCAGTGCGGCGGCAGAATATTTGCAGAGTATGATAAAAATATACTGAGTATTCATATTGCTTTTTAAAATAAAACAGGTGAGGGCGTTTGGACCTCACCTGTTGTTTGTATACTGTAAAAGTAGTTCTATAATTTAATAAAGCCGAGATTTTTGTCATAGCGGTACATATGCACATTTGTGAAGAATCCGCGCTCATTCTTTCCGTCATGAGAAAAATAATAGTATCCGTTTCCGAGCGCCGCAATTCCCGTAGCTCCGTACTCAAAATTAAGTCCCACAGCGCTTTCTTTGCCGTAACGGCGCTCACGTCCTGTTACGGTATGTTCTTTTTCAAGGTCTATTATGAACATACTGTAATTTTCAAACTGCGGTTTCTCTCCGCGGTAAACGGCTGCAATCATTTTATTAAGATACGGATCATATTCAAGGTTTTGTATACCGAAGGTTGTGTTGCCGGTCAAGACAAAGATTTTTTCGTCTGCACTGATACCGGTTATGTTCTTGACGGTGCTCTGACAGAGCGGACAGAGACTTTTGCGCACTTTGTCAAGCGGCAGCCGCAGTATAATCTGGTTGTCGTTATCACTGCGCCGGGTGTCTTTGTAAATGCCGTATGCTACAAAAATCGAGCGTTCGTCTGCCGTATAGTCGCAGCAGGTGATGCCGTCAATGCCGCTGCAGCCGAAGCGGTGTCCGCTTGCTTTGTAATCGTCGCAGACATCTTTAAGACAGACTACCTGCAATACTTCGTCTCTTTCGGCGTCCATATTCATTTTATTTATTTTTGAAGTATCAAAACATGCGATGTAAAATGCGTCAGGTATTTTGGCGTCGGTGCAAAGATTATTCAGTATTCCCTTGCCGATGCTGTCGTTTTTATATTCAAGAGAACCGTAAATACAGCCGCTGTCATATGCAATGCAGCCCAGGTGCCCTAAAAGCCCGTTGACTGAGCCTATCGGATTACCGCTCATATCGGTTTTCAGCAGAAAAGTTGTAAAGGAAAAATACATGAATTTTCCGTCTGTTGCAATACCCTGAACGTGGCTTGCGCTTTTATAGGTACCGGAAAATATGCTTTTGGACATATTTTGTATATCTGACATTAAATCACCTCAGATTTTAAACATAATTTCGGCATTTTTGCGGGTGATATCTATTATTTCCTGTGTATCCATACCACGCAGCTGCGCTATTTTCTGCGCAACGTATATGGTATAGTCGGGGCGGTTGAGCTTGCCGCGAAACGGTTCGGGTGCAAGATAAGGACAGTCGGTTTCAAGCATAAGACGTTCAAGCGGTACGTATTTTGCACACTCTACTGCGTTTTTTGCGTTTTTAAAGGTGACCACCCCCGCCCAGAGAGATGGAAAGCCCCAGCTTCAGCACCTCGCGGAGAGTTTCGACAGAGCCGGAAAAGCAGTGAAAAACTCCATGCTCGGGCGTATGCTCTCTCAGTATTTTCAGTGTATCCGCCGTTGCGTCACGCGAGTGTATTACAACGGGCAAATTAACACTGTCTGCAAATTCAATCTGTCTTGAAAACCAGTATTGCTGTCTGTCTCTGGGAGAGCTGTCCCAATGATAGTCAAGTCCTATTTCTCCGATGGCTACCACCTTCGGGTGCGCTGCAAGCTGCTGCATCTGTTCCCACATTTCATCGGTTATATCGGAGGTGTCACAGGGATGAAATCCTGCCTGAGCATATATGAAATCATATTTTTGTGAAAGCTCTATTGACTGTTTTGTGGTTTCGATATTACATCCGACACAAATGAGCTTTTCAACTCCGTTTTTCGGCAGCCGGCAAATCAGCCCGTCCCTTATCCCGTCATAATCCGGTTCGTATAAATGACAGTGTGTGTCGATAAGTCCGCTGACAGAGATTGTGCTGTCGGCGCCGTACGGATCGCATTGAGTGTCAGATGACTGCTTTATAGTCTTTACAGTGTCTCTCATCTTATTTTAGAACCTGCGGGAATTTCGTCGTCAAGAAATAAAACCTTTACACCGCTTTCGGTATCGGCAGCAAGCAGCATACCCTCCGACGTCTCACCGCGCAGCTTTGCGGGGGCTAAATTGTCTACAAGAGCAACTGTTTTTCCCACAAGCTCTTCCGGCTTGTAAGACTGCGCTATGCCCGAAAGAACCTGTTTTGTTTCAAATCCGTTGTCCACCTGCAAAATAAGCAGCTTGTCGCTGTTTTTCAGCGGCTCACAGCTGAGTACCTTTGCAGCCCTAAGAGAAATCTTGGCAAAGTCGTCTATCTTGATTTGTTCCTCCTTCGGCTTTTCGGGCTTTGCGGGAGCTTTAGCTGCGTTTCTCTCTTCTATTTCCTTTAGCATTTTCGGAGTATCAATTCGTGCAAAGAGTATTTTGTTTTCGCCCAGCATATGACCGTCTTTAATAAAACCGAACTCCTTGAGCGAGCAAAGTCCGCCGTCGTCAATGTTAAGCTGGTCGTGAATGGCTTTTGAGGTATCGGGCATAAACGGTTTGAGGAGCACTGCCGCAAAGCGTATGGCTTCTATAAGATTATACAGCACTTCCCGGAGTCTTTCATGGTCGCCGTCCTCACGTCCGAGAATCCACGGCTCTGTTTCATCAATATATTTGTTTGCGCGGCGCAGTAAAGCAAAGATATCGTCGATAGCGTCGGCAATATGCATATTGTCCATATGCTCTTGCACAAGTTCGGGTGTTTTGAGCGCAAGATATGAAAGCTCGCGGTCAATATCTGCGGCTTTGCCGCGGGATACTTTGCCGTCAAAGTATTTGCGGCTCATGGTTATGGTACGGTTGACAAGATTTCCGAGAATGTTGGCAAGCTCCGAGTTGATGCGCTCGATTATCAGCTCGTAGGATATAACGCCGTCGTTTGCAAACGGAATTTCATGAAGTACAAAATAGCGCACGGCGTCTACGCCGAACAGCTCAACAAGGTCGTCGGCGTATATTACATTTCCCTTTGATTTGCTCATCTTGCCGTCGCTCATGATAAGCCACGGATGCCCGAACACCTGCTTTGGCAGCGGCTCGCCCAGTGCCATCAGCAGTATGGGGCCAGTATATGGTGTGAAAGCGGACAATGTCCTTGCCGATAAGATGCAGGTCGCAGGGCCAGTACTTCTTATACTCATCGGAGTGATTTCCGTCAGGGTCGTATCCGATATTGGTGATGTAGTTTGAAAGCGCGTCAATCCAGACATATACGACATGCTTGGGGTCGAATGTCACGGGAATACCCCAGTTGAAAGAGCTGCGGGTCACGCACAGATCCGAAAGCCCCGGCTTTATAAAGTTGTTTATCATCTCGTTTTTGCGAGCGGGCGGCTGAATAAAATCCGGGTGTTCGTTTATATACTTTTCAAGCCTGTCGGCGTATTTTGACAGCTTGAAAAAATATGCCTCCTCCTTTGCCTTGTGTACGTCTCGTCCGCAGTCGGGGCACTTGCCGTCAACAAGCTGGCTTTCCGTAAAAAACGATTCGCACGGAGTGCAGTACATGCCTTCGTATGAGCCTTTATAAATATCCCCCTGATTATACAGCTTATTGAATATTTTCTGTATTTTTTCCTCGTGAGCCTTGTCCGTTGTTCTTACAAAGCGGTCATAGGTGGTGTTCATTATATCCCATATGTTTTTTATCTGACCTGCAACATTGTCCACATATTGCTGCGGTGTGATGCCTGCGGCTTCAGCCTTTTGCTGTATTTTCTCGCCGTGCTCGTCCGTTCCGGTCTGGAAATACACATCATAGCCCTGCATGCGCTTATACCTTGCCACACTGTCTGCCAGTACAATTTCATATGTGTTGCCTATATGCGGCTTGCCGGAGGTATGTCTATGGCTGTCGATATATAATACTTTTTATTCACCGTTTAATTTTCCTTTCATAATTTTCCCTTTTCTTTATAGTATATATTAAAAGGACTGATAAATCAATATTATTAAAAAATAAAAGAGCCCGCGCGGGGCTCTCAGGCGCTTTGTCTATATGTTTTCATTTTCTTTATGCAGTTTTCACAGACATTTTTACCCTTAAAAGTAAGAATATCAGTGCCCTCGCCGCAGAAAATACAGCAGGGACGGTACTGCTTAAGAACGATACAGTCACCGTCGACGAATATCTCCATTGAGTCCTTAACTCCTATGTTAAGAGTTCTCCTCAACTCGACGGGAAGCACAATTCTTCCGAGCTCGTCAATCTTTCTTACGACACCAGTGGCTTTCATCTCATTACCCCTTTGCACTAAATTTTAATAACGATACTTTATAACTATTATACGACATAAAAAGACAAATGTCTATCTCTTTTTGGAAATTTTGGTATAAAAATTTATGGGAAATCTATTCAGCATATTGATAATAATATCGGTGATTACAGCTCTTATGCAGGGTAACGCCGCCGCAGTTACGCAAGCTGTGCTCTCAAGCGGTGGAAAAGCAGTGGAATTTACCCTTACAATGGGAGCGGCAATTATAGTTTACAGCGGGCTTATGAACATTGCAAACAGGGCGGGGCTGTGTCAATTTTTGTCGAAATTTCTGTCACCTGTTCTTACAAAGCTTTTCGGTCCGCTGGACAATTCAACGCTTACCGATATTACAATGAATATATCATGTAATTTTTTGGGCTTGGGCAATGCCGCCACTCCTTACGGGATACGTGCAATAAAGTCAATGGCATGCGGCGATACCGCTACAAACGCTATGATACTGTTTGTTGTAATTAATACATCGTCCGTACAGCTGATTCCGACAACGCTTGCAGCCGTGCGTCAAAGCGCGGGAAGTACATCTCCGTTTGATATACTACCGTGTATATGGATATGCTCGGTTTTATCACTTTCGGCGGCTGTTTTAAGCTGTAAAATCTGTGAAAGGCTTGGGGAGAAATTTGCAAAGCTACATAATGCCGGTGCTCGTCGCCCTGATAGTAACAGCAGGAATAGTAACACGCATCAACATTTTTGATGCTTTTATAGAAGGCGCAAAAGAGGGTGTTCATACTGTTGCGTCTATTCTGCCGACTCTGTGTGCGCTTTTTTTCCTTATCGGGCTGTTTACTTCCTCCGGTGCTTCAGATGTTTTCAGCTTTGCGCTAAGTCCGTTTGCAAATGCGATAGGCGTTCCGGATGCAGCTATTCCGCTGATGATTCTCCGTCCGCTGTCGGGTTCGGGCGCAATGGCATTCTTTAAGACGATAATAGAGAGCTTCGGCGTTGACAGCTTTGCAGGGCGTGTGTCTGCCGTGATGCTCGGATCGAGTGAGACTACTATGTATACCGTCAGCGTTTACTACGGTGCGGCTGGCGTCAAAAAAACAAGGCATACGATACCGTGCGCGCTCATCGGAGATATAACGGCTTTTATCGCGGCGGGTGTTCTTGTAAGGCTGTTTTTTAAATAGTTGTTGAAAAATACGGATTTTGGCGATATAATAGGTTGGTAAAATGCAATAAGGAGATTAATAATATGAGTGAAAAGAAAATTATCGTTGAAATGTCTGCAAGGCATGTTCATGTAACGGAGAGCGACCTTGAGATTTTGTTTGGCAAGGGAGCATCTCTTACGCCAAAGCGCGAGCTGTCTCAGCCCGGTCAGTATCTGTGCGAGGAGCGCGTTGATTTGATAGGACCTAAGAAGACAATAGCAAATGTGTCAATTCTCGGACCGACCCGTCCGGAAACTCAGGTTGAGGTTTCTCTTACCGACGCGAGAACGCTCGGCGTTTCGGCGCCGATACGTATGAGCGGTGATGTAAAGGGTTCGGGTGCTGTTACAATAAAGGGACCTGTCGGTGAGGTCACGCTCACAGAGGGTGTAATTGCCGCAAAACGTCATATACATATGACACCCGAGGATGCACAGAAAATGAATCTTAAAGACGGACAGACAGTGTCTGTTAAAATCGGCGGTGAACGCGGTCTTGTTTTTGATGAAACCGTACTCAGAGTATCAAAGAAGTTTGCAACCGCCATGCATATAGATACTGACGAGGCAAATGCTGTCGCTTTGCCCAGAGATGCAGTCGGGGTCATTTTGGATTAAAGAATATAAAACATGTTAAAAGGCACCGATTATTATAATACACACGACCTTATACATAAAAGTGCGCTGAAACATAGAAAAACGGCAGTCTCACGGAGGGCACTGCGCCTGAATTTATTGAATGCGAAAGAATACGTTTGTGCATTTGAAAAAAGCCTGATTGAAATCAGGCTTTTTCTTTTTGTTTTCTGAATTTTCTGCGTGTTCTGTTGATGTGACGCTCCAGCTCACCGCTGTTGATGAAATCAGCAAGTATGTACTGATCAAACGACGGTACGGTACAGGAATAGAAACCGAGCTTTTGCTCGTAAATTTCCAATAGACATTCAGGAAGAACCATATAGCCTATTCTCATCGCCGCTGACAGGCTTTTTGAAAAGGTATTTACATATATTATACGTCCTTCGGGGGATATAGAATAAATTGTGTCGGCTGGTTTGGCGAATACCGAAAACTCTGATTCATAGTCGTCTTCGATAATGTATCCGCCGCGCGTATAAGCCCAGTCGACATATTCGGCGCGCTTTTTGAGGCTGAAGCGGATATTCCGCTGGGAAAGCTGTGAAATGGCGTTACATGCAAAATATCGGCATTTGAGTTTTTCAGCGCGGCGCTTGTTATTCCGTCGCCGGTGAGCTCCAGTTTTTCGTACTTTACGCCGTTTGCACGGTATATCTGTTCGATTTTTTCATAGGAGGGACTCTCGATGCCGTAAATCTTATCCCTTCCGAAAAGCTGCGTTATGAGTGAATACAGATACTCGGCTCCTGAGCCGATGACAATTTGTTCAGACTGTACCGTAATTCCGCGCGCTCTTGCAAGGTAATCTCGGATTGCATTTCGTAGTTCAGCGCAGCCTTTGCCGGGCGTTTTTATAATGATTTTTTCTCCGTAGTCGCTTAGCACGCGGCGTATTGTTTTAGCGTATGCCGAAAATGGGAAGTCTGCTGCGTCGGCAATATCGGAGATTTTTCGTTTCGGCGGGACATGATGCTGTACAAATGCGGGAGCTGTGGAGAAAAAAACCGGACCGTCGCTGCATACAAAATATCCGCTTCGCTCTTTTGCGAGAATATAGCCTTCATCACAGAGCATGGCGTATGCGTGCTCTGCCGTGATTACGCTGATACCCAGCTCCTCCGATATCAGCCGCTTTGACGGCAGCTTGCTGCCGTGGGGGAGAACACCCGATATAATATCGTTTCTCAACTGATTATATAGTTGTAAATATGCGGGTTTTCCTCGTTGCTTTGTTATTGTATATTTCATATCTGAATATGTAAAATCTCCTGTAATTTAAAATTTTGTAATACCAAAATTATATGATTAAATTCAGAGGATGTCAATATATATTATTTCATTTTGCGGTAAGCTCGTCCGAACGGTCGTATTCTGCAAATTCGGCGGCAAAACGCGACTTGACCTCATCTAAGCGTTGGGTTGATACTTTACTGAGGCTGTTTGTATCAAGACCGTCAATATTTATAACTCCCTGATCAGAACGTGGAAAATAGAATTTTGATCCATCACCATTTCCTTTGTTCAGGTAATAAATATACTTTACATTTTTTTTAGAAATAAAGTTACTATCAGGTAATCCGTATATATAGTTGTTCCCGACTTGATCAGTCTCTACAATAGCATTTTCAGCGATTTCTACTGAATCGCTTTTAATATCACCTTTAAGTACTTTGACGATTTTTATGTTTCGAGTAGTGATTTTATGAAATATCCGCACATTAGAGTTCTTATCAACTTCATTTGCATCAATATCATAGAAATGTTGATCTCCATCAGTAAAAGTTTCAATAGGCATACCAATGAGAACAATTTCAGAATTATCGAATAATTCTTTTTCGGTATCATATGTCGGATAATTTGCTGAACTGTTCACAATAGGCATTGATTCAAATGGTTCGGAAGTGACTTCATAATTATAAAGTCCATTGGCATCATCGCTTTCTTGTTTTGGCTGTTGTGACTTTGAGCATGAGCTTGTAAGTATCAGGACAGATATAATGACTAAGCAGAAAACTGATTTTTTGTTTTTCATTTTTAATACCTCCTTATATTGTTCTGACTATATTACACATCAGCAACCAAAAAAGTTGCACTTTTGAAGAAAAATTTTAAAAAATAAAAATCTTCTGCCGCTATTGCGGCAGAAGACCTAAAAATTATTTTGCGGTAAGCTCATCGGAACGGTCGTATTTTGCAAAATCAGTTGAAAACCTTGTTTTAACCTCATTTAAACGCTGCTCTGAAACTACTGACCGACTGTTGGCATCGAGTCCGTCAATATTTACAATTCCCTGATCCATTCGTGTTAAGTAAAAATCCATACTGGGCTGAGCTGCTTTTTTGACATAGTAGATATATTTGACATTTTTCTTCGTTATGCAGGTGTTATCGGGCAAACCGATGATTCTGACGGTACCGTTCAAATCTGTTTGTTTCATCGCCTCTTCCGCGACTTTTATTTCTTTGATGGAATCGTCGCCCTTTAGCATCTTTAAAACCTTTACGTTACGCACGGTAAAGCAGTAAGCAATCTTATCATCACTATTATCCGGAATTATTTCAGCGTTAAAATTATACAGAAGCTCTTCTCCGTCAGTAAAAGTTTCTGTAGGCATACCAATAAAAACCATTTCGGAGGCTTCATAAAGCTCTGCTTCACTATCATAGGTTATATAATCTGCATATGAATTTACTATTTCCATATTTTCGAAAGGCTCTTCGGTTACTTCATAATTGTATAGCTCATCGGTATCGGAGTTTCTTTGGTCTGCCTGTTGTGACTTTGAGCATGAGCTTGTAAGTATCAGGACAGATATAATGACTAAGCAGAAAGCTGATTTTTTGTTTTTCATTTGTAATGCCTCCTTATATTGTTCTGACTATATTACACATCAGAAAGCAAAAAAGTTGCACTTTTGAAGAAAAATTATAAAAAATAAAAGTCTTCTGCCGCTATTGCGGCAGAAGACCTAAAGATTATTTTGCGGCAAGCTCGTCTGTACGGTCATATTTTGCAAAATCAGAGGCAAAACGCGACTTGACTTCGCTTAGACGTTGAGTTGAAACTTTACTGAAGCTGTTTGTATCAAGACCGTCAATATTTATAACTCCCTGATCCGGACGCGCAATATAAAAATCCATATTATCTTGTGCCGCTTTGTTTGCATAATAGATATATTTTGAATTTTTTTTAGTAATAATAGAGTTATCAGGTAATCCTATTATTCTTTCAGTACCGTCTTCATAGGTTTTACATACAGCTTTTTCTGCAATTTTTATTGTTTCTTCAGACCATTCTCCTTTAAGTACCTTTAAGACTTTTATATTTCTTACTGTACAATATGAGCCTATCTTTTCACTACTATTTTTGGATATTTCGATTCCGTCAAGATTATAATAATGTTCTTCTCCATCAGTAAAAGTTTCGATAGGCATACCAATGAATACTATATCAGATGTTTCAAAGAATTCCGCTTCGGTATTATACGTTTTATAGTCCGCATAGGACTTTAAAATTTGCATACTTTCAAACGGTTCTTCGGTTACTTCATAATTGTATAGCTCATCGGTATCGGAGTTTCTTTGGTCTGCTTGTTGTGACTTTGAACATGAGCTTGTAAATAACAGAACAGATATAATTATTAAGCAAAAAAACAATTTATTGTTTTTCATGTTAAGCACCCCACTTTATTCTTAAATGATCACGATCTGTTGTGGTAATATTAATACTTTTTTGAAATCCGGTATTCATGATCAGTTCTACGGGATCATTATATATTGTATAATCTACTCTATAACTTTTTAATGAATCAGGGGTAACATTATTTGTATGCCCTAATGATAATGCATGACCTACCTCGTGCATCATAGTAGCTTTAAGCCAAAAATCGCTTGTTACATTCTCATAATAAATGTGTATTTCTGAGTAATATACTGTATTATTTGTGTATGGGTCTCCGTTGTAGTTTTCGTAGGTTATACCACCAGGATATGTTATCCCTAAATCTTCTGGATCTTGAGGATATCTATTTTCATATATTCCCAATTTCTTTGTAACATCGCTATAGTCCCTATGTAGATAAACCTGCGAAGATATACCGTTCCATGCATTAACGCCTTGCTCTAATATTGAAGTCTTTTCCAGAGTTTGGTGCATGAATAAAGTAGTCTATATGGTTTGCACTGGCATAACCAGTTTTCCAAATATGAGCATCGATACCATAAGAAGCATTTATAGGTTCTATCTTGAACGTTCTCGGCGGAGTATAGTTTTTTGAACCGTCTGCGGCAACACTGCAAAGAGACCAGCGATATACACCGCCTCGGTTCAACTTACTTAACGGTATGATAAAGTAAGTGCTGTTTTTGTTTACCCATACGTTGGAGTACAGAAGCTTATTGGGATCGCTGTTATCTCCGTTTGTAATATCTCTTACACTGATAATGTAGTGATCCTCGTCGCTTACGTCGTTCCAGCGAAGCCATACTTCGTAGTACGGTATAATTTGTCCGTTTGCAGGCTCTGTCGCAGCCGCTTCTGATGGCTGAGCAAAAAGCTTTAGGGAGTGTAGGCAGTACAGGAATTGCGGTTAAAATTAGCAAGAAAGAGAGAACTGCCGATAAAAAACGTCTTCCTCTTTTATTTTCCATAATTTTTACCTCATTGTATTTTTAAAAATACCTTGAAGTATTTCGCGAAATACAGATTTGTTTCATATGAAAGTTATTCCTACCAGCTGTATTTACAGTATATGTAAAAATATGAAAAAAGTCAATATATTTTACTAAATTTTGCCAAAATAGATAAATTTTAGTAAAATTGCACAATAATAGGCGTTGCAAATTAGTCACAACGCCTGTTAAAAATTTAATATTTAAGTCTGTAATACTGCCACCAGTCGATTTTTCGGAGTATGTCGCTTTGCTCTCCGCTGATGTCTGATACGAGTGTTCCGTCTTCAAGCATAAAAACATCGTCCTTAAGACAAAGAACCGGCAGAGTTTGTCTTGCCGTATTCAGAAAATCGACATACGGGTCGTATCCTGTAAAGCCTGCAAGCTCACACACTGCCGCTCCGAGATAAATGTCGCTTATTGTTGCTCCGTCAAGTCCGCAGCTTTCGGCGTCAGCGGCAAAATCCTTTTGCGCGCAGTACGCGTTATTGGCATATATTATAAACGGAGTCGTATAAGTCGCCAGACGGGAGGATGCGGTATCGGTATTGCCTATATCCAGTCCAAGCTCACGGTAAGTCAGAAAATCCTCCCCCAGATTGGGAAGATGGTCGCCGAAAAATACAAGCAGGGTAGGCTCCGAAAGAGTATCGAGATACTGAGCGAGATCAAAAATCATATCCGATGTATCACGTACGCCCTCGCAATAAACCGACAGATACTCGCGCGCCCTGTCCGAAATTTCCGTTTTAAGCTTTGGCACGGGAGGCTCATAGCCGTATTTAGCGTAGTTATATGTCAGATGGTTTTGCAGAGATACCGTGTACATAAACTGCGGTGTTCCGCTGCGCTTTTCAATGTCCTGCTTCAGCTGTCGTAAAAATGCTTCATCTGAAATCAGGTTGCCTTTTTTATCATTTTCAAGGTCAAAGCTGTCCTCAAAGACCTGATCGTTAATGCCGAAATAGCTGTAAACGCTGCTTCTGTTGTAAAACCAGCTGCTGCCGGGGTGCATAAAGTAACTGTTATAGCCCAGATTATCAAAAAGATTGGCAAGCGACGGGGTTTTGCTGTGAACGACGCGAAAGGAAGATGTTGTAGCGTCGCTTATCATGTTTGTCGGCGTACCGGTCAGTATGTCAAACTCGGTGTTCGCAGTACCCGCACCGAAATTTGATACAACGATGTGACCTGAAATCGCGCGGTCGCTTTCTTTCAGCTGATTGAAACGGTAAATCGGGTTTTCTTCTTCGCTATCATAACTGAAAACTTCATTATTTGTGATGTCACTGAACGCCTCACCCATCACCATCACAATGTTAGGGCGCGCGTCGCTGTCTGTTTTTTCGCCGAGATATTGGCTTATCCACTCCTCGACTTCTTTTTTGTCAAAGCCTTCTGGTTTATCGACAGGGTAGAGATTAAGATTGTGAAGAAAGCAGTAGTTAAAGCCGAGCGTATTGAAAACAAACGGTATATTATACATTTCTTCGACAGGAAAGCTCTCAAACAGCTTTTTATCTGCATATATAAATTTAAGTGACAGTAAAAATACAATGATTGTCGCAGCGCTTGTGCAGGCACGCGTAATTATACGTATATCGGGAGATTTAAAAATAAAACCGAGCAGAATAAGTGCTGACGTGTACAGTACAATAACTGCAATAAGCCAAAGATGCAGATTAAGAGAATAACCTGAAGCTGACTGCAATGCTTCACGTATTAGACCTATATCGGCAGGCACAAACGCATCCTCGCGCCCTTCGATTTTCAGCAGATTGACGTATGATAGCAGCGGAAAAACAAGCGCTGCCGGCGCGGCGCCCCAAAAAACATTTTTTGTTATAAAATAGCCTAAAACTGTAAATACCGCGACCGGAAACAGATTTAGCGGAATAAGCAGAGGTCGTGTAATAATGTCATACAGTGAGTTTCGGAAAAGCCCCGGCTGTATATAAACAGACAGCATTTCCGTTAATATACATATGACAGCTATGAAAATAGCGCTTTGAAGAAAATTGAGTTTTTTAACGGGTAGCTTTTTCATCTTTCCCTCCTTTGCTGAAAATCAAAGAGCCGCTTGTGATTACACGGCTCTTAGAAAATAATAATTAATTTTTACAGAATGACGCAAAGCATTTACCATGGATTGGCAGCGTTTTTATCCGGTTCTTTTTCAGGAAGCTGCGAAGTATCTTGCTCGGTGTCTGTATTTCCACTGTTGTCGGGATTTACGGTTTCGTTTCCGCTGTCCGGCTGTTCGGTGTCGGGATTGTTTGTATCAGCCGGCGGATTTTCCGTATCTGTTCCCGGTGTTGTTTGATCTTCAGGTGTCTCTGACGGGACTTCCTCTACCGGTGCTGTGTGCAGAGTACACGGCTCTGTCGGTACTCCGTCCGGCAAAAAGCTACCGGTTGCCTTGTTGGGGCAGTTTTCTGTAAGCAGCATACCGGTATCAAAGCAGTATTCCGCACTGACAAGCGTCGTTGGTTTGGTCAGCGCTTTATATGCAAGTCCGTTGTGTATTTTTGACATTACTTTTTTCCATGTAGTTGCTGCGGGGTTCGCACCGCTGTAATAAACGGTTTTATTGTAATCGTAGCCATACCATACAACACCTGTGTAATAGGCGGTATATCCTGCAAACCAGCGGTCGTAATCGTCTGAGGTTGTTCCTGTTTTACCTGCAACCTCTGTCGTACCGAAGTTTGCGGGCGTTCCGGTGCCGCTTGTCGCCGCATAGCTCAGAAGCGAGTTTATGACCCTGGCTGTTTCTGCGGTCATCGCAGTGTGTGATTCTACCTTGTTTTCGAGCAGAACTCTGCCGTTCTGATCTACTACCTTTGTATAGAAATATGGTTTTGTATAAGTTCCGTCGTTAGGGAAGGAGGCATAGGCTGCCGCCATTTCCACGACATTGACGCCCTTTGTAAGACCGCCAAAGACCGAGCGCCGCTACATTTTCGTCATTGTGGGAACGGTTCATGTCGGACGTGATAAGAGATGTAAAACCAAGGTTATCAATCATAAAATTGATTGAACGCTTAAAGCCTACCGCCACGTTTACACGTGCGGCAACAGTGTTTAGGGACTGTGCAACGCCTGCCTGAAGAGTTACCTTTTTTGTTTGATTCGTATCTTGACTGGTTCTTAGGATATTGTTTCGCTTCGTCTATGTACCAGTCAAGTATCATAGATGACGGGGACAGCGCGTTATTTCCGTCCACCGATACGCCGAATTCGATTCCCGGCGCATATGTGGACAGCGGCTTTATGCTGGAACCCGGCTGACGGTAGGTCATTGTCGCACGATTTTGTCCGCGTGCGGTTGTTTTTTCACCGATTCCGCCTGCAATCGCGACAACGCCGCCTGTGCTGTTGTCTATAACCGCCATTGCACTTTGCGGGGTAACAGTGTTCCCGTCCTTGTCTTTTGCTGATATTTTTGGAAAATTGTCAGGGTCGCTGTATACGCTGTCAACACATTTCTGAACATCTGAGTCGTACGGTGTGAAAATCTGAAGTCCGCCGGAGTAAACAAGGGTTTCGGCGTATACTTCGCTGTATCCTTTAATGTTGATAAGGTCATTTATTACCGATTCGGTAACTGCGTCAACATAATAGCTCTTGATTGACGCGGAATTTGTGCCTGTATTGCTGCCGTCGGATATTGTTATCTGCTCGTTCTTTGCGGCTTCAGCCTCCTCTTCTGAGATAAAGCCCAGCTCAACCATCTTGTTTAATACGTTTGCAGCCCGCTCCTTATTTTTTTCCATATTTGTTATCGGGTCATATGCGGAGGGTGATTTAGTGATTGAAGCAAGGCATGCGCATTCCGCAAGAGTTAAGTCCTTGACATCTTTGCCGAAATATTTGTTTGATGCGGTCTGTACACCGTAGCAGCCCTGTGAAAGATAGATTGTATTCAGATAAACTTCAAGTATCTGATCCTTTTTATATTGGCTTTCAAGATACCAGGCGCGGCGCATTTCCTGTATTTTCCGAGTTATGGTATGATCGTCGTCATCCGTCAGGTTTTTTACAAGCTGCTGAGTGATTGTAGAACCGCCGAAAGAGCTTGTGCTGCCGGGGTTAAAGAAGTTGAGTACGGCGTGTGCGGTACGTTTCAGGTCAACACCGTTGTGCTTGTAAAACCGCTCGTCTTCAATCGCAATAACCGCGTGCTGCATATTTTTGGGAATTTCATCTATATTCGCCCAGATTCGGTTTTCAGTCCCGTGGAGCTGCTCAATTTCAACATCCTTACCGTCCTGCTTGCCGTAAAGAACAGTCGTGTAATTAAGCGAATTGTCAAGATAAGACAGGTCAAATTCACCGTCAACATAGATAAATACGTACCATAAAAAGACGGACAAGGTGAAAACACCTGTCAGTATCATCGTAAGACAAACTGCCCATGCTCCGCGGCGAAGCGGACTTTTTTTCTTTTCCTTCTTTTTTCTTTCTTTCAATTCTTTTTCGGTTTCTTCGGTTTGTAACGGTTCCTTGGCTGATGCCGAAAGCTCTGTTATTTCTGTTGTTCCTGCTATATCTGTTATATCCGCAATATCCGGTCTGTTTGTTATGTCCGTCATTTTTGTCATGTCGGGATTATTTATTTCCGCCATGTTCCTGCCAAAAGGAATGTCGTTTGTATCGTCTGAATGAATACCGGCAACCGGAAGGTCTGTTTTTGTCTCATAATCATTTTTGTGTGCATCGACCTGCTTAAAAAACAAATCTCTGTTCATCACGATGGTATTATCAGTCTCAGACTGTACGGAAGCACCTTCTGTATTTGCAGAATTTGTTTTTGCCCGTTTTGCTTTTCGGCGCTCGTATTTACGTATTAGTTTTGCAAGAAATTTTTTAAACATATTAAACTCCGATTTAATATAGTAGTTTTAAAAGTAAAATCAATAAATATTATATGCTTGGATTTTTCATTGAAAACCGTATAATATCACAAGGATATTATACCACAGTCGGTACTTTTTTCAATAGAAATGCAAAATTTAATAACTTCGGTGCGCGTAATATGCTTCAATTCCCGTCTCGACAACCCTTACAGCATAGGTTGAAAAGCTGTCGCGGCTTTTGTTGTGGATTATGGCTTTTTGCAAGCCCCATTGTAAGAAATGTAAAGATATAGATTGAAATATATTTGATATAAAACAGTATGGTTTTGAATATTCTGCCGCGGATGGAAAACTCACCGACCCGTATTGTTTCAATTATTTTCAGGGTTGGAAACCGTAGCAGAGCGTACTTGCAGAGTATAAAGCGCATTTTTATAATAACGAAAATTGCCAGTACGATACACCATTCAATTATTGTCAGAACAATAAAAAAAGTATCGTGTGTGATAAATTGTGAAACGCTTTCGAGAAAGTTGTGCTCATAGTCAAATATATTTTCTCCGCTTATAGCAATACTTATTACAAAAACTCCGCACTCGGCAAGCACCGCGATTATAAGAACTATAATACGGTACAGGTTAATAATCAGCTTTTTCAGAATGTTCATAAAAATAGCCTTAAATAACAGCCTGGGAGTCTTGAAAAAAGATAGAATATCTGCGAAAAATGTGCGGTTCCTGCTTTGGAATTTATAAAAAAAAATTAGAAATTCGAATGAAAAACGGAGTAAAAAAGAATTGACGAGACAAAAATAACGGTAACCGCTCCGACGTAGAATGAAAGTGATAGCTCAATTTCGCCGTTTAGTGCTTTTACAAATTCGCCCTTTGTGTTGAACATAAACATGGCAACAATAATAAGCGCTACAATAATGACAAATACTATTGACACCGATATGCCCTGTATGATAGCGGTGTTTATGTCATTGCTTTTATTCAATTTATAGAAATTTCTTTTACGTGCCATAGTATCTATTCATATAATAAATGTAAATTTAAAAATATTCAGTTTTATTCTTAGCTTTTTTAAAAAGAAAAATCATATTAAATGACTTAAATCTTAAAATCTGCTTTTAAGCGGTGTTTATATATAAAAACAGAGGAGCATTTTTTTCGCTCCTCTGTTTGATTGTGAGTTATCAGTAAATAAACAGCATTGTCGGTGGAACATACGCCGCGGAAAGTACGGGAAGAATGTTACTGGACAATTGATTTGTAGAGTCATTTTCATCTACTTTTCCGTAGAAGAATTCACTCCAGGTGTTGAATGTATTCGCGTCGTACAAGCCCAGTGACGTGTTCTTTCTGTACATAGGCTGATTGAGTGAGCCGGGTGCATCGGAGAACATCTGAAGAGATGTGTACAGGTTTCTCGATTCTTTGGGGAATCTGTTAGCCATTTCAGAACCGTAGATGCTGTAAACGGACTCAACATTTTTAACGACAGAACGGTAGAAGGATATACCGATGTTTTCTTTCATCTTAAGATATCTTGCCTGCTGATCCTCTGTCATGACAGAAAGAATGGGTGCTTCGTAATTATCTTTCCATGCTGTTGTGATTTCTTCGGCAACGCGAAGGGCAACAGACGGATTTTCACAGTTTTTAAGAACGGAGAAGCCGCCTATCCAGCCGGCAGCCCAGGTGCTGACGGGAATACCGTTGGCGTCGTAAATAACGCCTTCCTCGGGCTCGGTTGTTCTGATTATTTCTTCTGTTGCATATCCGTAGGGAATTGCGGTAAAATCAATTTCCGTGCCGGCAGCGTCTGCCTTGTTTTTAATATCAACGTACTGGTCAAGGTCAACGCCCATGAATGAGAATGAGCCGATGGGATCTGAACCGGTATATGTACCGATAAGTTTTGAAACGGTATTATCCCAATCTGAAGCGTCTGTCCATGATGCAATATAATTAGACTCGTCCGCGCCGATTTCGCTCCAGAACCATGACTGTAAAATATCCATATTGTTGCCGACCTGGTCGAGTGATTCTCTGCTGACGACTGATGCGTCTACAAAAGCCAGGAGAGAATCATAATCGATTGCCAGGGAAGCATTATTCTCCATACCCATCCAAATATCGAGGTTTCTGTCGTCATCGATAATAGCCGCAAGACCGACACGTCCGTTGACGGTGGAAGCCTTGAGAATTTCCGTGAGTGACGATATGCCCCATGTTCCGTTGTTAAACATTTCGATAGGGTCGGTTACCTTGACTTCCTTGGCGCCGGTTTCCTCGCTTGCGGCGATAACAGTGTCCGGAACAACGATGTTATTCTTGTTGTAAGCGAGCAGATAGGGCGAAGCAATACCCGAGGCAACCATGTATTTGTTGCCAGATACGTTATTATAAATCTGGAACTTACCCGAGAGATTGGAAGAAAAAGTTCCGAGTTTATCGGCAATATCAAAGTTTATAAAGTTTGTAATGTCCTGAGTAAAATGCTGTGTATAGCCCCATGACTCCTGATTTACATACATAAGATCGGCTTTTTCGCCGGTCAGAACGGAGCGTTTCATGGTTGAAACATAATCGCCGGATACAACAGACATATTGATATTCATATTGAGGTTGCCGGCAATGGCTTCAACGGCATTTTCCTGCCCGTCAAACAGTTTGTACGGCAGATAAGCGTTTACGGTACGGCTGGTCATAAGCTCGTCTTTAACGCCTGTTGAGCTTGTCGCGTCTACAACTTCATTGGACATTGAACCGAGAATTTCATTTATTTTAGTGATTACATCACCGGGAGCGTCAAAAGGAGTTTCAGACAGACTGGGATCGGGGTCAGGATCGGGATCAGGATCAGGGTCAGGATCGGGGTCAGGCTCCGGCTCGGGCTCTGGTTCCGGCTCGGGCTCAGGATCAGGATCCGTGTCGTCGGGCTCATTGTAATTATTATTAGCATTACCGTTATCGTCATCGTCATCGTCATCGTTCGGAACAGTGACTTCTCTGTCCTTTTCCAAAAGCTTGGCAAGACGGTTGTTATTGTCGGTACTGTTGTTTTTAGCTCCGTCGGGTCTGTTCATGTAGTTACATCCCGCGAGTGCAAAAACCATAATACAGACAAGCAGAACCGCAATGATGTTTTTAAGCTTCAAATGCTTCATTACGCAATTACCTCCCAAAGAAACTGCTGTTATTATAGGCAGATACACTTATAATTGTATGATAAGTATATCATATACAAATTGTCTTTGCAAGAGTAATATCAAAATTAGTAATACTGTATAAAAATTGAGGTGAAAATTTGTGATTAATAACGGTGATTATATAGCTTTTGCATTATCTAAAAGGTAGCCCATGCGCGATTTCAGCCCGAGCAGCTCATATGAAAGTGCATCAAGCAGCTTAGGATCGTTTGTAAAGCTGATTTTGGATTCTATTATTTCAATCTGTTTTTTAAGGTACAGCAGCTCTGCTCTTACATCCATAGTCTGAGTTAATTGTTTCATATTTGCATCTTCCTCTCATAATTATTTATTATATAATCGGCAGAAAATGTACATTTTATGCAAATTAATCCAAGTCTGTATTATATTATTGAAATAAAGACGCGAATATGTTATAATATTATATAAGCAGATTCGTAAAAAATCTGTGCGGAGGTAAAACCATGGTAAAAATAAACAAAAAAAAGGCGGCGGTATTTGCCGCGGCATTTGCCGGTACGGTTCTTGTCGTCAGTCTTTTGGTATTTGTTGTATTTAAAGGAATGTTTTATAAAATTTATACGGCGCGCGGAGACAGCAGTTTTGCCGCGGGCGACTATACGCAGGCGGTGAAGTATTATAATACCGCAAAGGGCTGGAATCCGAAAAAACAGCAGGTATATTTGGCGCTTGCCAAGGCTTACGGCGAGCTGGAGGACTTTGAAAGCGCCGGCGCCGTTTTGATGAAGCTATTGAGAAAAAGCTGACAACGGACGAAACAGGTATGGAACAGCTTTATATTATGCGTATTAAGATTTATTCCGCTGCGGGTCAGCTTATAGAGGCGGTCAATTATACAGACGGAATTTCCGACCAGTATATTTTGCGGAAAATCCAGGAAATACGTCCGTCGGATCTGAGCTATACGCCTACGCAGGGAAACTATGACAAGACGCAGAAAATGACAATTACCGTGCCGGAGGGGCACACGGTATATTATACGACAGACGGACGTATCCCACTAAGTTTTCGACCGTATATGTTGAGCCGATTAATATAGGAAACGGCTCAACGTCAGTGACGGCTATTGCGGTAAATGCCGACGGGCTTGTCTCGCCGCTGCTGAGCGTCACATATAATATAACGAATGAAAACCAGGCGGTCAGCTTTGACGATAACAAGGTAGAGCAGATGGTGCGCCGTGCGCTGTCAAAGCCGAGCGGGGTGATACGTGTCAAGGAGCTTGAGGCGGTGACAGACCTGTCAAACGAGGGTATTGACGGATATGTAAAGACACTGTCCGATCTTGATATGATGCCTAATCTTCAGTCGCTTATTCTTGACGGAGAAAACATGATGATGTCCGTTTCTCAGCTGTCGGGCAAGGCGAAGCTCAAAACGCTTATTCTTTCGGGCTGTGACCTTGACAGTGCGGAAATAAACGTGCTGGGAAGCCTTGCCGCGCTTGAAACTCTCGATCTGTCAGATAACAATATAACGTCGCTGAGTATGCTGGCAAATGTAACGACACTTAAATTTGTATATCTTGCAAATAACAGTATTGACGATATTTCCGCATTGTCCGCCTCTAAGGAGATAACACTGATTGATGCGACACACAACCGTATTTCCGCGGTTCCCGACTTTGACGAGGGAATCCCGCTCAATACGCTGCTTTTAGGGTCGAATTACATATCGGATATTTCCACCGTGCATCGTTATACGTCCCTTACTGCTCTTGATATTTCCGACAACCTTGTGAAAAATGCAAAAAATCTGTCTGCGCTTAAAAATCTTGATATGCTGGATATCTCAGGCAATGATGTGGCGAATTTTGATTTTCTGAGCGAGCTGAAAAAGCTGACGCAGCTGAATGTCGATGACACTTCCTTTGTGAGTGCAAAGCCTGTTTCCGGCTTAAAGCTCGTAAGTTTTTCGGCAAACGACACGGGACTTGTCGGCATTGAGCAGCTTTCCGATATGACAGAGCTTAAGTCACTCGGAATTTCAGGCACAAACGTGACCGATATCACTCCGTTAAAGAATGCGCAGAAACTTGACTATCTTGATATTTCAGGCTGTAACATAAAGGATTTGTCGGTGCTTTCCGGACTATCCGGACTGTATACTCTGAAAGCTGTCGGGGTAGATGTGAGCGGTGTGTCATTTGTAAATCCCGATATATTAATAGTGGATAAATAAAAAATAACGCGGCAGCAGCCGCGTTATTTTTTAAGTTTTTGCCGTTTCTTTCTGCATTTTGATTACCTTCATTCTGATAAATTCTTCTCGTTCCTTTTCTTCCAGAAATTCGGTAATATAAGCGATATCTTGCCGATAACCGGGTATAACGATATTCTTAAGAGCGTTTGCCCGTTTTTGTGTCTTTTGTATGGCAATCGCCAGTCTGTAGATGGAGCTTTCAATTTCCGCAAGCTCCGCGCAAAGTTCCTTGACCCGACGGAAGCATACATATGCGTTATCCATCGCGCACCCGCCTGCATTTATTCCGTAATACGGCTTTGCGGCGGGGGAGGTGTATTTTACGGTCGGTATTTCCACGCCCATGACGCTTTTTTCAAGAATGGATACGCAGTCATCTACGGGAACGGCGTATGCGATGCTTCTTACGTCTGCACCTAAGACGTTGGCGCGCATCAGTGCGTCGTATGCTTCTGCAAAGGTGCTGTTTATCTTTGCCTGTATTTCCTTTGCACGGTCGATAAGTCCCATCATTTCGCGTATCAGTATATTGCGTTTTCTATCCATAAGGTCAAAGCCGACGCTGGCAAGGCCAAGCGAGTTTTTTACCTTTAACAGATTTCCTTTTGTGGGATTGAGCATGATTATTCACCAGCCTTTTTCGGCAGATACTTGTCTATAAGCTCTCCGCTCACCCGTGACAGCTCCTCTTTCGGCAGCAGCGTCAGAAGCTGCCATCCCAGATCCAGAGTCTGCTCGATTGAACGCCGTTCACCGACAGGCTGATTTATGAATTTTGCTTCAAATTCACGTCCGAATTCAATGTATGCCTTGTCTGTATCGGAAAGCTCTTCTTCGCCGATTACGGATGCGAGGGCACGGGCATCCGCCACGCGCGCATATGCCGCAAAAAGCTGATTTGACAGTGAAGCGTGGTCTTCTCGCGTGAACCCTTCGCCGATACCGTCTTTCATAAGCCTTGAGAGCGACGGGAGTACCGACACGGGAGGATATATGCCGTTTTGCGACAGTGTCCTGTCCAAAACAATCTGACCCTCTGTGATGTATCCCGTAAGATCGGGAATAGTGAGTGATGTCGTCGTTTGGCATGGTAAGTATCGGTATAAGCGTTACCGAGCCCTCCTTGCCCTTTATCATTCCTGCTCTTTCGTACAGCGAGGCAAAATCGGAATACAGATAACCGGGAAAGCCCTTTCTTGCCGGAATTTCGCCTTTTGATGCCGACAGCTCGCGCAGTGCTTCGGCATATGCCGAGATGTCCGTCATGATGACAAGCACCTGCTTGCCCTTTTCAAATGCGAGATATTCCGCCGCGGTAAGTGCGCATCGAGGCGTGACTATACGCTCGATTATCGGGTCGTTTGCAAGGTTCAGAAACATGACAAGATTTGTTCCCGAACCCGACGCCTTGAATTCGCGCCTGAAAAAGTCCGCAACATCGTTTTTTACACCCATTGCGGCAAATACAATAGCAAAATCGCCGCTGTCGCCGCTTTTTATTCCCGCGCCCGTCGCAATCTGTACTGCAAGCCTGTCATGCGGGATACCGGAGCCGCTGAAAATAGGCAGCTTCTGCCCGCGGATAAGCGTCATCAGCATGTCTATGGACGAAATGCCTGTGCATATAAAGTCGTTTGGATATCTGCGTGCTACGGGATTTATCGCCGCGCCGTTGATATCGGCTTTTTTATCACAATAGACAGGACCGAGCCCGTCTATCGGTCTGCCGGCGCCGTCAAAAACACGTCCGAGTATTTCCTCTGACAGATCCAGCTGCATCGGCTTGCCCGTGAAAGATGTGCGGCTGCCTGTAAGCGACATGTCGTTTGTTCCCTCAAACATCTGAATAACCGCTTTTTCGCCGTCCAGACGTATTATTCTTCCGTGGCGGGTTTCTCCGCTGTCTAAAACTATATCCGCCATTTCGTCGAAGTGCGCGTTTTTCACGCCGTCCAGAACGATGAGCGGACCGTTTATTTCTTTTATGCCGAGATATTGAATCCTCACTCTGCTCACCTGTAACTTTCTTCGAGATTTTCGAGCTTGGCTGAAAGCTCTTGCGTAAGCGATCCGAATTTCTCAAGCTCGTCGTTTTTAATTTCAAATTTAACGCGCATTACGGCGTCAAATACACCTGTCTGACTGATGCGCGACAGCGGAATTCCCTGTTTTACGAGCGACATGGCTTTGTCGTATAGATCCAGAATCAGCTTCATCATGTCATACTGCTTTTCAAGCGGGACATAGGTATCCGTATCATGCATTGCATTTTGCTGTAAAAAGCCCTGGCGGATGGCTTTGGCGGTAACTATTATCAGCTTTTGATCCTCCGGAAGCACGTCCTCGCCTATTAGCTTTACAATTTCCATCAGTCTGTTTTCCTCAAGGAGTATTCCTATTATTCTGCTCCGTACCGATTCGAAATCAGCACAGACATTCTGCCCGTACCATTCGCGAAGCTCGTCAAAGTATTCTGTATAGCTTGTTATCCAGTTGATAGCGGGGTAGTGGCGCGAATATGCAAGCTCGCGATCCAGCGCCCAGAAACAGCGGATAAAACGTTTGGTGTTCTGCGTCACAGGCTCGGAAAAATCACCGCCCTGCGGTGAGACGGCGCCTATAATCGTGACACTGCCTTTTTTACCCGAAAGCGTCTGTACGTATCCCGCGCGTTCATAGAATTTGGACAGCCTGGAGGGAAGGTAGGAGGGAAAGCCCTCCTCTGCCGGCATTTCCTCAAGTCTGCCCGATATTTCACGCAGGGCTTCTGCCCAGCGCGATGTGGAGTCAGCCATAATGGCAACGTGGTACCCCATATCACGGTAGTATTCCGCAAGTGTAACTCCTGTATAAATAGAAGCCTCGCGCGCCGCAACGGGCATATTCGAGGTGTTGGCAATCATTACGGTGCGCTCTGTCAGCGCCCTTCCTGTTTTAGGGTCGCGCAGCTCGGAGAATTCCTCAAGAACCTGAGTCATTTCATTGCCGCGCTCTCCGCAGCCGATGTAGACGATAATATCCGCATCGCTCCATTTGGCAATCTGATGCTGAACCATTGTTTTGCCGGTGCCGAAGCTTCCCGGAACCGCTGCTGCGCCGCCCTTTGCTATCGGGAACAGTGTGTCGATAACGCGCTGACCGGTTACAAGCGGTTCACATGCCGACAGCCTTTCACTTGACGGTCGTGTATATTTTATAGGCCATTTCTGCGCGAGCGCAATTTCATGCTTTATGCCCTTTTTGTCCTCTACCGTAATAAGCGGGGTGAGTATGTTGTAGCTGCCGTCGCCTGCGGCGGATATCACTTTGCCGCTGATGCCCGGCGGGATCATGGACTTGTGCATAATCCCTTCATTTTCCGGCGTTTGTGCAAATATCTGACCTTCCGATACGCTGTCCCCAGCACCTACAAGAATTTTTACGTCCCACAGGCGTTCGGTGTCAAGGTTATCGCAGGATACGCCTCTGTCCAAAAACGCGCCTGATTTTTCATTGAGCGCTTTCAGAGGACGTTCTATACCGTCAAATATATTTGAAATTATGCCGGGACCGAGCAGTGCGCAGAGCGGACCCCCGCTTCCCGTAACAGGCTCCCCGACGGCAAGACCCGCCGTGTCCTCGTATACCTGTATTGTAGTCTGCTGCTGCGACAGCATGATAACCTCGCCGATAAGGCGGAGATTTCCGACGTACACCATTTCGAGCATAGCAAAGCTCTTTGAATTCTTAACGGTGACGACGGGACCGTTTATACTGTAAATTACATCCATCTGTATTTCTCCTCAATCGGACTCAATCGGAAATTTTAAGCCCGGAAACTGCGGGAAAGTCCGATTTTTTCAGTTCAAAGCTGCTGTCCAGAGTTAAGTCGTACATAACGCCGTTCTCAATATCTCTTACGACAAATCCGCCCAGACGGATATCGTCTGATACCTTTATTTCGGCTTTTGAAAAAATTTCGAGCGCAGCGGTTTTATCGGCGGGATTTTTTGATATTATAATTTCAATTCCGTCCGATTTTCCCGAAAGCTCTCCGTTTTTAAGGGATAAAAGAGTGCGCTTTAAAAATTCCGCATATTCATCGGAAGCTGTGAATTCAATTATTTTTTTACGCAGTCTGTCAAATACGGCGTTTTGGATTTCCTCGCGCTTTTTTAAAAGCTGTGTGCGGCAGTTTGCCGTGTGTTCGGTGACCATGTTGCTGTATTCGGCAAGTATTTTTGCACGCTGACGGTGTTCATACTGCTCAGCGTCGAGCCGTGCGCTTTCGGCAGCGGCTGAAATTGCTTCCTTTTCCGCCGCCTGTGCCTCGGATATCAGCTTTTCGGCTTTTTTCTCGGCATCGTCAATAACAGTACGTTCAAGATTCAGTGCTGTTTGATATACTTTATACATATCATTTTGGAGCATAAAAACACCTCTAAATTTTAATTCCCACAGCAGTACGGATATACTCTGCAATAGCGTTCTCGTCTCTTCCGTTTCCGTGCCTGTCGGGTATTTCCACAAGCAGCGGCCGCGACCTGTTGGTTTTTATATTGTCGATTTGTTCACGGCACAGCGAGGTCAAGGCGCCGTTTATAAGCAGTATTCCGATATCCTGTCGGTCAAGAACGCTGTCAAGCGCTTTTTTTAATTCTTCTTCGCCGTGTACTACAATTCCGTCGGCACCCGTCATGCGAAGACCGATGAGTGTGTCGATATTGTCGGAAATAACATACATTTTCATAAGTATTAAAGTACAAACAGAATAAGGAACGAAACGAGCAGTCCGTATATGGCAATACCCTCGCCCAGCGCGACAAATATCAGCGATTTACCGAAGGTTGAGGAGTCCTCCGCCATTGCCCCGATAGCCGCGGAAGCTGCGGGACCGACTGCAAGTCCGCCGCCGATGCCGGCAAGACCGACTGCCGCTGCTGCCGCTATCGCCTTTATTGCCGCGTCGGTAATTCCGACCGCTGCCGTCACGGCATCCGCCGTTTCGGCGGGAGCTGCAAGAGCAAGGGCGGGCATAAACAGACCGGCAAGCATTACGGCGCCGAAGGCGCAGAGATTATATGTCAAACGGCGTTTGGCGCGTTTTCCGGTGAGCTTTCCGGAAAAAACCGAAAACATGGGTGAAAGAACAAGTAAAAACACAACTGTTACTGCAATAATAGCGTAAATCATGATAATTAACTCCTATCTGTTTAAATTAAGCAAAGGGTTTAAACGGCTGACCGTTACCGGCGTAAAATCTTGAGAAAAATTCATAGAACTGGAGCCTTAGGCACTGTATTCCTACGATAAGACCCTCAAGGCAGATTACAAATATGTTGCCGAATATCAAAACGGCAATTTCTCCCGCACCGCCGAGCATTGAAGCCATCGCGGTGACAACAAGCATCATTCCTGCATGACTGACGGCAAAGGCGCCTATACGTACGTAGGATATGACATTGGACAAAAATGAGAGCATAACCTCAAACAGCTCAAATATATTTTCGGTAATGTACTCGCCCCACTTCTGCCTGAGCGCGCCCTCTTTGCGCTGAATCAGCTTTGTGAGCGGCGTCCCCAAAAATATCATAAGCAGCGGCAGTGCCGTTGTCAGTATGATATAAACAGGACTGTACAGCCGGATTTCCGTTAGAAATGTCAGCAGTGCGGCTGCTATATTTGCGAAAAAGAAAACAAAGCCGCAGATGCCGTTTGGCGAAAACAGAAACTTTTTGGGGTCGTGCTGACGGATTCCGTTAATAATATTCAAAATCATTGCCACGCCTATCAGCACAACTCCGAAGCCTGCCGCGAACAAAAGTATAAACAGCGTATTTGAGCCGTGCAGAACCGAAAAGCCGTGAATAATTTCCTCGTTACCGAAAATGCTTCCGTAAAAAAGACCGCACACGGCGCTGGATGCACCGATAACGGCAATAATGCGTCCGAGCTTCATTTTTTTGATTTTCCATGCGAGAATTCCGCCCAGCATAAGCACAAGTCCCTGACCGAGATCGCCGAACATGATTCCGAAAAATATCGTATATGTCAGTGCGACAAGCGGTGTCGGGTCAAGCTCATTGTAACCGGGCAGACCGTACATTTCCGTAAACATCTCAAAAAATCGTACACCCCACGGATTTTTTATTCTTGTAGGCGGGGTTTCAAAGCGGACCTCTTTGGGATCTTCTATTATCAGATTGACGTCGTAATCGTCTGAAATATACTTTTTGAATTTAGGCAGCGCGCGCTCCGGAATCCATCCGGAAAGATAAAATTCGCTGTTGCTTCTCATGGCGTACTGGCGCAGGTCATGGCACTTTGACAAAAAGCTGTATTTTGAGTATGCTTTGACAAGGTCGCTCTGATACAGCGTTGTCATTTCCTGCCTTGATTTTTTCAGTTCATTAAGCGCCGCGCCGAGCTGCGCGTTGTTTTGCTTTAGCTGTTCGAGTGATTCCCTGGGCGTGTGGTGTATTTTTTCCGAAATGTAAATGCGCTCGAAATACAGTGAGGACAGTACGGCGTCCGCCGTTGCCTTCTGGCTTGCGGGCGTCAGCGCAATGCCCCATATATATTCCTTGTCACGGTTGAGCGGCACAAACGACAGCGCCGTGTCCGAATCAAAGAAAATCATATTGTTGTATGATGTGAGCGGCATTTTGCCGAACCTTACATCAACATATTCCATTGAAAACAGTCTGTCAAATTCGACATCCAAATCAATAAGCGGCATCAGCTGTTTCATTGTATACTCATTTTCGGAAATTTCCTTTTCCGTCTGAGATATCTTTTCCGTTATATCGCTCAGCCGCGCGGAAAATGAGTCTACCCGCGCAGACTGCGTATCGATATCCGGGTTGTAGTCTGTTATCTGCACCTGTTCTTTAGGAATACCCGCAAGGTCCATTACCGAAACTATTTGTTCCAAAAGCTCGGAGTATGGATTCCCCGTCTCAAACGGAAGCAGATTTTTGACGCCGGTTGTCAGCTTCGTAGCCCGTATCGGCTGAAAGCATTCCGAGGTAAGACAGCACTTTGCGATGTCGTCAAACCTCTCCGCCGGACCGATAAGACTGATTAGCTTTAGCTTTTGTACCGACATAGCTATCTATCATCTCCCTGTTCAGATTATATCGTATCGATTCTATTATTATTTTTATTTTGTCAGTTTCATAGCTCTTATGAATCATATAAGCATATATGACGGCAGGCGCACTTTCGGAAAAGTGCAGAACCTTGCCCGCCTTATCTCTCAGAAACTTAGCGGACAGTGTCTCAAGCTCGGTGCCTGACTCTGCTGCCGCAAGCTGTCTGTACGGTGTGTTTTTCAGTACCGACATGAATTCCTTGATTCCGCCCGATGAGCAAAGCTCTGAGATTACGCTGTCTTTCAGTCTGTATGAAGGACGTATTATAAACGGAATTATCTCATCGACAGTATAGTCGAAATAGCCGCGAAGTCTGAAGATACGCATGATATTGTGAATGTCGATGCTGCTGCCGAAAAGTGTTTGCACATCGTCTTTTTTGCAGTGCTTTTTTATATACTGAGACAGCTCAAGATAGTATGCTTTCCACATTTCATTTTCAACGGTGAGATAATCTGCTTTTCCGCCGTTTGCCGCCTTTTCGACGGTTGTCTTGTAGCTGTCGTCCAAAGACGCGCTGATTTGCCGCAGATCCTGAGCGTTTATAAGCATATCGAAATCTGTTTTTGAGTACTTTCTGATTAAAGGCTCGTACAATAGTGCGTATGACGCTTTTTCGGGAAAATCCGAGCCGGCGTTTCTAAGCGCCCACATTATGAAATCAAGTTCATAAGTCCCTATGAACTTGCGGGTAAGCTCACTGTCCTTTTCGGATAACCCTTTTATCAGCCGGTCAAATTCAAGACAGTATTCTCTTTTCAAAAGCATTTCAATGCGTGAACGGCGTATTCCCCTTAAATCGGCGTCGGCAAACGCACGCTCGTATGCGGGGTGGGATTTCAGAAATACGGCGCACTCTTCCACCGTTTTGCAGGCGCTCAGCCGGAGAAAATCAGCATCGGTAAGCCGCTTGCCGTACATTGCCCTAACTTTTGTAATGACAGCGCAGTTCATAGCTTTTCCGTTATTTGGCGGTACATTTTGTCCACCCACTGTCCGCCGTTGGTTTCGTAAAGGCTTTCAAGCCTTTTCATGCTTTTTTTTCAAGCTCTTTATCGCAGGCTTTGCAAAGCTTCTGCGCCTTTTGCCGTTCCTGTTCCTCAAACCTTAAAACCGCGTCTTTTGCCTTTTCGATATACTCGTCATGTATTTTGTCTGCACGGGCGATACTCTCATCACAGCGTGCTTTTTCTATTTTAGCCTGTGCTATGATATTCTGCGCCTTCTGCTCGGCGTCAAGCGCAATTTTAAGTATCTTTTCCAATGTCTTTCACCTAATTTCTCAATGCGTTTTGCGGAGCAGGGATTCTGCCGCCGCGCAAGATAAATTTTTCAGAACTCTCGCTGTGAACCGGCATGACGGGCGCGCTGCCCAGCAGCCCGCCGAACGAGACCTCGTCTCCTACCGTTTTCCCGTATGCGGGAATAAGCCGCACGGCGGTAGTTTTATTGTTGATTACTCCGATGCTTATTTCATCGGCTATAATGGCTGATATCGTTTCCGCGGATGTGTCGCCCGGAACTGCAATCATGTCGAGACCGACAGAGCACACCGCAGTCATCGCCTCCAGCTTGTCAAGGGTGAGAGTGCCGCATTTGGCTGCGTCAATCATTCCCGCGTCCTCGGACACGGGAATAAAAGCGCCCGAAAGTCCGCCGACGTGCGATGACGCCATGGCGCCGCCCTTTTTAACGGCGTCGTTGAGCAGTGCAAGACACGCTGTCGTGCCGTGCGTGCCGCAGCGTTCAAGCCCCATTTCCTCAAGTATATGCGCCACCGAATCGCCGATAGCGGGAGTGGGTGCAAGCGACAGATCCACAATTCCGAAAGGAACGTCAAGCCTGCGCGAAGCCTCCGCTGCAACAAGCTGCCCCATTCTCGTTATTTTAAAAGCGGTTTTCTTTATTATATCCGCAATTTCGGTAATGTTCGCGTTCGGCGCTTTTTTCAGTGCATGGCTGACAACGCCGGGACCTGAAACACCGACGTTTATTACGCAGTCGCCTTCGCCCACGCCGTGAAACGCACCCGCCATAAAAGGGTTGTCCTCCGGTACATTGGCAAATACGACAAGCTTTGCACAGCCGATTGAGCCGTCATTTCGAGTAAGATACGCCGTCTTTTTAATGATATTGCCCATGAGTCCGACGGCGTCAAGGTTTATTCCCGCTTTTGTCGTGGCGACATTTACGGAAGAGCAGACGCTGTTTGTCTCTGTCAGAGCCTGCGGTATTGATTCTATCAGACTGCGCTCGCCTGCGGTCATGCCCTTGTGCACAAGCGCGCTGTAACCGCCGATGAAATTAATGCCGCAGCTGTCAGCTGCGCGATCCAGCGTTTTTGCAATTTTCACCATATCGTCCGGGCTCATGCCCCGCGCCACAAGCGAGACGGGCGTTACCGCGACGCGCTTGTGTATTATCGGGATTCCGTATTGCCTTGATATGTCCTCGCCTGTCTGAACAAGGTTTCCGGCAAGGCGGGTTATTTTATCGTAAATATTGTCGCACAGCCGCCCCGTGTCCTCCGACACGCAGTCAAACAGCGAAATGCCCATGGTGACGGTTCGGATATCGAGATGCTGCTTGTCTATCATGCTGATAGTTTCAAGAATATCGTTAATTTCCAGCATATTCGCCTCCGTTATATTCTGTGCATCGAGTTAAAAATGTCCTCGTGCATGGTGTGTATTTTCAGTCCCGCGTCGTCACCGCATTTTTCAAGCCTGTCGGCAACGGTCTCAAACGGCGCACTGCTGTCTGTCATCTGCGCCAGCATAACCATTGCGAACATATCGTCAAAGACCTTTTGGGTAATGTCCATAATGTTGACATGCAGCTCCTTGCAAATAGATGCAATGTCCGAGACTATGCCTACGCGGTCTTTTCCGACAACTGTTATAACTAATCTCATAATCTGCTCCTTGTTCTTAAATTTATATATGTATTGTATGTTACACATTTTATCACCATTTCATTAAAAATCAATATATTTTTATTTTTTGTTGCAACTTTCCTAAAATGTGTTAAAATATGATATATATATTTAATTTGCAGAATTAAAAGGAGATGCAGTGCAGATGAATGAAAAAAGATTGCTTGCCGCACTTGAAAAGGACGCGTTTGCAGACAGGGAACAGCTTGCAAAAGCTCTGAAGTGTACGCGCGACGAGCTTGACGATACAATAAAGCGTCTTGAGGAGCAAAAGGTCATTGTCGGATACAATGCCATGGTGGACTGGGACAAGACAAACCGCGAGTATATAACAGCAATGATAGAGCTTAAAATCTCACCTATACGCGGAGAGGGATTTGACAAGGTGGCGCGCCGTATTTCAAAATATCCGCAGGTAAAGAGCGTAAGCCTGATGTCCGGGGCTTACGATATACTTCTTACAATCGAGGGCAGGACGCTTACCGAGGTGGCGCTTTTCGTGTCCCAGCGTCTGGCGCCCATGGACGGGGTGCTGTCCACCGCAACTCATTTTGTACTGAAAAAATATAAGGATAAGGGGATAAGCTACGACGTATCGGAGGAGGACATGCGCGGCTTATATAATATATGATGAATTACGATAATCTTTTTTCCGATAAAGTAAAGACCATAAAGCCGTCCGGAATACGTAAATTCTTTGATATTGCGGCGGAGTTTGACGATGTTCTGTCACTGTCAATCGGCGAGCCGGATTACCATACGCCCTGGCATATCAGGGAAGCGGGAATCGAGTCGCTGGAGCACGGACGCACCAAATACACCGCAAACTCAGGCATGCGTGAGCTGCGCGAGGAGTGCTGCTCATATTTAAAACGCCGCTTCAACCTTAGTTACAGCGAGGATGAAATACTTATAACGGTCGGGGGCAGTGAGGGCATTGACCTTGCAATACGCACGCTTGTAAATCCCGGAGACGAGGTGCTGGTGCCGGAGCCGTCCTTTGTCTGCTACTCGCCTGTAACCGTGCTTGCCGGCGGTGTGCCCGTACCTATTGTTACAAAAAAAGAGGACGATTTCAAGCTGACGGCGGCTGCTCTTAAAAAGGCGATAACTCCCCAAAACCAAGCTGCTTGTGCTGCCCTATCCCAACAATCCGACGGGTGCCATCATGACCAAAAGCGAGCTTGGCGCAATAGCCCGCGTGCTCAGGGGCACCGATATAATGGTGCTGTCAGACGAGATTTATGCGGAACTGACCTACGGCACACGGCATGTCAGCATCGCAAGCCTTGACGGCATGCGTGAACGCACTATAATCATAAACGGCTTTTCAAAGGCATTTTCAATGACGGGCTGGCGTCTGGGCATTGCCGCCGCGCCGCGCCCCGTAATCAAGAAAATGACGCTTGTGCATCAGTACGGAATTATGAGTGCGCCGACCACAAGCCAGTATGCCGCGGTGGAGGCTCTGCGCAACGGCGACAACGATATTGAGGATATGCGTATGGGCTATGACCGCCGCAGAAAGCTTATACTTGCGGGTATTCGCGATATGGGGCTTTCCTGCTTTGAGCCGTTCGGCGCTTTTTACATATTTCCCGATATATCCGAGTTCGGAATGTCCAGTAATGAGTTCTGTGAGCGGCTTTTGCGCGAACAGCGGCTGGCGGTTGTCCCCGGCAGTGCTTTCGGCGACAGCGGTGACGGCTTTCTGCGTATTTCCTATGCATATTCGGTTGAGAATATTGAGCTTGCGCTTGAGCGTCTCAAAAGGTTTATAGATAAATTATGATAACGCTGAAATCCCATGCCAAAATAAATGTGACACTTGATATTAAAGGCAGGAGAGAGGACGGGTATCATCTTCTGCGCACCGTTATGCAGACTGTTTCGCTGTGTGATTTTGTGACAATGAAGAAACAGCCGCAGGGAATAACTCTTTCCTGTAATCTTCGTTATATTCCGACGGACGAAAGAAATATCGCACATAAGGCGGCAGCCGCTTTTTTTGAACATTTCGGCATTGACGGCGGAGTTCACATACATCTGAAAAAGCATATCCCGTGCGGTGCCGGTCTCGGCGGCGGAAGCTCTGACGGCGCCGCTGTGATTGAGGGGCTTTGCCGCCTTTACGGAATTTCTTTAAGTACCGGTCAAAAGTCAAAACTCACGGAAAATATAGGCGCGGATATTCCGTTTTTCTTTTACGGCGGTACGGCGCTATGTGAGGGAATCGGAGAGCGGGTGACCCCGCTCTCGGCTCTTCCCGAATGCTGGCTTGTCATAACCAAACCGCGCTTTTCTCTGTCCACATCTGCGGTATTTTCCTCGCCCCTGATTGCCGGGACATACGGCGATGACAGTACAAATCGGGTGATGTCATTGCTGGAAAACGGAGAAAATGCGTTTACTGTTTTTCATGACGCCCGAAATGCGCTTGAGTCTGCGAGTATTTCTCTGTGTCCTTCGATTGCCGTACTGAAGGAGCTTATGCTGAAAAACGGTGCGTTCTTTTCTATGATGAGCGGCTCCGGCTCGTCCGTCTACGGTGTGTTTGACTCTCACAAAGCTGCGTCGGACGCCTTCGGTCGTATACGTGCGCAATTCCCGAGCACTTATATAACAAAGCCCTGCCCCCATGCGGTTGAGTTTATTTGATGTTTTTTGAAAAATATACGCTTTTCTGATTAAACTTTTTTCTCCCGGTCAATAATGGTTTCAAATAAACCACGGGAAGTGAACAAGAATGAAAAGAAAAGTGATGTGCGCATTGTCATTGTTTGCCGTATTTTTCGGTTTTCTGACAGTTATGCTTATTATATCCGAAAGGGATGCCCAACAGATTCGCGACGGTGTTCTGCGCCTGCATATTGTTGCAAACTCAGACAGTGAGTATGACCAGCAAAACAAAATGTCGGTGCGTGACGGAATAGCCCAGCTCTGTTCACAGCTTTTTTACAGCACGGACAGCAAAGCTCAGGCTATGGATAGCGCAAGGCAAAACGGTGATGTTATTGTCGCAAGGGCGGAAGAAATTCTGAAAAGCCGCGGCAGTGACGACAACGTCCGCGTCACGGTTCGTCAGCGGTTTTTTCCGACCCGCACCTATGAGGGCGTGTCTCTTCCCGCAGGCGTCTATGATACGGTTGATGTTGAAATAGGCTCGGCTGCCGGCAAAAACTTTTGGTGCGTTATGTTTCCGGATATATGCGTCGGTGCGTCTGATGCGGGCGGCAACAAAGAAAAAATGTCTGACGTTTTGACGGGCGGCGCATTGGAGATGACAACAGATACTGAGGATACTTCCGTAAAATTCAGGTTTGCAATAGTGGAAATCTTTGAAAATATAAAGCACTTTTTCGGCGCAAAATAGCCCGCCGGATTTATCGTACAGCTGCCCTTTATCCGTTGATTGGGGCGGCTGTTTATATTTTTTGACTTGGCTCTTTTGCGTTTTCTGTGTGCATTTTTTATAGAATGTTTTGCGATATAAATGCGTATATAGTGATATCAAACAAAAATAACGCATTTAGTATAATTTATGCAACATCAGGTTATATATTTTGAATATCCACTTTGCTATAATGAATGAGTAATGTTATATTTAAAAATATAGCTTCAGAAAATCCGAAAGGAAGATGTTTTTATGAGTAGAACGAAAAGAGTGCTTGCACTGGTTGTCACTGCGCTCATGGCTCTGTCCATGCTCACGGTGATTACTTTTGCCGCAACGCCTGTATTTTTCAATGATTATGTCGATCCGAACGGCGTCATAAAGAATACGGCGTATATGGTAAACGCTGCTGTCGGCAGTTATAAATCGGGCGATGCGTATGTGACTGAGTGGGACGGTACGGCCTATCAGTTTACCGTCGGTAAAAATGCCTTTGCCGATATAGATTCCGCTGTTTCCGCGGCTGAGGTTGACCCTTATATTGAGGACAGAATTCAGCTTATGCTTGCAAGCGGTGATTTCGGCGAGCTGAGAATATCCAGCAGTATTGATATTTTCGGCGTAAACTGGAATAACAGCCCTAATACTGTAAATCCCGAAGACCCCACACTTCCGTGGACATACAATCCAGACTGGACGGACAGCTCTACTAATGTTACAAATATTGTAATCGAAGGCAGCGTCAACGAAGAGGTAAATGTCTGGGGCGTAAAGGTTACGGGAAGAATTTACGACAATTATCGTCCGATAAGCTCTGCGAAAACCGTTGTAAGGTTTAAGAACATTGCCATGGAGCAGGATGATTTAGGCGTTTCTACTTTTTATGATAACAGCCCTACGGGAAGAGCGTACAATGTTTATGCTATATCGCTTTGGAATTCCAATGCTTCAAACGGTGCGGAATCGGCAAAGTATAATGCTGACGAGACCTATTTTATTAATTTCCGTCTTGTTAAGCTTATGACTCCTTGTACCCGCTTGATTGATGAGTTTGTATCTCCCAAAATTACGTGGGAGGGCTGCTACTTTGACGATACCATGGACGGCTGGACCTCAAACTTCGGCTGGCTTAAATGGAAAGACTACATGACCGATTGTTCTGCTACCATCAAGGGCTGCATGTTTGCCAACTATTTTATGAAGGATAGATGGCAGATTGAGTCGTATAACAAAAACAAAGTCGGCAATTCGTTTAAAGAGCAGTATTCCGAACTCAATATTGTCGATAATATTTTTTATAATAATGTAGGAGAGGGTACTTTTTTCTTACTATATTTGCTCACGGGTTTTCTCAGATACATATAGACGGAAATACGGTTATAAATCCCACCTATTCCGGACTTAAGCATTTTATTACCTTTAACACGCAGGCAATAGGCTCTGATGATTATTCAAATACAATAACAATGCGGGATAATACCGTTGTCGGTCTTGCGGGCTTTGAATTTCCGTATGGAAGTGCAAATTCTAAGGTCGATATGACGGGAACATATTTCAAATCGTCTTATTCTGCGAATTGGATAAATGAAACAAGCACGCAGTTTCCGACCGGTAAGGTAAGATATGACTACTGCTATTTGGATGCTGCAAGAACGCAGAAGAGTAATGCCGTTCCTCCGTTTACGGTGAACGGAATCGCTCCGGACAGCGATGCAAAAACAATATCGATTGATTATCCTGCGGGTACTCTGTCTGCACAGCTTAATGTGAGCGGGCTTGAAAAATATGAGATTTATGAGTCAAACGCCGATTTTACAAACGCCGTTGACTATTCGCGCTCGAATAAGGTTGAAAGTGTGTTCTCAAAAATCAGAAAAACTACTTCCTTTTAATTGCATATTCATATGACCTTGCTACAGCTGTGGCATATAAGCTGACTGTAAATAAGGCTGCAACCTCAGTTGACCCCGGAGAACTTGTCGATACGACATCGGGGAGCATTTGTTGAGAGAAATGCTTTGGAGTATAATGTTTCGCTTGACAGAAATACGGAGAATTTCTCATTTGCTTTTGATATGAACAAGGTTAGCGTTGATGAGGCGCTCAATCTTGGCGATAATTCCGAGCTTGAGCTTCAGGACGGTGTTTACAGTGTGCTTGGAATTCTGCCGAGTCAGACTGTTTCATTGAGATTTAAGCTTTCTAAAGACGGTGCGGCTGAATATTTCTATGTTACTGTTACGCGCGGTCTCAGCAGAGAATGCAGTGTTGTCAGCGCCGACGGCGTTGATATGAACGGTGATGTGCTTTCGGCAACCGTTCCGGGAAATGTCGCCGAATTTAAATTCAGCGTAGAAATTTCCGAGGGTGCTGTTGCTTCTGTTTGGAGCGGCACAACCGTATATCGTATGGATGAAAACGGTCAGTTTGTTATAGATGATCTTGTTTCCGGAATTAATGAATTCACGCTCGGTGTCACCGCTGAGAACGGTGTGGATTATAAGCTTTACAATCTCGTTCTTGATAAAGAGAAGAGCACCGAGGCTGTTCTGTACGGAATTGACGGTGCAGTGGCTGACGGAAACGGGTTTACCGCAACCGCAAGAAATAAATTTGTTGTAAATCCCGAGATTTCCCGCGGTGCAACCTTTAAAGTATTTGCTGATGCTTCATGCTCGCAGCTTATTGAAGACAATACCGTTGCGATTGCTAAGGATACCACTGTATATATTATCGTAACGTCTGAGAGCGGCACTAATGTTTCCGCGCCTTATGCGCTTACGATTAAAAAATCCGATGAGGGTATTACTGTCGCGGGTGAAACCGTCGACGAAAGCAATCCGGCGCTCCGCACGGTTACGCTTGAAGATAACCTTGAGAATGTAACGCTTGACATCACTGCGAAAAATGCTTCGTATAAGCTTTACGCCGATAAGAAGCTGACAACGGCTGCGTCTGAGAATATAACTCTTGATCAGGGAACGACGTATGTCTATGCTAAGGTTACATACAGCGACGGCGAGTCTGAAATTGTTACGATTAAACTTGTTTCAAACAGAACCACAGTTACATATAAGGACGCTGCAAAAATTCCGAATTGGGCAAAGCCGTATATCAATAAGCTGAATGACAGCGGAACAGGCGTGCTCCAGGGCGACGATCTCGGCAACTTTAATGCTTCAAACAGCATGACAAGATATGAAATTGCCGCAATCGCTGTCAGATTGCTCGGAATTGACGCTACTCAGTATGCGAATGTTGAGCTTGAGTATACCGATACTATTGCAAAATGGGCTGAGAATTATGTAAAGGCTGTTACAAAGCTCGGCATTATGAGCGGAAGCAATAACCTTGACGGTCAGCTTGTGTTTGACGGTAAGGGAAATACAACAAGAGCACAGCTTGCAAAGATTATTGTTGAGCTTTCATTCCTTGACAATGAGATGACACAATCTGTTGACGCTTACTATCAGGCGAATAAAGAGGCGGTTGACAGCCATTACAATTCGTTTGATTTTGCCGATGAGGCATCTGTCCAGAACTGGGCTAAAACCTATATGAAGCTGGCGGTTTACGCCAATTACTTCAACGGTTCGGAAGTGAACGGCAGAAATTATATCAGCGGTAAAGACAATATTAAGCGTTCCGAGATTGCAGCGGTCTGCACAAGATACCTCGGACTGTAATAAAATATTATACAAAAGCGGCGCCATTGGCGCCGCTTTTAAAAATTAAATGAATGAGAAGGTTAATATAAAAAAATAATTACTTTATTGTTTTGATAACAATTATGAAGCAAATTTTTATGTGTAATTATGCAGCTGCTGCGGGCGCCGATGAATATAATTTTGATAATTCAGAATTAAGTCAGTGCGAAAATGATATACAGCCGATGAGCATAGGCAGTCCGACAAAAGGCAGAGTCATAGCTGATACAGGTATATATGCATCTCCATATCCCGTAGCGGGAGAATATTATGGATATTTACTAAAGATACAAATGTTTGGGTTGTAGAAAAAGTGTGGTATGCTAATACTTCGCGCTGGTATTACTACTCGGGATTTACTTTTAACGGTAAGAGCTGGCGCGGATATATATGTGAAGATAATGTATATATAGGGGATAACAGACTGTTGCCGCAGGATGTTGCGGATGAAACAAGACTAAGTAATAAAACATATACTTCATTGTCGACGAATGTATATAGTGGTCCTGATGATAACCATGCCGTTATAGGTTCTGTAGGAGTTGAATCTGTTGCCGTAATACGGCGCGAGAAAATGAAGTATTTTATAGAGTATACTGTAAATGGCAGCGGGAAGAAAAAGCGCGGATTTATACATATAGACTATGTTCAAAAACCTACCACAGGGTATCAGTCTTATATTTCTACAGGTAAATATTATATCAAGAATAAAGCTACCGGCAAATACTTGACCGTCAGAGACGGCTCCGTAAGTCAATATACGTATATTGATCAGCATACGTTTAATGCCAGACGTATGCAGGAGTGGTATGTTACATATGACAGCGCTTCCGGAAGTTATACGTTTTCTCCGTCGCTTGATCCAACTATGTATATGGACATATTGTATGGCTATACTGAGGGTGACGGGTATAATGCTGTATTGTGGGATTCTTCAGGAAGATTTTTAAATCGAAGTTATTATTTGAAGAAGACAAGCGATAATTATACATATAAGCTGCTTACGGCTTGCAGCAGTGGCGTAGAATGTCTTGATCTATCTTATAGAAACAGTAATGATAATACATATACTGTTATGCGTTATGATGAGGATACTCCATATCAGGAGTGGATTTTTGAAAAGGCAGATACAGTATTTTTAACTAATGAAAAGACTGAAACATTGAGTATAGCTATAGAAGATTTATATGTTCCTATATCTGTAGCTACTAATACAAGGTTATATTTGAAAGGGTGGACATATAACGATTCTTATCGTTTGTCCGGAATACAGTGCTATGCCAACGGAAATAATAATTATGTAGATATAGATTTGAAAATTTTTTTCTAACAATTTAAAAGTTAATGGCATAGAAACAAATTAGATATAATCTTGCTGAAGATTTTCATATTACGGGTGCAAACAGTATTTGGAGTGATAATTATTATCAAAAAAAACGTTGTTTGTGAATAAGTCTTTAAATAATATAGTTACTGTTGATATATATTTACAATGTGATAGGGGATTTATTTCACCGATTACTTCAGCCAACGTAGTTTTTAACAGTAGTGACTTAATGTGACGTGGAGGTTGACATGAAAAGTAAAAAAATAAGATTAATTATTATTATGATATTACTGACGACTGTTATCGGCGTAACTGTGTTTGGCGTAAGCAGTAGGGTTGACGGCATTGGTGACTTGATAACTAAAAAAATTGAGCTTTCAAAAGATAAGACAGTTGCGGCAACTGTAAACGGAGTGCGTATTTATAAATCAAGCGTTGACAAAAAGCTGCTGGATTATGAGTACTCTTTAAATACTGTGTCAAATCAATCAGCGTCAAACGCAAATTATGCTGTTAATGTGACCGATGCAAAAGAGGTTAAGACTAAAATCATTAATCAGCTGATTAATGATGAAATAAAGCGTCAGCAATGTGCAAAATTAGGCGTGACGGTATCTGATGAAGAAGCTCGGGGAGCGAATGAATATGGAATTTTCGGCATTAGATGAACAGCTTAACAGCGAAGATGTTTCAGTAAGAACTAATGCACAGGGGATATACGATAAAATAGAAGAATATAAAAATGCTGCAGGTATAACAGACGAGGAATATGACGCTCAAGCGCTGGAAATTTATCGTGATTTATTGCTCGGCAATAAGCTTTATACGGTTGCTTTAGAAAATGGTTTGATCGACGGTAGTGAAGCATCTGCTCATGACAGATTCGAGTCATATATTGAAAGCATAAAAAGCAATTATGATATTGTAATTTATGAATATTAATTCATAAGGATAATCGAATGACACTGTTTTTTGCTGACTTTTGTAAAGTGAAGTGTTGTATATATCGGCGGTAGTTATACCGCCGATTTTTTTGCGGTTTTACAGCGCAGAATATTACTTAAAAAACATGAAAAAAACACTTGCTTTTTGGTATTACCTATGCTATACTGGTGCTTGTGACTAATGCGTTGATGCGAAAGGTGGCTGAAAGGTCGGTTCTACAGTCGGCTTTAGCAGGGAATTTTCGCGGAGTATGTTCGGTTTGAAAACCGGGCGGCGTACAAATGTTTGTGATTTTTGTTTTGTTCGGGAACTGCCGAAATTTGTTCGGTAAGCCGTGTAGGAACAAAAGCAAACGGGCATTCGGCTTAAAAGCCGCTATTTTTTAGACAATCAGGTGAAACACACGGCTGAGTGTATGAGAAAATGCCGGAAATCATTTGTATCTTCAATATTATATTGTGGAATGCTGCCTAAACCAAATTAAATTGATATTTTAAGGAGGCGTAAGCACAAATGGCGACAAAGTCAGAAAGAATCAGAATCAGAATTAAGGGTTTTGAGGCGATGCTTGTTGATCAGACAGCTCAGAAAATCATTGATACTGCTCAGAGAACAGGCGCTGCGGTGTCGGGACCTATCCCGCTGCCCACAAAGAAGGAAGTAGTCACAATCCTTCGCGCGGTTCATAAGTATAAGGACTCCAGAGAGCAGTTTGAGAGAAGAACACACAAGCGTCTTATCGACATCACAAAGCCGACTGCAAAGACGGCTGATGCTCTTGCAAACCTTGAGCTTCCGGCAGGCGTTGACATCGAAATTAAACTTTGATGTTATAAATTGCCGGGGTCATGTTGAGTTAAACTCAACCAATAACCTAAGGAGGAAAAGAAAGTGAAAAAAGGTATTATCGGAAAGAAAATCGGAATGACTCAGGTTTTTGATGAAAACGGAAATGTTATTCCGGTAACCGTTATTCAGGCAGGTCCCTGCACTGTTGTGCAGAAGAAAACCGCCGAGAAGGACGGCTACTCATCGGTTCAGCTCGGCTTTGCGGACGAGAAGGAGAACAGGGTAACCAAGCCCATGAAGGGTCATTTTGACAAGGCGGGCGTTGGTTATAAGAAAGTTTTGAAAGAATTCAGACTTGAAGATGCCGAGTCGCTTAATGTCGGCGACGTTATCGGCGTGGATACATTTGAGGTCGGCACGGGTGTTGACGTCACCGGTATTTCAAAGGGTAAGGGCTTTGCCGGTACGATTAAGCGCTATAACGGTCGCCGCGGACCTATGACTCACGGCGGCGGTCCGACTCACAGACATGCAGGCTCCATGGGCGCATGTTCTTCGCCTTCGAGAATTTATAAAGGCAAGAAAATGCCCGGTCACATGGGTGCCGTAAGAGTAACAGTTCAGAATCTTGATGTTGTCAAGGTTGATACTGAGAACAATCTGCTCGTAGTTAAGGGCGCGATTCCCGGACCTCGTGGTTCTGTCGTAACCGTAAAGAGCACTGTGAAAATCGGTTAAGAAGGAGGTAAAAAATAATGGCTACTATTGATGTTTTGAACATGAATGGCGAAAAAGTTTCAACGATGGAACTTTCTGATTCAATCTTTGCCATTGAGGTAAACAAGCCTGCAATGCACATGGCGGTTACAAATTACCTCGCAAACCAGAGACAGGGTACCCAGTCGGCGCTCACGCGCGCTGAGGTTTCGGGCGGCGGTAAAAAGCCGTGGAGACAGAAGGGCACCGGTCATGCAAGACAGGGCTCTACAAGAAGCCCGCAGTGGACACACGGCGGTATCGTGTTTGCCCCCAAGCCCCGTAGTTATCGCTTTGCGATGAACAAAAAGCTCAAGAGACTCGCTCTTAAATCTGCGTTCTCTTCCAAGCTCGCAGAGGGTAAGCTCATCGTTGTTCACAGCATTGCAATAGATGAATATAAGACAAAGACAATCGTAGGCATGCTTGATAAAATGGATGTTAAAAAGGCGCTTATCGTAAACGGTGAGCTGAATAAGTGCTTTGTAAAGAGCGCTTCCAATATCCAGGGCATCAAGACTGCTCCTTACGAATACTATCAATACTTACGATATCCTCAAGTATGACAAGCTCATTCTTACAGCGGATGCCGTTAAGAAAATTGAGGAGGTATATGCATGATAGCTCATGATATTGTAATCCGCCCTTGTTATTACCACCGAAAAGAGTATGCTCGGCGCAGTTAACAAATTTATGGCTTTGAAGTTGCTAAGTCAGCAAACAAGATTGAAATTGCAAAAAGCTTGTGAAGTTTTCGTTAAGGTTATGAGCAAGCTTACAGTAACATGAGCAAATTCCGCCAGGGCAGCTGCTTGGCGGCGCTACTCAAAGAGCTGGAAGAAGCAATCATGAGCTTTTACCGAGGGCAGCAAGCCTATCGAATTTTTTTGAAGGCATGATGTAATACTTTGATGAGTTCAGTATTGAGTCTGAAAAACATTATTCAGGCAGAATGTTATGGGAAATGCCATATTCCCACAAAGCCATCATGAAAGGGGAGGAGTGAAACCAAATGGCCATTAAAGTATATAAAGCCGACCATTAACTCAAG